>Ga0315268_10002642_pt1 | contig 20091 bp, 18 predicted proteins | sample C1_top_MG_FD_204535 | JGI IMG/M metagenome (GOLD analysis project Ga0315268, IMG submission 204535) | Sediment microbial communities from Yellowstone Lake, YNP, Wyoming, USA - C1_top | ecosystem: Environmental > Aquatic > Freshwater > Lake > Sediment | place: USA: Wyoming | collected 2017-08-01
AAGGCCTCGCGCTCGGCCTGGTTGTCGTGGTCCTCTTTACCCAGCTCCCGCTGCTCAGGTTGAAAGAAGTGAAACCGAGAGCGATCTTCGGGAAAGAGGACCGACCAATCGGTCGCTGGTACACCTGGCTGACCACGGGCGCGGTCATCGTCTTTTTCCTGGTTATGGTTTTCCTGAAGATACGGGAGATGAGGCTGGGTCTTTATTTCGTGCTCGGGTCCGGTCTGCTCATCGCCCTCTCGTTCGGCTGCGCGGAAGGCCTCCTGCATGTACTGCGCAGAATGCGCGTGCGCAACCTTATTCTGCGCCAGGCATTGAAAGGCCTGTTCCGGCCGCGCAACGCGACCCGAGCGATCGTCGTCACGCTGACCGCGGCTTTGGCCGTGATCTTCTCGATCACGCTGGTTGAGAAGAACCTTGACGCAACATTCGTCCGGTCGTATCCGACTGACTCTCCAAACCTGTTCTTTATCGACATCCAGGCGAACCAGAGGAACTTGTTCGAAGCGGCCCTCGGGACCCCGGCCGTGTTCTATCCCGTGGTGCGTGGCTTTATCACTGCCGTGAACAACGAACCGATCGACCGCGAACAGGAACAGCGCAAGCGCGGGGACAATCTCAGCCGCGAATTCAGCCTCACCTACCGCGACACGCTTCTGGATGACGAACGCATTATCACGGGAACAACGCTGTTCAGCAAGGATGATCCAGGACCGCAGGTCTCGGTCCTGGACACGGTGCTCAGCATGCGGGATCTCAAGATCGGAGACCTCATTACGTTTCGTATACAAGGAATCCCGATTGATGCGCGCATCTCAAGCATCCGGACCAGGACCCGGGCGTCGCTTCGGCCGTTCTTTTACTTCGTATTCCCGGACCAGGTCTTGCGTGACGCGCCCCAGACCCTGTTCACCGCGCTCCGTGTCGAGAAGCAGCACATTGGCGCGCTCCAAAACCGCATTGTGGAACGTTTCCCAAATGTGAGCGTCATCGATGTGACCGAGACCGTCGCTGTCTTTTCGAGGATCATGTCCCGATTATCGCTGATCGTCAACTTCTTCACCCTTTTCAGCGTTGTTGCTGGCATCCTGATCATCGTCAGCTCCGTGTTTGCTACGCGTCATACGCGTATTCAGGAAGCGGTCTTCTTTACCATCCTCGGCGCGCGCACGCGGTTCGTGCTCGCGGTCTTTGCTGTGGAGAATGTGCTCATCGGACTGCTCAGCAGCTTTCTTGCGCTTTTGTTCTCCCAAACAGCGACCTGGGCCATCTGCCACCACGCGCTGGATATCGAATATCAGCCATTCGCCGGCCTGAGCCTGTCCATGGCGCTCGGTACGCTGCTGTTGGTCATCGTCGTGGGACTCTCAGCTTCGTTACCGGTCCTGCGCAAGAAACCCGCCGCGTTCCTGCGCGAGCAGAGCGAGGAGTGAGCGGCTCAGCGCATGAGGTTACCAGCCTCACAAAGGAGAGAAAACGACCATGAAGCGATTGACCGCTCTTTTGACCGTGTCCGTTCTTACCCTGCTGTGCATACCTGGATGCAGCGAGCAAAAAGAACCCGTCCAGAAAATAGAGCGCCAACAACCTGTTTACGCAGGCACGATCGTGTGTGTGGGAGACAGCCTTACCGCAGGCCTTGGCGTGAACGAGAACGATGCATACCCGGCGCAGCTCGAGAAAAAGCTCCACTCAGCAGGATACACCTGGCGCGTCGTGAACGCGGGCATCAGCGGTGAGACGAGCAGCGGCACGCTCTCGCGCATCAACTGGGTGTTGAAGCTCAAACCGGACATTGTGGTGCTCGAAACAGGGGCCAACGACGGACTTCGGGGCATTGACCCGGCCGTAACGAAAAAGAACATCGATGGAATAATCCGCATCCTGAAACAGAACAACGTGACGATCGTCCTGGCGGGCATGCGGATGGTCACCAACCTGGGGCCTGACTTTACCACAGCATTTGCCGCTCTGTATCCTGCTCTGGCAAAAAGACACGGCCTGATCCTGATTCCCTTTTTTCTGAACAAGGTGGCTGGCGATGCCTCCCTGAACCAGGCAGACGGCATCCACCCGACCGCTGCAGGATACCGGATCGTCACGGACACAGTCTATCCCGCAGTAAAAAGGGCGATGGACCTGAAAGGAACAACATGATTCAGAAACCCGAGGAAATGTGCGAAGAATGCGGATTGCCTGTGAGTGAGTGCGTTTGCTGTTCCGGGTGCAGCCACGTCTGCCCCATGGACCTCGACGAACTTTATTGTCCGATCTGTCTGCCTGATCCGGAAACGAAGAAATTCAAATCTCGCACCTGATCCCTGGCCGTATCATCCAGTTCAAACCATAGGATGGACACGAATTTCACGAATGTTTCGAATGTCACGAATAGAAATCAGATACAAGCACCTTAGTTTCTTCGTGTAATTCGTCCCATTCGTGTAATTCGTGTTAAGCTGGCTGTAGTTTCCGGCCTTGTTCACCGAAAAGAGCTCATATAATCATCACCATCTTGCCCCAAACCGTAGTTCATGATATGATATAATCCATTCATTCGCGCACCATGACGTCAAGGAGCTCCTGAATGGAAAATACGCCCCCGGCTCCATCCAAGGGTTATCAGAAGAAGGTCGTTAAAGACGCCCCGCCGCCAAAACCGAAGCGCGACCCCAATGCTCCTCCCGTCGATTATTCCAGTCCCGCTGCAAAGAAGTGGCCCAAGCTGATCGAAGCCATCGAACGCGGCAACATCGAAACGCTGCAGCAGCTTATCGATGAGGGCATCAACGTCAATGTCATCCGCGACGGGTCCACACCGCTCATGATCGCTGCATCGAAAGGCAAGCCCGAGGTTGCCGGAGTGCTCCTGCAGGCAGGCGTGAACATCAATGAGAAGAACGAGGACGGGTGGACAGCCCTGCATAAAGCAGCTTTCGAGCAACCCGGAAGCGGCATCGTGGAGCTGCTCGTGCATTCGGGCATCGATGTGGACGCAAAGAACAAATCCGGCAAGACAGCCTTGCAGCTGGCCGAGGAAAAGAAACACCGCGACATCATCCGCGTAATCAAGCTGCACCACGCACAGCTCGAAACCGACGCCCGGGAATGGGAAGAGTTCCTGAACTCGATTGAAGGCAAACCTTATAAACAAAAACGGACCTACGATTCCCTGTCCCTGGTCTTTAAGCTCTGGTGGGTTCCCGGCCTTCTCTTCGGCGGCCTTGGCGCGCTCATCGGACTCGCGTTCGACGCGACAGTGATCGCGGGCATTGCCGGGTTCCTCATCGGTCTCAGTGTCGGGGTCGGCATTCTCGCTTTTGAACGGAAGATCCGGACATACCTGGATACCGTCGAACCGCTGCCCGAACTGGACATCCATATGCTGCGCGAGCAGAGGAAGAACGCCGGCCAGCCTCATGCTGCAGCTCCCCCGGACACTGCTGCGGTCGAATGGACGCCGCCTTCGGACGATATCACCGCAGAGCTCGGCTTGAGCAGTTCTTCCCTTGAATCGTCGCTCGATCTCGCTCCGGTCGATGAAGGCGCGTTCATTGAAAAGGACGACCCGGTGCGCGCGCGAAGACTGCTGATCGTCAATATTTCCCTGATCACCATTCTGATCCTGCTTTCCATCGTTGCCGTGTTCGTCAACAGGACCACCCTCACTAGAATGTATTACGCAAAAAAACTCACCTGGAAAAAGCTCCCCTTGACCGAGCAGGCGTTCCTGGGCGAAGTCGCACACAAGAACGAAGAGGTCATCGATCTGTTCCTGAAGGCCGGCATGAGCAGCAACGCACGCAACGACCAAGGCCGGACTGCCCTGATGATCGCTGCGGAAAAGGGCCACGTGAACATCCTGAACAAGATGGCCAGGCTCGATCCCGCTTCGCTGAACCGCATTGACAAGAACGGCAATACCGCGTTGATGCTGGCCGCGCGCCTGGGCCAGGCAGACAGCGTAGCTGCACTCATCGCGTGCAACGCGGATGTCAATTACACGGTTCCGTCCCAGGACAGCGCAGCTACCGCACTGCAGGCGGTCCTGGATGTTCCTGAGTTCAAGGAAGAACACACTGCAGTCGTGCGCATACTCCTGCAGCTCGGTGCAGACGTGAAAGGCCGCAATGCGGCCGGCCGATCCTCGCTGTCGTTCGCTGCAGGCCATGGACGCGCTGATATCGCGAAGGTGCTGATCGAAAGCGGCGCGGACGTCAATGATGCGGACCAGAAGGGTAATTTCCCGCTTCTGCTGGCAGCATGCAAGGGCTATCCTTCTTTCATTACGCTGCTTGCGGACAAGGGCGCAAATATGAATTTGGCCCTGCCCGACGGCCAGACTCCGCTCATGTGTGCGGTAAAGGAAGGACAGAACGACACGATCAGGGTGCTGCTCGAAAGGGGCGCGCCTATCAATGCAACAACAGCAACAGGCTCGACCGCACTGACTGAAGCGACCAGGGCGGGAAATGTCGATGCAGTAAGAATGCTGCTCGCACAAGGAGCCGACCCCAGCCATGCGTATCTTCCTGACACGTTCACCGGTTTAAGCGGTGCGGTTGTCGCGATCACCGCAAAAAAAAGCAAAACCGGAGACGTGTTGGGCCGCATCGCTAAAACAGCGTCCCAGGACGGCTATACCATTACGAACGGCCCTGCCAGCGACCTGAGGATAACGTTGAAGACAAAGGCTGCATGGAACAAGGTCCTTGTTGATCTTGCTGCACGAAGTCGCATGGTGCTTGTTGTGAAAGACAAGACGATCACGGTTATCCCCTCTACCGCGCCAACGGGCAAAAACGTATCTCGTTAACCTGTCGTCTTGTTCTCTTCGAAGCAGGGATGAACTGCTGTACGCACATACTGGGGCAGCATGAAAACCGAATCGACCGCGATCAGCCGGATTCCACGGATCAGGAGGTAATAATGGGCACACTCAAGGATGTTGCTTCGTTCATTTGTTTCAACAGGAACAGTCTTGCCGAAATTCTCCCTCACCGGGGTCCGGCGCTTCGCAAGATCGACGGCGTATTTCTCAACCTCGGGAACCCCAAGGCCATCATCGGCATTAAACAGATCCAACCCGACGACCCCGACATTGAAGGGCACTTTCCCGGGGCCCCGACCTATCCCGGGTATGCTCAGGACGAGTTTGTCTGTCTGGTCGCAGCCGCGTTCGTTTCATGTTCGATCGACGGCCTGAGCACGAATCCCCATGTTGTACAGAAGATCGCGAAGTACAAGAAGAGCGCCGCGCCTGGCGACACGCTTACGGCAGAAGTAAAGTTCCTGGATCGGCGGGGAAGGTTCTTTCTTTTTTCCGCTGAGATCCGCAACCAGCGGAACGAGATCATTGCGGACTACGAAAAGATCGTTGGCGCGGTGTAAGGGAAGAGACGCGCCGCTCCTGAGCGGCGGCGTTCAAAGGAACAACCCTTCGACAACTTCCGAGCTCACCTGGTGGATCCATTGCACGATGCGGTGCTTTATCTCTTCCGGCAGGTCCTCAAAACAGACCCCCACATAATACATCCGTTCAAGCTTTCGCGCATGATAGACCGTGGCGTGGACCGTTACATTGCCCAGCGCCATCAGGTTGAAGGTGATGTTCAGCTTTGAACCGATCCCGATCGGCGCGCTGACCGCGAGCAGGCACCCGGCAGGGCTGATATTCTTGACCGAGGCGGTGTTCGTTTCGTCGGAAAAGCCTTCGAGCGTGTACGTCACTGAGATGTCCACGACCTTTCTCATGTAGCGACGGGCGCCGCCGCGGATGGCAACCGCCTCGGCGATGCCGATCGGCTGGTCCTTTCCCTTGACCAGGACCGGAGCCAGTGCTTTCCAGGTCGCCTGGTCGCCGATCGTGTCGGCGATCGCCTTGCTGACCAGCACCTGTCCCGGTTGGGCAACACCGCACAACCGTGCAGCAATATTGATGTTGTCGCCGATCACGGTATAATCCATATGGTCCTCTGAGCCCATATTGCCCATGACCACGTCGCCGCTGTTCAGGCCGATTCCGACGCTGATCTGCTTTTCCCCGGATGCCGCCCGTGCCTCATTCAGCGCCTTGCAGTGGCTCTGGATCTCGACTGCTGCGCAAACCGCGTTGTGTTCCATGCCATGGCCTTCGAAAATGGCCATGACCTCGTCGCCCACGAACTTGTCAACGATCCCGCCCCACTGATGAACGACCGAGGTCTGCAGGTTCAGATACACGTTCATCAGGCTGACCACTTCCTCGGGGCTCATCTTCTCGGACAGTGATGTGAACCCGCGGGCATCGGAGAACAGTGCGGTCACATACTTCCGCTCTCCGCCTAGTTTCAGTTGTTTTACGTCGCGGTGTTCCTTGATGTTCAACACGGTTGACTGGGACAGGTATTTCTCCATTAAGAGCTTTTCGCGCAGGCTCAGGATCATCTGGTTGAAGGCGTTCGTTAATCTCCCGATCTCGTCATTGGACTGGATCACGACCAGTTTACGCAAGTCGCCCCGGGCCACGATCTGAATGCCTTCCGCAAGGCTGTCGAGAGGCTTCGTGATCATGCGGGCAAGCGCAAAGGATACCAGCAGTCCGACGATCAGAAACCCGCCGGCTATCCAGAGATACAAGGTCTTCTGCCTGCTAATGGACTCGTTCAACAGTTTTTGTGAAAGACCGACCCGGGCAATGCCGATCTTGAGATTCTTCGCCTTCAGGGTGATGGGAAGAGCGGCATCCAGAACGCTGTCATTGTTGAACATGGTCTCCTGGAACAGCAACGCATCGGCCTTCAACGCGGCCTGGTCAACTGCATCACCGAGGATTGTGCCTTTCCGTGCAAAATCGCTGTGCGCAAAAACCTTTCCCTCATCGTCGATGACCATGGCATACACAACATCGTCGCGCTGAAGGATATCCGTCATGGTTGAAAAGACCGGCATCTCCTGTTTCGTCAGCAGACCTTCCTTGCCCACGTTCGCCAGCTGATGCGCCAGGGTCGATGCCCGGCTTTTCATCTCGCTGCGCAGGATCGTGTTCTGACGGGTAAAGGTCACCACTCCGAGAGATACGACTGCCAGGCTCAGCACGATGATAAGCGTTCCCGCGATCTTGTAGCGGACGCTGATGGAAGACAGGCGGTGAAGCAACGTGGTTTGCGAAGTCGGGCGGGCGGGCCCCGGTTTCGGAACCAACGGCTTGGCAGGGCCGCTCTTTTTTTCCTGCAGATCTGTCGCGTCTGCCGCAGCGGGTCCGGCTAGGCCTTCAGTTACCGGCAGCTGTTGTTCTTTTCCGTCGTTCATTTTGTTTCGATTTCCTCAACCGTTTTCAGGATCTGCTGTATCTTCTTCAGGTTCTGCTGGGCTTTCATGCCCAGCGCGGTATTCGGACCAAGCTCGATGACCTGCTGGAATGCCTCTTTGGCCTCTCCGTAGTTTTCTCTGGAGTACTGCTGGATGCCCAGATCGTAATACTGCTTTTGCGCTTTCGCATCAACGTGCTGCCGTGCCTTGGATTTCTGGACAGGAGCGGGAGAAGGCGCTGGCGTCTTCTGCCACAGCGCGCAGCCGGACACCATCATGCAGAGCATACCGAACAGGACGATGGTGAACAGTGGATTTCCCGTTGGTTTGACCATGACCGGCCTTGCGCTGTCCAGACGTTCCCTCTGTGTTGATCCGTATTTTTGATGTATCGGTATCTTTATCATCGGTGTTTGCTTTTTTCCTGTCCATTGCAAAATAACGGGGTTTGATTCGCCGACATGGTGCCCGATCCTGGAATTCGGTCATTTGCTCGACGATCGCCTACGGAACCCTGCCGACACCTACCGGCCAGTGGCATTCAGTTTGGCGTGAGACAATCTCGTGCAAAGCATAGCACAGAGGATTCTCTATTGTCAACGCATACGGACGCATCAAAGCGCATGCCTGGCAAACTGCGGTCTTGACGGGTTGTGCGCGGCAAGGTCACGCATCGCACCTTTCGTCTATCATAATGAAGCGCGATGGTGTATACTGTGATTCAAGAATGCAATGTCAACCGGCATGCATACGCGGTCTGACCAGTTCCACCGGATATCGAAATCCCAAATGAAAGAGGTGATGGACCATGGCACAGTCGCGACAGGGCGCAAAGAAAGAAGTTAAGAAACCCAAGAGCAAGAAAAAGTAGCTTTGTTTCCGATACACGATGACAAAGGGAGCGCATTGCTCCCTTGCTTTTTTTAGAGGGCTTTTTCGTGAGACCGCAGGCCCGGGTCGATACAGTAGGCAGGGGATCGTGCATGGAGCGGGTTAGCAAAACACAGCTGAAACAGGAAGCGCTGGCACTCCAGGCGCTCGGAGAACGTCTGGTGACGCTGTCCCCCGGACAGATCGCAAGCATCCCTCTTCCCGAGGACGTTGCAGCTGCCGTTGCCCTGGCAAAAACGATCACCAAGCACGGCGGCCGGCTGCGACAGATGCAATATATCGGCACCTTGATGCGCAAATATGATCCGGCGCCTGTTCAGGCCGCTCTTCAGCGCATCGATGAAGGCTTGCATGAACGGTCCGCGGAGCACGCTAAAATTGAAGCATGGCGGGATGAGCTCGTCGCGGGAAACGATCTGCTCATCGACGAAATCGTGCGGCAGGTTCCTGGCACAGACCGCGCGGCATTAGCACTTCTGGTCCGTACGGCAAGGGAAGAACGGACGAGCCAGAAACCTGCTCCCAAGGCGTCCCGGGCCTTGTTCCGATATCTTGCAAAATGTACCGGGCAGCAGTAAGCTGCCTTTCCCCCCTTCACCAGAAGTCAACCCCTTCTCACTGACACCCGACCAATGCTCTGACCGGGTACCCTGCTGATGATCATCACAAGATAATTTATGAACAGCGAGACCGTACGAAGCAAAAATATGCTATCTTTGAACTTGCTGCATATCCCGTGGTCTCTTGGCATGCTGTGAACACGCTGGCAAGCGGGAATGGATCCGTTTTGCTTCTTAATTCACTGAGCTGGTCCCCCTGAGTGGAGGTTCCGTGTTATGGGTTCTTTGCTCTCCTACCTGAGGAGCATAAAACGCTTCATTGCGATCTGCTTCATCCTGTTCAGGCAGCTCATCATCCTCTGGCCATACCGGCTGATAATTGCCCCGGGCGCAACAAAGGAGAAGGCTGTCAGCAAATACCTGCGGCTGGACCGGCCCGGAACAAGCGTGCCGGAAATGGCAAAAGAGACGCTGGAGAAGCTCGGGCCCACCTACGTCAAGTTCGGCCAGTTCATGAGCATCCGGCCAGACCTTATCCCCCATGAGTTCTGCGAGGAGTTCAAGAAGCTTCAGGACAAGGTCCCTCCGTTCCCGTTCAGCCAGGTCAGAAAAGAGTTGAAGCGGGAGCTGCTTCGAGAGCCGGATGAGGTCTTCAGCGTATTTGAGGAAACGCCCGTGGCAGCGGCCTCGGTGTCGCAGGTCCACCGGGCCCGACTCCTGACCGGCGAGGATGTCGCGGTCAAGGTCCAGCGGCCCGGGATCCGGGAGGAGATGGTCTCGGACATCCTCATCATGCTGTTCTTCGCCAGTCTCGCAGTGCGCCTCATCCCCTCGCTCAGGAAGCACGACCCCGTGTTGCTCATTCACGAGTTCTCGCGCTGGACGGACCGCGAACTCTATTTCCGTCAGGAGGGGAAGAATGCCCTCCACTTCTCGTACAACTTCAAGGGCTATCCGGGCGTCAAGTTCCCGAAGATCTATCGTGAATTCACGACCAGGACCATCCTGGTCATGGAATTTATCCCGGGCGTCAATATCCTGCATATGCCTGACAAGGGATTCGACCGGAAGGCCGTTGCCAACCTCGTCGTAGACTCCATGCTGAAGCAGATCTTCATCGACGGGTTCTTTCACGGCGATCCGCACGCGGGCAATATCCTGCTGATGGACAACGGCGAGATCGCGTACCTCGATTTTGGCATCGTGGGCTACCTTTCCGAGGATCTTCGTGCATGGATCTTTGACATCCTGTACGGCATGTCAAAGGGCGATGTGACACGGGTCATCGGATCGTTCCTGGAGCTGTGCAATGTCAAACAGGACGAGATCGACATGGCCGGATATTGCCGCCAGATGAACGAGATCCTTTCCGAGCTGCATATTTACGAAGAGGCCGGCATCCCCTTTTCCCAGATGATGAAGCGCTTCCTGTATACGAGCCTGGAGTTCGGGATCCGCATCCCGAACGATTTTGTGCTCGTTACCAAGGCCCTGACCACCTTCGAAGGGACCTGTCTGACCCTTGATCCGGACATCAAGATCGTCGAACTCATGCGCGGATTTGTCGAAAAGCACCTCACCAACGCCGTTACCTTTGACAACGTGCTGAACGACCTGAAAGCGGTACCCTTCGAAATGGAACGGATGAAACGATTGCTGATCAAACACGGGTCCAGGGTGCTCCGGTTCCTTGAGAACCCGGTCATCAGGATCTCGGGCGACGGGTCCGGAGCGATCTCGGGCAGCCCGGAGAGGACCGGCGAGAACATCGCAAACGGATTCATCATTGCCGCCCTGATCGTCTTTGCCGCACTTCTCAGCAACGACAGCAGCTTCGAACGATGGCTGCAGTCCGCATGGGACCTGCCCGACCTCCCGATCCTTCCGCTGATCAGCCTGGGAGCTGCAGGTGCTCTCTGCCTGGTGTTGTATCAGAGAAACCGGGCAAAGTAAAACCCCTTCCGCCGGAAAAGGGTGTCATTATACTTGGCATGAAGAGCGGAGACGATCGGACAGGACGGCTCGAACTGAAAAGAGAGCGCTTTCAGCAGCACGAAGTATCTGGTATAATCCCTCAGAATTCCATCTAAGGAAAAAGGACGCAGGCAAGTATGGCTGAGCAGGGAAACACAGCGGGAGAGGACGGAGCAGAACGCAGAAAACGTTTCGTGCTGGTCGTTGACAACAACCAGCGTGACGCGAACTACATCGGTTTTTTACTCCAGAACCTCGGCTACAACTCCACGGTGGTGCGGTCCGGAGAAGAGGCCCTTGAGTTCACGGTTCTCGCTGTTCCGGCGCTTGTTGTCACGGAACTCGTACTTCCGGGGATCAATGGTCTTGACCTGGCCTCGCGCTTTGGCCGGGACTCATTGCTGTCCGCGGTCCCGCTGATCATCCAGACCCGGTTCACAAGCAGTGAGATCGAGGACTCGGTCCGCAGGGCAGGCGTAGCCGGGTACGTGAACAAACCGGTTCAGCCCTTTGAGCTTTTTCGCGCTGTGCAGCAGGTCCTTGAGCCGACTCCGCGTCAGAACATCAGAGTGCCCGTGCTGCTGAACGCATCCCTTGATGAGGCCTCAATGGACCGGGACCTCGTGACCATGCTCTCCGACGAAGGGCTGTTCCTGAGGACCGCCGAACCCCGTGCTGTCGGGTCGCAGCACGTTGTGACCTTTATGCTCGAAATTCGGGTCATTCGCGTGGATGCGATCGTACTGTACGCGTACCGCTTCAGCGAAGAACCGCAAAAGGAACCCGGCATGGGCATGAAGTTCCTGAACCTCTCACCAGTTGATAAAGACGCGATCCAGAACTACATCCGCGAACAAGTCAGCCCCGGCATTGCTCCCGAGCAACCCTGAGTCGTTTCGCAGCCGATCATTTCATTCGCTGTCCTGCCGTGCCTATCGGTCATCAGCACACGCTTGCGGCTAAAAGGCAAAATTCCCGATGAGGATCGAATACAACCCATAGGCGATCAGGATGCTTCCGGAAAAGTAGCGGGCAAAGGCCTCGTGCTGCGCAACGACCCTGAGCTTGCGTTGCAGGACGTGGGAGGAGTAGGCCACTGCCAGCATCGGCATCGCAAGCCCGAGAGAGTAGAACCCGAGCAGCATGATGCCCTGCGCGAGCTGCCCGCTGGTGCCTACCATGGCAAGGATGCTCGACAGGAACGGGCCGATGCAGGGAACCCAGACCAGGCCCAGGGCCATTCCCAGGATGAACCCGCTGAACCTGCCCTCGGCCTTTACCTGAATGTTGGAAAGCCGATACAGGCGTTTAAAGATGTTCAGATCGAACAAGACCAGGATGCCCATGAGCATGATGATCATTGCCCCGATCACTTCGATGGTGCGCGTGCGACCGATCAGGAGCGCGCCGAAGAGCGATGAGATGGCACCCATGATCATGAACGTGACGGAAAGTCCGAGCACAACGAGGAGAGGACGAAGTCTGTCCTTTCGCTCCGCTCCCGCCACAATGACCGGGATCACGGGAAGAACGCATGGCGACAGGACGCTTGCCACACCCGCGCTCATCGCGAGCGCAATGTTCGTGAGACCGATCTCCACTATTTCACCCCGTCCAATGCCGCTGCTACTGTCTTAGGGCTCTGGATGCCGGGCGGGAAGAAGCGGCCGATCTGTCCTTTGCTGTCAACGACCACCAGGGTCGGCAGGCTTCTGATTCCGTAGTCGTAGAAAGCCTTCTGGTCTTCGGGTTTCATCGTGCTCACGTACACGATGTTGAAATTTGCCTTCCTGTCCTTGTGGAGCTTCACCAAGAGCTCCTTCTGCGCCCTGCACGGCCCTCCTTCGGGGTTGATGAAAAATACCACGGTCTTTTTGCCGGACAGAATGACCTTGCGAAGCTCCGGGGTGCTGAGCGGGGCTGCCGAACCGGCGACTGCCAGCCCTGTCATTGTCATTACCAGCACGGTGATAAGGGATACTGCCATGACTGTTCTACGCATTGTGTTCTCCTCCTGGTATGATGGACGTTCGTAGGACAACATTGTTTCGATGCCTCAATAGTTGCAAACGCGTGCAACATGTTACCAAATCGAGTGGTCACTGTCAATGACCTTAACTTTTCTTGGGCATTGACAATATCCGTTGAATAGGGTTTAATCATGCAACAGCTCTTTTGTGACGCGCAGTCAGGAGTCAGCACTCCGTTTCCGATTCCCTCCGCTCGCTCACGACACGATACAACGAATTCATTGCACATCAAAAGGAGAACGTTATGAAACATTCGCGGTTCCACAAGCTCGCCTGGTGCATCTGCCTTGTTCTCACTATGGCACTTCTGCTCCCTGCAACAGCTCTGTGTAAAACAGACCGGCTTATCGACAGCAAAGAATACAAGGACAAGGATTTTCACAAGGGCATCATCACGGATTACAAGGACATGCTGGAGGGAGACCGTGTGGATTGGGTCTGGGTCAGCCCTTCGGTCAAGCTTTCCCAGTTCAAGGTAAAGATCGGAAGCATGAAAAACAAGTCAGATATGCATGGAAGCTCGCGGGTAGAGTCGATCAAGGCCATCTTCAAGGAATCGCTTGCTGATCTGAAAGGGTCCAAGGGAACGCTAACTGCCGACCTGTGCATCTACGAAGTGCAGGGATTTTCTCCCGGCAAAGCGTGGATTCCGTACGCGGGCGGACATCAGATGCAGGCCGGCATCGGGATCGAAATGATACTGCGCAACGGCAGCAAGGTCGTTGCAAAGTTCAGACATTTCGACCGTCAGGGCTCTGATGTCAAGGACGCGGCGCATGAAGCGGCGGACCACCTGGTCAAATACCTGTCCAAGCATTGATGCCCGCTGCCCGGGCAGTCGGCGGGGTCAGTTGATCTTTGTTCTGATGTCGGGCATGGCCTGCCGGGCTGCCTCCATCCCTGCTTCGAGGCACTGCTTCTTTTGGCTGAAGTCCATCATGCCGATGTGCCCCACCACGGGTTGGATAAGAATATCCGCTGCCTTGCGCTGAAGCTTCACATTCTGCGCAGCCATGATGTTCACGGACTGGACCATGACGTCGAGCAGGTTGGAAATGTCGCGGTTGACCACGGATACGCTGACATCAACGGCGATAACGACATCCGCTCCTTTTTCCCGCGCCACAGAAACAGGAAGGTTCTCCAGAACTCCGCCGTCGACCAGCAGGTTGCCCTGATGGAGCACCGGCTCGAACACGCCCGGAATGGAGCAGCTTGCCCTGACCGCTGTTGCCACCGGTCCGCTGTCCAGTACGACCCGGGTGCCCTGGTTCAGGTCCGTGGCCAATGCTGCAAAGGGGATCTTCAGGTCCTCGATGTTGCTGACCGCCACCTTGCTCCTGATAAATTCCTCGAGCCGTAGTCCTTTCGCAGCTCCCATGCCGTTGAACACGGTCCTGATGCCGTAATCAAAAACATCGTTCCGCTCGAGCGTGAAGGCGGTCCACTCCAGCTCAAAACTGTTGACCGTATGAGCATACAGGGCGCCGATCAGACTGCCGACACTCGTTCCCACGATCATATCGATCGGGATCTTCTCCTGCTCAAGCACCCGGATCACACCTATGTGGGCGAACCCCCGCGCTGCTCCGCCGCCAAGCACAAGCGCCACCGTCGGGCGGGTTCGTTTCCTCATGAACCGTTTGAACATCTCTCCGAACGTCATCGAGAACCTTTCCCGGAAACAGCAAGTATGAGATTCGCCCTCACCGGACCGGCGAGATAGAAGCGAGGTCAATGCCGAGCAGCCTGATCTTCTGCTGCAGATTCTGGCGATGGACGTTCAGCAGGCGCGCGGCTTCCGAGATGTTCCCGCCAGATTCGACCAGCGCGGCAATGATCAGACTTTTTTCGAACTGGCCCTTTGCATCCTTGAGCGGCATAATCGGTATCTTCTGCGCTTCCTGGCTCAGCTTCTTATCCTCGAGGATGTACCGGGGCAGATCATCCTTCTGCAGCGCCGGACCCGCGGTGAATGCGATCGCATACTCGATCGAATTCTCGAGTTCACGCACGTTGCCCGGGAAGTGGTAGTTCAAGAGCGCCTGCATGGCGTCCTTATCGATCGAAGAAATGTTTTTTTCCGGCGCCTTGCTCTTGTGTTTTTCGATGAAATGGTTCACGAGCAAGGGGATGTCTTCCTGCCGCCTGCGGAGCGGCGGCAGTTCGATGGGTATCACGTTCAAACGGTAGAACAGGTCCTCGCGGAAGTTTTTCTCCGCGATCGCCTTCTTCAGGTCCTTGTTCGTTGCTGCGACCACGCGCACATTCACCCTCCGGGGCTGCGTGTCGCCGATTCGCGTGAACTCGCCCTCCTGGAGGACGCGCAGCAGCTTCACCTGGAGCGGCGGCGACAGCTCGCCGATCTCATCAAGGAACAGCGTGCCCTTGTCCGCCTCCTCTACCAGCCCCCGCTTGTCCGCGATCGCGCTCGTGAACGAACCTTTGACATGACCGAAGAGCTCCGACTCAATGAGGCCGTCCGGGATTGCACCGCAGTTCACGGTGATGAACTTCTTCCTCGCCCGCACGCTGTTCGAGTGTATGGCCCGCGCCACCAGTTCCTTGCCGGTCCCGCTCTCACCGGTCACCAGCACGTTGCTCTCGCTCGAAGCCGCGTGGCGCATCACCCGGAAGGTCTCGCGGATCTCGGGGCTGTTGCCGACAATGCTTTGAAATGAATACCGGATCTCGATCTGCGAGCGGAGCATGAGGTTCTCCCGCTCAAGCCGTCGCTTCTCGAGCGCCCTCCTGACCGGCATGCGCACTTCGTCCGGAGTAAATGGTTTGGGGATATAATCGTAGACCCCTTTTTTGACCGCATCCACTGCCGAAGGGATGGTCCCGAACGCAGTGATGATGATGAACGTGCTGTCAGATGCCGCGTCCTTCACCGCGTCGTACAGTTCAAGGCCGGTCATCTTCGGCATCTTAAGGTCCGAGATGATGAGATCATAGGTGTTCTTTTTGATGTCCTCGGCAGCGGTCACGCTGTCCGTGAACGTGACCACGTCGATACCTTCGATTTCAAGGATCGCCCGAACCGCTTCGCACACGCTCGACTCATCATCTACAACGATCGCTTTAAACTTGTCCATAGATCGGCAGCCTCACGGTAAATGTCGTTCCCTTGCCCACGATGCTTTCAACCTCGATATCTCCGCCATGTTTCTTTATGATACCATAACTCACCGCAAGTCCCAAGCCGGTTCCCTTTGATGCATCCTTGGTCGTAAAGAACGGATCGAAGATCTTATGAAGGTGGTCCTCTTCTATGCCCTTACCGGTATCCATGAACCGGATCTCCACCTGCTTCCCGTTCAACCGCGTACTGACCTCGATCGAGCCGGGAGGGGTTATGGAGTGTATCGCGTTCAGCAGGATGTTCAGTACGACCTGGCCTATCTGGGCAGGATCAGCGTAAACCTCGGGCAGGTCCTCGCCGAGCTTCATGGACAGCTCGATCCCCTTGAACGCCTCCTGTGCGACCAGGGACTCCGCGATCTCCTGCACCGGCTGGTTAATGTTGATCCTGATCGGCTTGATCACGGTCTCTCTGCCGAAGTTCAAGAGCTGGCGTACGATATTCCTCGCCCGCTCTGTCTCCCGTGCCATAAGCTTCAGCTTGTCGCGGCGTGGATCGGATGGCGGGCATTGCTCAAGCATAAGGTTTGAAAAGGTCAGGACCGACGTGAGCGGATTGTTGATCTCGTGGGCGATGCCAGCTGCCAGCTTGCCGACCAGCGCGAGCTTCTCCGCCTCCACGAGCTGGGCCTGCTTCTCCTGCAGTTTTGTAATGATCTCCTCGAGCGAGGTCATGGCATGGTCCAGCTTCTCCTCCATCTGGTTGAATGATCCGGCGAGGGATGCGATCTCATCATGACCGTGGACCTCGATGCTTTCCGAAAAATCTCCCCGGCTGATCTTTTTTGTGATCCGTTCCAGGTTTCGTATCGGCTTGGCAATGCTGGTCGCCAGCTTGATGTTGATGATGATACCAACGACAACGACCAGGCCCAGTGCAAGGAACTGCAGAATGATGGACATTCTGATCGTAGTGGCAATGCTCGTCCGTTCCTTTTTCGATAGATTTTGTGTAAACGACTGGATGTCCCGCGCGGTCAATCGCATTTTATCAATGGAATTTTTTTCGGACTCATATAGATGGAACAGCCTGCTTACCAGGGTCTCATACTGCATGATCTCGGGTCGGGCCGGAAGCGATGAATCTTTATAGGCCTGCCTGAACACGCCGTACGATTCCCGGTTCTTATACAGCATGACGTTCTTCTCAAATCTTCGCAGGACAAGAAAAGCCTGAAGCTCCTCAGGGCCGAGCCGTTGTTCCGCCCGCCTTCCCCGTACCCGGATGAGAGCTTCCATCTCAGCTTGCGAGGTAAAGTTCTCTGCAATGATCTTCATCAGACGCTCATAGTCGCCGATTGCGGACTTCATCTTTGCGGCATGCTCGCTGCCGATCTCGTTCACGATCTCAGAGCTGATCTCGTCGATGTTCTTCTTGAGGGTAACAAGATATTTCTGCAGCTCCTCGAAGCTTTCCCGGTCCTTGAAGAGCAGAAAGTTCTTTTCGTAACGGCGCACTTCAAGGATGGTATTAGTGAGGTCGTCCGCCGTCTCCACCAGGATCAGCCGGGTAGAGATCATGCGAAGTTCTTTGTATGCGAAAAAGCCGAGAATAACCGCGAGGAGGATATAAAGTCCAAAGCCGAGGAACAGTTTGTCCCGAATCTTCATAGGGCGTCATTATAGCGTAAGCGGGTGTAAAAAGAAACAGGGGTTCGATGTTTCCACCGAACCCCTGTTCCTGTTGTTATTATATCCAGGATGGCTCCCGGACCACGTACACGCACGTCGGACTGTGGCGAACCACATTTTCCGCCACACTCCCCAGATGGAAGCGCTGGTTCGCGCTCCGCCCCCTGCTGCCGATCACAATGAGGTCGATCTTTTCTTTTTCGGCATACGAAACGATCTCCATAGCCGGAGATGGCGCCGTTGCCAGGATCGTATTCACTTTGGCAACGCCCAGGGTCTTCATCTGCTCCTTTGCCTTTGCCAGAAGCTCCTCGCCCCGGCTTTTCATGCTTTCAAGCAGCCGGTCACGGTCTGACGCTGATAATTCGAGGTCGATGTCGGCCACCGACGGGATGACCGTTAGAAGGGTCAGCTGAGCATCTTTTGTTTTTGCATAATGCGACGCTACCTTGAGGCCTTCTGATGAATGCTTGGATCCGTCCACCGGTACCAATACCTTCATGCCCCCTCCTATACCTCTTTTTTGACTTTTGCTTTTTTCATGGTAAGACCGATTCCGTCGAACATGTAGAAGATGGCAAACCCCCACCACATGGTGTAAGCCACGTAGAACACGAGCAGTCCGGTCATGATGCCCGCCTTGTCAATGACGTTCTGTGCTTCAACCTTGTAGTAATTATATGCCGGCTCGATCGCCTTTTTCATCACATCCGAAACGATCTTCGCATCCTCGATCTTGCCCTGCTTCTTAAGCGCCTTGTCCACGCCCTTGAGCATGGCGTGCCAGGACTCCATGACCTTCTTTTCATCCGTGCCATAGCGGGCGGCGACTGCGGCGCCGTTGTTCTTATACATATCGTCCGAGTCCTGCAGGATCTTCCCCATCAACGCGCCGAGGTTGCCGTTGATCTGGAGCTCGGAATTCGCGTTCTTCGCTTCGATCCCCGCTGCTGCAAGAAGCTTTACCGTACCGTCGACCTGCTCCGGCTTTTCATACTTTACCGTGACCGCAAAGGATGTCGCTGCGAACTTTTCATTGCTTTTGGTAACTTTGGGAATGAAGTAGGACGACCCTTTCGAAAGCTTGTTGAACATATCGTCGGCATATACCAGCCCGTTCCTGCCCTCGCCGAAAACGGGTGAGAAGATCAGCGCGAGTACGCCGACAAATGTAAACGCAAGAACTGCACCTTTGGCAAATTCAGTTTTATTCTTGACAATCATGGCTATACCTCCTCCATGAGTGTTTTTATGTTTGCAAAGAACTTGCTGAAGATCCATATACCGAAAATTGCGACCACGATCCAGAACACGACATTCCCGACTGATTCTATGGCGTTAATGGTGGTCTTGGACATATCGATATACTCAAGTTCCACCATCTTCTTGGGCAGCGTGGAAGCGCGGTTGATGAATCCCGCGATGATTGAAACGGCATAGAAACCGCGGATCTGAATGCCCTTCACTACCTTGGTCGTGAGTGCGCCGACCTGAATACCGATAAGGGATCCGATCAACATGCCCATGGCAAGCGTGTAAAACACATACCCGTAGATGGCGTACTGTGCAATGGAGGCCAGTCCAGCGGTGAATATGATCTGAAGAATGTCCGTGCCGACGGTGGTTGCCGTTGACACGCCGAAGGTATACACGAACATGGGGAAGGTGACGAAACCGCCGCCCACACCCATAATGGCCGCCAGGATGCCGACGATGACGCCGCCCATGGCAATAAACACACCGGAGATCTTCTTGCCGCCCTCTACATAATCTTCGTCAAAGGTGATCATCGGCGGAATATTCATGTTTTGGAGCTTCCGTGCGAAGTCGGTCGTGCCTGCGGACCCGCCGTGGGCATCGCCGCCCGTTGCATTGCGGGAATTCCAGAAGTCCATCATCGCATAAAAGCCAAGGAATCCGAGCAGCACAGCATACACCAGACTGATAAATGCCTCGGACAGGATCGGGTCTTTGTCATAAAGAAACCTGTTGATGGAGCCGCCGATGAACGTGCCTGCGCCCGAACCGACGAGGAAAGCCAATGCAAGCTTTGTTGACACGTTTCCGAGCTTCTTGTGGACCGTTGTGCCCATGATAGCCTTGGCAAAGATGTGGAACACGTCGGTACCGACTGCCAGAATGCCCTTCACTCCCGCAGCCATAAGAGCCGGAGTGATAATGAATCCGCCGCCTGCGCCGATGCATCCGGTAATAAGACCTGCTGCCAGGCCGATTGCGATCGACACCATAAAGATGCTGGTTGAATAGAACGCGGGCGCATAGGCGGTCTTTCCGCCTAGCATGCTGCCAGCCTCCACCCACGAGACCGCCACGATCGGCAGAAGCAGAAGCAGCATGATCCACATCTTCTTCCGGTTGTGGATAATGCTCATGGAGACCTCATAGTCCCATTTAGCGTGCGCTTCCGAAGCGGCTTTTAAATATTCATACGTGTTTCTCATTGCTCCCATGTCAAACCCTCCTTTTTAGTATAAGTACAATTCTTTTTTAACTGATCTGTATCAATTCCGTCTGTATCTTGTACTTCCTGCCGCCGCCCATCAGCCGGGTAT
>Ga0315268_10002644_pt1 | contig 20085 bp, 13 predicted proteins | sample C1_top_MG_FD_204535 | JGI IMG/M metagenome (GOLD analysis project Ga0315268, IMG submission 204535) | Sediment microbial communities from Yellowstone Lake, YNP, Wyoming, USA - C1_top | ecosystem: Environmental > Aquatic > Freshwater > Lake > Sediment | place: USA: Wyoming | collected 2017-08-01
GCGGCGAGCGTGGCGGGATCGTCGAGGGCGAGATTGCGAAGGGCCAGCAGCGCCCCGGCCGTGTCATCGGCGTCGGGCACGCCGCCGCTGAGGTCGGTCCAGGCCCAGGCGCCGGGATCGGCATGGGTGTAGGGGTGCTCGCGACGGCATTGCTGGTTCAGCAGCCAGCGTGCAGTCGCGAAGCGATCGTCGGCATTCAAGAATGTCGAAAGCGACCCCCCTGCCGCCAAAGCGTTGAGCGAGAGAGTCGTGACCCACGTGGCCAGGTTGGTGTCGATGGGCCAACTGCCGTCGTCGCGCGCGGAGGCAATGAGGAAATCGGCCGCGTGCGCCGTCACGGGGTGGTCGGCCTGGCCGGCCGCGATGAGGCTCATGCAGACGAAGCTGGTGAGGGGCGTGGCTTCGAGGAAGCCGCCGCTGCTGGGCTGGATGTCGCGCAGCACACGCAGGGCGCGTTTCTGCGCCAGGCGGCGGATAGGGCGGGTGAGGGGGTTGCGCGTGGGACGCTGGCGATGCCGCGCCTGGCCCATCGAGATCAGCGCCGGCAGGGCATAGCTGACTACCGGCAGATTCAGAAACTTGAAGAACTGGTACGGCAGCGCGGCCAGCTCGAACGGCAGCGGCGGCACGAGCGACCAGGCCTGTTGCGGCGGCCCGAGTCGGCCGGCCATGGCGCACATTGTCAGGATGGGGACGGAAAAGGTACGGTCCTTGCCGTAGCGCGCAGCGATTGCGGCGGCAAGGCGCGGCGGATCGAGCGACCGGGCGGCGCGGATGAGCCATTGCTCGGCCGCGGCGGCTGCGCGGCGTAGTTCCGGTTCGGAAGAAGTGCCTTCCGAAACCGCCAGCGCCGCCCAGCAGAGGGCCGTGGTGCTGATGTTGCTGATGCTCTTGTCCGTGTCGCCCCAGCCGCCGTCTCTGTTCTGGTGCTGAAGAAGCCGGCGGAGCCCGCCGGTGATTAACTCGCCGCATCTTCGACGCAGCGGCTCATCGACGCGGCACCGATCGCTTTCGCGAACGTAGCTTGCCAGGGCAAACACCGCAGTCGCAGTTGAAAGCGCGCTGCTGGCCAGTTCGCCTTCCCAATGATCCATGTTGCGCCGGCGCGCAAGGAGCTGTTCGCGTGCGCGATGCAGTGTTTCCCGAAGGGCCGCGACGTCGATGCGCATTGTCATGGACTCAGGTGGCCCAGCGCCAGCAGGGCGTAGTAAGTGTACTCGCAGTCGAGCTGATCGTCGCCCCAGTTGCCGTAGAAGCCGCCCTTGCTGGTCCAGAGCGAATCGATGAAATCGAGCGTCTGCTCTCTGAGGGGCGCCAAGTCAACGCCCAGGGCGCACAGCGCGTGCAGCGCCGTGGCCGTGGAGAGCAGGTCGGGCATCGGCGCATCAACCGAAGCCATACAACCCCCCTGCTGACAGAATCGCGCCAGCAGCCAGGGCGCGACCTGGGGATCGGGGGGCTGGCGGAGGTACTCGAGGAGCATCGCGGCGGCCGAGGTTGTCGGGGTCATGGCGAGGGCGACGTCATGTTGATTCGCATAGCCGCCATCTTCGCAGCGCATGGCGCGGAGGCAGTCGAGCATGGCGGCGGAGTTGGGCATGGGCGCGTTGAAATTCTCGTAGGCACCGGCGGCGACGAAGCAGGCGTAGATGGTGCCGTGCGCGGCGCCGCGCGCGGGGCTGTATCCGCCGTCGGCGCTGCGATGGGATTCGACGCGGTTGAGTATCTCGTCGCGCGGGACGGCGGAATGCATAGTGTCGGGGAGGTTCGACCAGCAGCGCGCCAGGCAGGAGAGGTGGACCAGATCGAGGTTGGCGCCGTTGGCAAAACCGTGCAGATAGTCGCGGATGAGGCCGCAGGGCAACTGGCCATCCAACGCCATCAGCGATTCCATGCCAAAGACGCTGTAATAGAGATCGCTCTGGCCGGCGCGGTCCTTGAAGCCGCCATCGGCGTTCATCTGGCTGCACAGGAAATCGACGACGAGCGGCGTCGAGTCACCCAGGAGCCGGGGCGCCGCCCTCGCCGCCCGGAGCATTTGAAGTCTGACACTCACTGCACCAGCCCTTGATCTCCACGCTGAAGATCTTGCCCACGACGCGCCGCAGCAGTCCCTTGAGGCTGGGAGCGTCTATCCCCACCAGCGAGCGAATCGCCTGCTGTTTGTACGACTCGAGCAATTCGGCACAGTGCTCGGCCACGCCCGCCTTGCGCAGCGCATCGCGAATGTCGGCGCCCAGCGGTTGCGTCGAATGCCAGGCTTGCTCGAAAATCGCCTTCGTTTCCACAGAGGACTGTTCATACGCGACTGCCAACGGCAAGGCCGGGCGATTGGCCTTGGGGGCTTCGGTTTCATCGGCGGCCAGGTCCTCCAGGTCATCGCGGATCTGATAGGCGATGCCCAGGGCCTCGCTGTACTGCCGCAGGGGTTCGGCCAGTTGGTCGCCCTCGCCCGCCAGAGCCGCGCCCAGGCGCAAAGCAACCTCGAAAGCCGGCGCCGTCTTTTGACGGAAGATCTCCAGAACCTGCGCACTAGAAAGGGGACGTGGCAGGCGCGCCCAGCACAATTCCTCGCCCTGCCCGATGGACAGCGTTCGATGCCCGTCCGCGGCGATGCGGGCGAGCTCGGCGCGAATGCCGGCCGGTGCGTCGCAGTCGGCCAGCAGGCGGTATCCATCGCCCAGGAGCAGATCGCCGACGTTCAGCGCGATGGGCACGCCGTGCTGCTCGTGCAGTGTCTTCTCGCCGTAGCGCAGCTCATCCTCATCCTCGATGTCGTCGTGTACGAGCGATGCCTTGTGGAAGCACTCCACGCCGACAGCGACGTGACGCAAGGATTCGGGCAGCGCGGCGTCGGCGTCGGCGTGGGCGGCCTTGTACGCACAGACGGCTAGGAACGGGCGCCATCGCTTGCCGGACTTGGCCAGCCAGTCGCGGGCGATGCGCTCGGTCTGAGTGTGCGGGCGGCCGAGAATCGCATCGAGCGATTCGGGCGCGAACCACGCATCGACGTGCCGGCGCAACTGGTCCAGGTTGAGCCGGCGCGTCTGGTCGTCGCTGCTGAGATTTATGGCATCCCAGACCCAGTCGAGATCGACGGATGAATCGCGGCAGTCCTTCTGGAGCAGCGGAATGGCCAGGCTGGGAATGGCGGCCGACTCGATGTAAGGAAACGCCTTCTCCAGAACCGGCAGGCAGCTCACGCCAACAATCGCGTCGATCTTGCCCGTCTGGACAAGCGCCATCACCAACGCTGAACCTTCGGCCACCAGCACGGCGTAGCCGAGTCGCTCGGCCTCGCTCTGAAGCTCCTGGATCGAGCACAATCCGCACAGCTTGCAGACCAGGCCGAGCTCGTCGAACGACGCCGGGCACTTGTCCTCGACGCGAAGGCACTTGGGCAGAAGCAGAAGGCGGCGGTCATAGGGAACGGCCGCCAGGGCTTCGCGCCAGACTTCGTTGTTGACGAGGATGGCCAGGAAATGCAGGTACTTGAGATCGATGGCGTGCTGCGAGATAAGCCGTTCGCAGATGACGCGAAGCTCGTCGATAGAAAGGGGCGGAGTCGGGCGGGCCTGCTCGATGTGCTCGGCCACAAGGCGGCGCAGGCGTTCGCGCTCGGCGAACGTCTGCGGAATGTTCTCCTGCGGCCGACGGTGCTTCGGCAGCGGCAGTGCCCTGGACATATTGGGGCCGGTGGCCCGCATGAAACACTCCTTGCCCCTCGTCTTCCGCCTCGCGCAGAGGCGGCACAGCTACGCATACGCCCCGAAGCCGAAGAACCAGTGCTTCTTGGCAAACCGGTATAGCCAACTCTTCTCCGGCACCTCGTTGCCCGGCATGTGCTGGCTGGATCGCGATTGCAGCCGATCCAGCTCCACCAGCCCGCTCTGGCGCTGCGTGCTGTCGCGGGCTGCGTGACGAAGCACCAGTTCTTTGACCAGTTCCGGCCGTTCCAGCACGATGCATCCCCGCGTGGCCCTGGCCGCGGTTCGGCGGAAATCGGCCAAGAAGGCCGAGCGGATCATCGCCTCATAAACGCTCGAACCATCGCCAATGTTCTCGACCGCAAACTGGATGATCGGGCAGGGCTCGATGTCGCCGCCGGGGCCGATGTGATGGCTTATTCCGGTGGCCATCGGGCACATCGCCTGTCCGCGATCATTCCAATAGGCGTCGACGATCCCGATGGGCAGCTTCATGCGCATCTCGACGATGAACCGCCGCATGGCCAGCGCCTGCTGGGGCGTCAGCGCCAGTTCGGGCGCCGGCCTGGGGCCGATCACCCGGTATGTGTAATACCACACATAATGCACGCCCAGGTCAATGAGGCGCGTGAGCCATTTTTCGCTGACCAGCTCGTCGATGTTGCTCTGGCAGACGCTGGTGGCGACACCCGTTATCAGCCTGTGTCGTCGGCAGTTGGCGAGGCCCGCCAGCGTCCTGCTGAGCACGTGAGCCCTGCCTCGGCGCTGGTCGGAGACCAGCTCGCCCCCTTCTATACTGACCAGTGGCGTGGCGTTGCCGATCCGCCGCAAATCCGCCGCCAGCGAGTCGGTGATCAGGTGGCCGTTGGTGAACACCTGGAAATAGCAGTCCCTGTTGGATTCGAGAATCTGGAGAAACTGGGGATGCAGAAGGGGTTCTCCGCCGAGAATGCCGTAGAAGCTGTTGCCGTATCGTTTGGCCGAGCGGATCAGGCGATTGATAGTGTCGAGGCTGATCATGCGCCGGGGCATGTCAACGTCGACCCAGCAGCCCTGGCAGCGAAGCTGGCAACTGTTGATGATCGACAAGAACAGGAAAGGCGGGAAGACCTCGCCCCGCTTCAGCCGCGACTCGAACATATTGACCGATCGCATGCCCTTCAGTCCGCAGTTGATGGCGAACTTCCACATCAGGCGCGGGTCGATCTCGGTCAGGGCTCGTTTGGCCAGCGAAAACAGCATCTCATTTCCCCTCCGGGTTGCTTGTCGGGTTCTTCGCGCTACCTGGCAATTGGCCGGAGGCAATGATCGAGGAAACCACTTCGTCGGGGACGCCCATCTGCTCCTGAAGTCTGGCCAGGCATCGGCGGCGCTCTTCGAGGGCGCGGTTTTCGTCGCGTTCGCGTGAGAAGCGCGAGCGGGATTTGGCGCTGCGGTCCTTGAGCAGGCCGTAGATATCGCCGCCAAGCAGCGAGGAGACGTCGATCTTCACGTTCTGGCGGCGGAGATCGTCGGGGTTCACATCGTCGCCGTTGATCGGGCTGGCGCGGTACTTGGGGAAGATGATGGCGACCTCGGGGCAGACGCGCGAGCAGGCGGGGCACTCGGTCTTGCAGTTGGAAGGGTTCTTTACGGTGATCTTGCGGTCGGCATCGACGGCAAAGACGTCGAAGAGGCAGAAGCTGAGGCACTGCATGCAGTTGGTGCAACGGGAGAAGTCGATTACGGGGAACCAGGCTTTCCATGCGCCTGTGGTCGCCTGGGGCACGTCGTCGTGGGGGTCTGTCTGACTTGACGGGGCAGTGGCGGCGGTTTCTGGCGCGTCGGTCAAGACGGCCTGGACCTCCGCGGCGGTTTGCGTCCGCATATTGGCGAACTTCGTGTCGGGCGGGAGCGGCGAGCCGGCGGCCGCGAAAAGTGCGCGAACGGCGCGGGGATAGCAGGCGGCGATTCGCAGACGGCCGGGAGAGGCGAGTTGATGGAGTTTCGGATCGCGCCTGGCGGCCATTTCGCAAAGATCTGACACGATCTCCGTTGGGCAACCAGAGGCACGGGCTGCAGCCAAGGCTTGCTGTTTCACATCGGCGGCAACGACACGGGCGACGGCGCATCGGCAGATCAGGATGGTTCCGAGATTGCTCATACGCCGGTCTGCTTACAGCACCAACTCGGTCTGAATTTAACCAAAATGCGGTCCGGGCTTTATGCCTGGGCACAACCGGACAACTGCCTGGTCACGCGAGTGTAGTTTACCCTGCCCGCCCGGCCGATCAACCATGCTCAGCAGTTCTTCTGGTCGGGCTCGCTTTTCATACGGTCGATCGTGGCGTCCAGAATCGCGGCATAGGCCTGCGCGTCGATTGCGTGGGCATCGGGCTGGCCCCGGACGGAGTAAAGCCAACCCTGGCCGTAGGGATCGGAGTCGATCAGGGTGATGTCCTGATCAATGGCCGGGTTGCCGCCAGCGAATTCCCCGGCCGCGACGGCGTAAAGATCGGTAATCGCCTTGAAGCCTTCGACCCATCCGACCGTCTGCCCCAGATTCACCATTTCGCCCGGTTTGACATTGAAGCCGTGCTCGACGAGGTCGCCCAGCATGCGAATGGCGAAGCTGGTGAAGCCGATGTGCCACGTGCCGTCGGGGGTCAGTTTCAGCCAGAAATGCCAAGGCGTGTAGCGCCGGTCTGTCGGGAGTCGAGTGGAGAATCGCGCCCGGCGGTAGTGGATGGCCTGCTGGTCCATGGGCGGGCAATCATAGCGGCTTGCGCGGCGAGATGCGCTGGATGGCGCTGACGATGGCCGGCCAGTCAGGGTCGGGCGTGAGATGGCACCAGGAGAAGCGGAGAGCGCCTTCAAGCTGTTCGTCGGTCACATTCATGGCCGCCAGCACGTGGCTGCAACCGATGTTGCCTGAAGCGCAGGCCGAGCCGTCGGAGATCGCGACCAGATCGCGGAGCGCGTCGATGGCGGCATCCGTCGCGATTCCTGGGAAGGCCAGATTGGCGATGTAATCAACGCGCTGCGCATCGTCGCCGGCGTAGATCGGGCGCAGCGGCGCGAGGGCCACTTGCATGCGCTGCCGGAATTGGCGGCAGTGCAGCATGCGCTGTTCGTTTTCGGCGGCCGCCAGCTCAGCGGCCAAACCGAGCCCGGCGATGAGCGGAACGGGAAGCGTGCCGGGGCGCAGGCCGATTTCCTGGCCGCCGCCGTGCATGAGCGGAGCAATCGGCGGGCGATCCCTGCCGCGGCGACGGACGATCAGTGCGCCGACGCCCTTCGGGGCGTGGATCTTGTGGCCGCTGATGCTGATCAGGTCGATCCGCCCGTTGCGCAGCGCGGCGAGTTCCTTGCCGAATCCCTGGGCGGCGTCGACGTGGAAGAACGAGGGGTGGTCGCCAAGAAGGCGCGCGATTTCGTCGATAGGCTGGCGGATTCCGGTTTCGTTGTTGACGTGCATGACGGAAACGAGCAGCGTGTCGGCGCGGAGCGCGGTCCTGACGGCCTGAGGATCGATCCATCCTCCGGGCGTGGGCCTAAGCGTGGTTATTTCAAATCTCCGGCGGTGCAGAGCAACGAGCGGCCCGAGAACGGCGCTGTGCTCGATCGCGGTGCTGATCACGTGCTTCCGGTTGGTATGCAGGCCGTGATCGAGCAGGCCGAGAATGGCGAGGTTATTGGCTTCGGTTGCGCCGCTGGTGAAGATGACCTCTCCGCGGCGGGCATCGATGACGGCGGCCACCTGGTCGCGGGCCTTTTCGACGGCGCGTCGGGCCTCGGCGCCGAAGCCGTGTGTGCGGCTGGAGGCGTTGCCGAATTCGTCGGCCAGGTAGCGCAGGACCAAGTCGCGGACGCGCGGATCGATGGGCGAGGTGGCGGCGCAGTCGAGATAGACGGGGCTGTTCATGCGAAGGCCCCCGACTGAAAACACTCGACCTGCGGCTCACGCGGCAAGGAATGCCTCCCAGTTCAAGCCCAACTGACGAACGGCCGCCCGTAACGTGCCGATTTTCAGATCACGATGTCCCCAATCAGGAAGCACGGTCGAACGGGAGGTGGCGGGGTTGTGCCATTTTCTATGCGACCCGGAGCCGGTTCGTGGGATTTCCTGGCACCCCAGAGCTTGGAGCCGGCGGGCTGCCTCGCGGTGACTCACGCGACCTCCACCAGCGCGTCTGTCCAGACCACCTGACCGGATGTCGGAAGCTCGATTCCAGCAGGAAGCGCCCGGCCCTGCTCCGCATAGATCTCCAATACGGCGGCAAGCGCATCGCGCACATTCCTGAACGCCTCTTCCAGCGTGTCTCCCTCGGTAAGGAGCTCGGGAAGCACCGGAGATGTAACGGTGAATCCGCCTTCGGGCTGCGGAGTGAAGACCAGGGGCAGGCGTCGAATCATGTATGCAGTATATCACTCGAACGGAATCGCATCGAATGAATTGCGGACGCGGACGCCTGTTCCGGCTCCTCTACGGCTCAAGGCAATACACGTTGCCTCCAGTATCGCCCACCACCAGCGCCCACCCGCCGATCGCCCCGCCGCCATCGATCGGCCGGGCGGTGGCGAAGTCCCACAGCTTCTCGCCGGTCTTCAGGTCCAGCACGTAGAGCCGGCGGTCTTTGCTTCCCACGTACACCCGGCCGGCGCTGATGAGGGCGGGGGCATCGACTTCGCCGCGCGTCTGGAAGACCCACTTTCGCTTGCCGGTCTGAAGGTCTATGGCGTGCACCTGCCTGTCGCGGGCGCCGACAACCACGATGCCGTCGGCAATGGCGGGCGTCGCGTAGACCATTGCGTTGTTCTCGATCTGCTCGTACACCCACAACTCCCTGGGCTGCGGCAACTGCACGCACACGACGCGACCCTGGTCGGTGCCCACCACCGCCCGGTCCTCAAGCAGAACGGCGGAGCCGGGCGCCAGCGCGCCCAATTCGAAGGCGAACTTCTCCCGCCCTTTGAGCACGTCGATCGCCCGCAGGTTGGCGTCGCAGCCGGAAAAGAACGCCAGGCCGAGTCCGATGGACGGAGCGGCATTCACGCGGTCGCCGGCGCTCAGCTTCCAGAGAGGTTTGCCGCCGGCCGCGTCGAAGCAGAAAATCTGCGCGGCGTCGGTGCCCAGGAGGATGCGGTTGCCGAGGGCATTGGCCGATGAGTGCGTTCCCGATTCGATATCGGCGGTCCAGATCTTCCGGCCGGTGTCGGCGGAGACGCAGTGCAGCGTGCCGCCCTGATCGCCGATGTAGATGCGATCGTTCATCACCAGGGGCGTAGCGACGAAACCATCCTCGGTCTTGTGGGTCCAACGGGGCTTGCCCGTGACGAGGTCGATCGCGTGCAGCGAAGCGCGGTTGTCGGCGACGTACACGGTCTGGCCGACGATCACGGGGGAGCTTTCGAGCCCCGCGGGGTCGTCGGCCGACAGTCTGCAGGTCCAGCGCAGCTTCAGCGCGGCGGCCGCCGCGGGCGAAGGCGCTGGGCGCTCGGGCGCGATTGGGGGCGCCTGGCCGAGGAGCGCGCCGCCGCCTTGGAAGGCGCCCTGGATAATGGGTTGTGTGGAGGGGGCGGCGGTGGCGGGGCTGTTGAACTCCGGGAGCAGAGCGAGGCAGCAGACGGCGGCGAAGGTGAATGCAGGGCGGATCATGGGGCAATTACTTCATCTCCAGGCACACGAGGGAATCCGTGCCTTTGGCATAGATCCGGCCCTTATAGATCAGCGGCGTGGCCCAGATCTGCCTTTCGCCGGGGAAGACGCGGGTCTGGCCCAGGCTCTGCACGCCATCGGGCGTCGCCCTGAGCAGGAACAGTTCACCGCCATCGCTCATCGCCACCAGCTTATCGCCGTCGCGAACGAGCGATCCGCCAAAGCCGATCCGCGGCTGGCGCGCCGCCCATTTCACCGCGCCGTCGGGCCAGGAGAGGCACTTGATCGTCCCTTCGCTGTTGCCGTACATGACATCGCCGTCGAGGATCACGGGCTGGAAGCGGCTCATGATCTCTTTGTTCTGCCACTGCTTCGTAGCGCCGGTGGGCGAGAGCTTGAGCATCATGCAGCCCTGGCCGTAGTTGCTGGTGAGGAAGAGGTTGCCGTCGCGATAGAGCGGGTTGGCGGCGTTCACATCCCAATCGGTGACCCATTTCTCGCTCCAGATTGTCTTGCCGTCGGCCGGCGCGATGCCATAGAGCGTGTCGGAGGCGAACACGATGAGCTGCTTTGTGCCCTGGACATCCACGAGGATGATCTGGGCGTATCCGCCGCCCTGCGGCCACTTGCGGATGCCGCCGCTGGGTGTTCCGGCGGCTTGCGATTTCCATACGATCTTGCCGCTGTTCTTGTCGATGCCGACAGCCACGGGAACGCCGTCGCCGCGGCCGTTCTGAACATAGATCATGTCGCCGACGAAGAGCGGATTGCTGGCCAGGCCCCAGTTGAGATTCTTCGCGCCGGTTTCTTTCAAGACACTCGTGTTCCAGAGTTCCTTGCCGTCCTCCACCTGCCGACAAACGAGTTGCCCGTCGCCGCCGAAGGTGTAGACGCGCCCGGCCTGGACGTGGGGCGTGCAGCGCGTGCCGGGGAAGTCGCCGCTGTATCCGCCCTTATTGTCCTGCTGCCAGATCACCTTGCCCGAGTCGGCATCAAAACAGCTCAGGCGGTCGTTCGGTTCTGCCAGCGAGTAGAGGTAAATTCTGTTTTCGGCGACCACCGGGCTTGAATAGCCGATGCCGACGGGTTGCTTCCAAAGCTGCTTCATTTCCCGCGGGAACTGATCGGGCAGAGGTTCCTTGCTGATGCCATCGCCGTTGGGGCCCAGCCATTTGGGCCAGTCCTCGGCGCGCGAGAGGCCGGGCAGAACGGTCACGATCGCCAACATGCCAAGAATCGCAATCCGGCGCACTGAAACCTCCTACTCGTTGCGAAGATCCGCCAGCGACAAGCGCCGGCCACCGATGACCAGCGCCATGCCCATGGCAAAAAGCCCGATGATTATGACGGCCAGCAGCGTAACGGCAAGCTGCAGCCAATTGATCGCGCGCGCGGATGCGCTCACGGCCGGCCAGATGCCGACGAGCGCGCAAATTGCGCCAACACCAAGGCCTAGCGCCAGCAAGAGCACATTTTCCGACATCACCAGGCGCAACCGGGCACCGGGCGCGAAGCCGATGGCCGACAGCAGGGCCAACTCGCCTCGGCGCTCGGCGAGGGTTCGCAGCAACACGACGGCGAGTCCAGCGGTTCCAAGCATCAGGCCCAGAGACCCCAGCGCCTGGAACGTGGAGAGATACGTGTTAGCTACTTCCTGATACCGCGCCAGCCACGTTGTCGTTTTGTCGAGGGTGGGAGCAAAGTCCTTCAGTTCGGAGGCCAGCGCTTCACGCAGGCCGGGCAGATCGTTATCCGGGGTTTCCACCAGCACTACGCCGTATCCGCTCTGGCTGGGGAACAGCCGACGAAAGCTATCCTCGGCCATGAGCATTTCGCTCTGAAAGATGCTGTGGGCGAGAGTGGCGACAAGCTTCAGATTCTGCGTCCGCCCGAGCTGATCGGTGATCTGGATCGTCTGGCCGATGTCGAGCTCGAGGATGTACTGTGCTGTTTCCTCATCCGTGATGACGGGAACCGCATCGGCGGCCGGCTCTTTCAGGAGGTTCCACGGGTTGTCGCTCTTGCGGATGCTGCGCGCAAAAGTGAAGCGGTTCTGCTGCATCATCTCGTCGGGGACCGCCAGGATCGTGGGACTGCCCGGCCGGGTGAGGTTCAGGCAACTGACGTCCTGTCCGGCCCAGCTTCGCATGCCCGTGTAGCGGGCGCGGCTGATGATGGGCTCGGCGTCGCGGCGAATGCCGACCAGGTCGCGGCCGGCCGCGCTGTTGAGGTCTCCGCTGAGCGGCACGTCGGTCTGCAGGATCAACTGGTAGCCGCCGGTGCCGGATTTGCGATCGTGCGAGTCGGCCGGGGGGCGCTGCTTCATCGACGAGACAGTTACCAGCACGAAGACAGCGAGGGCGACAAGAGAGACCGTGGTGAGCGATCGCGATACGTTGCGCGCGGCGTTGCGCACTCCCAGCGCGCGCAGCGACATGCGCCTCGATTCGGACGAGCGAACGGCTCCGGCCCACCTCGACCCGATGAACGCGAGACTGGAAAGAAGCAGTGCCGCGCCGCCGGCAAGGAAGGCGATCTGCTGCGGCAGCTTGGCCAGAGCCGCGGCCACGAGCACAATCAGCCCCACAGCGAGCGCTGCGGCGGCTATCAGGCGCGCGATGCGCGATCTTTGTCCCGGGAATGCAACCGATCTGCCCCATCCCCCCGCCAGAAGCATCGACGGTTGTGCGCGTCCCAGGCGCCACACCGCCCGGAGGATCGCCGCGCCGGCAACGGCCGTGCTGGCCAGAAAACCCACCGCCAGCGTGGTGGCGCGTGGATAGAGCGAAAGCGCGGTTGTGCCTACTGCGCCGATCCACCAGGTGCGCAGGGCGTAGATCATGAGCCAGGTGTATCCGAGGGCCGCGGCCAATCCGACCAGCGCGCCTGCGCCGGCCAGGAACAGGCCTTCCGCGAGTGCCATCCGCCGCAAGGTCGGCGGCGCGAATCCGAGCGCGCTCATGAGGCCGAACTGTCTTGATCGCTGTTCGATTCCCAGCCGCAGGAGCATGGCAACCAGCATCGCCGCCGCCGCAATGATGAAGAAGCTGAAGCCCAGAAAGAGCATGGAGAAATCGGTGCCGCCGCTGGCGGCGGCGAGCTGCGCGCCCTTGGCCGGCGTAAAGGCTAGGCCGAAATCCGCCGGGCTGAGGTTTCGCAGCAGCTCGCGCATGAACTGCTCGGCGCGATCGGCGGGAACGCGAACGCTGTTGATGTCTCCGTAAACGCCGCCCCACAATTGCCGAGCCGTTTCGAGATTGATGAAAAACTTCGGGGCCGCCTTGTACTTGCGCCAATACGGATCGTCGGCGAGCTTGGGGTCGATCTGCATTCCCTGCGGCTTCTTCCAGTCGCCGACGCTGTCCTTGTCGGTGATGCCCTTGTACTGAGGCGTGAGCGTCTTGTCGCCGCCGAGGCCGGCCATGTCGACCGTTCGCCCCCGGTAGACGAACTCCAGAGGGCAGGGCACTTCCTTGAGCTGCCCGTCGGCTTGTCGCTTGTAGTAGGTCAGGCGCACCCGATCGCCGCTGGCCAGCTTCATCTGCGCGGCGGCCCACTGGTTGAGCACGATTTCGTCACTGGCAATCGGGCCGTCGTCCAGGCCGCTGATTCCGGCAATGGCGGCATAGTGCAGCACGCTTCCGGTGGTCACGCCTTCGATCCTGTTAACGAGATAGGCGGATACTCGGCGAAGAGGCATTCCGGCGTCTTTCGCAATGCGCTGAGCGGCGGATTCGACGGCGGCGGGCAGATAGGTGGTTTCGGATTCCAGGACAGTCTCGCCGTTGTTGCCTGCGCGTTCAACCAGGCCGTAGTCGCGCAGTGTGACAAGCTCGCGCAGGGCGGCGTTCAGTACGTCTGCCCCTGCGGCATTGGAACTCCTGTCCCTGGATTTCACGAGGAGCATGTTGACCCGACGCGGCTGGTCGAGCTCGATCTGAAGATCAGCGAGGTTCACCCATGCGTTGCGCGGGGTGCGCTGGCCGCCAGTGAGGCTGAAAAGGGATGCGAACTGGCCTTCCGGCGCGATGGAGCTGACAGTCAGGCGGAGCAGGCCCCTGACATCCTCACGACCTCGGCGCGCGAGGATCGCGTCGCGCGGCATGGGATCGACGGAAGGAAACGTGAGGAAGATGGTCGCGCCGGGCCTGGGGTTTCCGATCGCGTCGGCGACAGGGCCGTTAAGGATGCACGCGCCGGGCGGGACATCGACCCAATCGGAAAGCGCGGCGATCTGCGTCTGGCCGGTAACCCGCTGTTGCGATTCGTCCATGGCGCCGCCGCGCAGCAGGAAACCGCTCACGCACTGCTCAAACCGATCCTGGAACGGCTTGCTCTTGGCCAGGCGCGAGGCAGTGTTCTGCGGAAACGCCCGGGGTGAGACCAGCGCATAATCCACATCGCCCAGCCGGCGCAGCGCCAGCTTGCGCAGGCTTTCCCGGACGCTGTCGCCCACCGTCAAGGCGCCGGTGAGCACAGCGGTTGCGACCGCCACGCCCGCGAGCACCGCCAGATTGCCCGCCCGGAAGTGCCAGAGGTTTCGGATTATGAGATGCGTTCGCGTCATGCTGTATCGGTGAGCGTCGCTTGCCGGCCTGCGGTCTCGGGGAAGCGAGCGGCCGGTTAGGACTCGGCCAATAGCCCCTCCTGCAACTGCACGCGCCGGCCGAATCGTTGCGCCAAGGACTGGCTGTGCGTTGCCACGATGAGCATCACGTCGTCCTGCGCTGCCAGGTTCGTCAGCAGTTCGCCGATGGCGGCCGAATTGCGCGCATCGAGGTTGCCCGTCGGCTCATCGCACAGCAGCAGCATGGGGCGGTTCATCAGCGCCCGGGCAACCGCCACGCGCTGGCGCTCGCCGCCTGAGAGCTCGCTGGGCAGGTGGGCGTGTCGTTGCGAGAGCCCCACGGCGTTGAGCAACTGCTGTGCGCGATCTTTGTCCTGGGCGCGCACGGGACCTGCCGCGAGGCGGGCGATCAACACGTTTTCCATGGCCGTACACTGCGGGAGCAGGTGGTGGTCCTGGAATACAAAGCCGATCCGCTGCGCGCGAAATCGCGCCAGGTCGCCCGGCGGAAGCGCAAAGGGATTCGAGCCGTCAAAGCTGACCGAGCCGCGCGTGGGGGCGTCCAGGGTTCCGATGATATTGAGCAGCGTGCTCTTTCCGGAGCCGCTGGGGCCGAGGACGGCCAGGCTCTGCCCGGGGCACATGTCCAGAGAAACGCCGCGCAACACGACGAGCGGTTCCGCCGGCGTGGGATACTCCTTGTGGAGTTCCCGCACCTCAAGTGAGCGCGCTGTCCGGGCCTGGGCGATGCTCATTCAGGACATCCTCGTAGACTGCGAGCATCTTCGCCGCCATGCAATCGTCCGTAAAGGCGTCACGAACCGCTTCTCGTCCGCGGCGGCCCATTTCCAGCCGGGTTAACCGATCGGACAGCAGTCGGGCCAGGCCGGCGGCCAGAGCGCCGGCATCTCCTGGCGCGACCAGCAGCACGCCGCCCGTTCGCCGGGCCAGCTCGCCGAAGGCCCCGTGGTCGGGCAGGACCGCCGGAACGCTGCGGGCCAGCGCTTCCAGGACGTAGATTCCCTTGGGTTCGGCGTAGCATGTGGGCACGCACAAGATGTCGATCGAATCGAGGAAGGCCCGCTTGCCGGGAAAGTCCACCTCTCCGACGTGCTCGAAGCAGCCATCGAGGCCCTGGCGCCGCACGCTGCTGCGAAGATTCGCATACCAGTCCCGGTGCGCGGGGCCGAGGTATCCCGCCACGCGCAACCGGGCCTGCTGCATGCCGGGCATCTGGCGGAGCCGCACGAATGCCTCGACCAGACGATCCAGGCCCTTCTCCGGGCAGAGCCGGGCCAGGTAGCCGATGGTCGGGCGCGCATCCGCACGATTGCTGCAAGCCGGTTTGATCAGATCCCGTGTAATTCCCGGACAGACGACATCGATTCTTTCGAGATCGATCGACAGATAATCAGTCATGCGATGCGCGTAGTAATCGCTGGTGGCCACAAAGCGGGCCACATCCGTCGCCCGCTGCCTGATGATTTCGCGCGCCCTGGATCTCTCCGGTTCCTGCAGCGCATCGAGGAAGATATCTTCTCCCGTCAGCTCACAGACCACCGGCACGCCAAGCTCTTGGCGCAAAAGCCGGGCCATCCCGATAAACATCAGGTTCGGCAGACTCACGACCTGCGGCCGAAGTTCCGTCTTCGCAAATCGGATGAGCCGGCGCAGCTCCTTCTGCTGTGGTCCGCGCTCCCCTTCCAGGATGCTGAGCGTCAGCCCGCCCAAGTCCGCTGGCGAACTCCGCGCGCCGATGCGCCCGGCGAGCTTCAGCAGCCAATGCCGGTCCAGGAGCCAGTCGATCCAGCGGGGCGTGTGCCGAAAAAGGCGCGTCGCGTGTTGCAGGCAGGCGTTCACGCCGCCATAGAACACCCGGCCGGTGCTGTGGTTGTCGGTATCGGTGCGCAGCGGCGTATAAAGGGGCAGCAGCGCCACGTCATGGCCGGCGCGCCGCAGCGCGCCGGCCAGCGCATTGTCGCGCAGGCAGCTTCCGCAGTACATGCCTCCGGCGCCGGCGGCCAGAATGCAGATTCTCACGCCCGGAACCTCCTTCTGGGAGCCTGCGGAATCATAGGCGCGCCGGGGTTCGCGCTGGACATTTGGGCGGCGGTTGAAGAAGATTGCTCACAAATTCGGCTCCGTGCGCGCCGGGCGGCGCCTGATCACGGGTACATCATGAGCGGTGGAAACCAGGCCATCCTCGTCTGCCCCAAGGGGCACTCATGGTGTTTTCAGCATCCGGACGAGGGCCAGCCTGCACCGCGTTTCGCGGAGTGCCCCGTGTGCGGGACCGCCACGGACACCGCTGCTCTGAGCACGGCGCGGTCTGAAGCGCAACAGAACGGGACAGACGCCGCGCCCACGGTGCACGCTGCGTCGCGGGGCTTTTCCACGGAGTCGTCGCTGCAGGTCAGCGTATCGACATTCGGCTCAACGGCCCCCGCCGACCAGCCCCCCCGCCCGGACCTTCCGCAGTTTCCCGGGTTGCGGACGATGGGAGAACTCGCGCCGGGAATGGGGGGCATGGGCATCGTATACAAAGCGCGGGACGTCAGCCTCGATCGGATCGTCGCGGTGAAGACGATCAAGGACCCCAAGCTCTCGCCGAGAGTCCGGCAGTTCTTCGTCCGCGAGGCCATGGCCGTCGCGAAACTCTCGCATCGCAACATCGTCAGCATCTACAGCTTCCATCCCGACCACCGCCCGCCCTACTACGTGATGCAGTACGTGTTGGGACGACCTCTGGATCAGGTCTGCACCCCGCATGATTTCCGGCTCATTGCGGAGATCCTCGAGAAGGTCGCCCTCGCGCTGGACTATGCGCACTCACACGGAGTGGCCCACCGCGACATCAAGCCCGCCAACATCATCGTGGATGAGCAGCGCGAGCCCTATATTCTCGATTTTGGCCTGGCCCGCCCGGTCGATGAGCTGATCAGCGACGTGCAGAGCCAGCAGCAGTCGATCGAGGGCACGCCGCTCTTTCTCTCGCCGGAGATCTACGCCGGCGATCCGTCGGGCGGAGCCGCCGGCGACATCTATGCGCTGGGCGTGACCATGTATCGGCTGCTGACGGGGCGCTATCCGTACGCCGAGCGCGACCTGACATCGCTCAAGACGTCGATTCTGCACCATCTCCCTCCCCTGCCGCAGGAGATCGATGCCAACGTTCCCGAGCCCCTTCAGCGCATCTGCCTCAAAGCGATGGACCGCGATCCGGCCGCCCGCTACAGCTCGGCCCAGGCGCTTGCCGACGATCTGCGGCGCTACCTCGGCGGCAAGGGCGTCTTGGCGCGCCCCGGCCGCTACCAGGATGAGATGCGCCTTCGCCTTCAGAACCACCTGGTGGACATCCAGACCTGGCATGAGCAGAATCTTCTGGACCAGCGCGACATGGATCGCCTGGTCGCGCCGTATCGCCAGATCCTCGACGCCACTTCACCCTGGCCCCGTCTCTCACGACTGTTTCCGCTTCAGACGCTCGTGCTGCGCCTGGGCGTATGGCTTGTCCTGATGAGCGGCATCTTGTGGCTCTACTATTACCAGAGCCTCACCTCCGCCTGGCAGCGCGGCGTGGCCCTTGGATCGCCGGCGATTCTCCTCAACCTGGTGGGCTGGGCGTTCTTCCTGCGCGGCAGTCGACAGAACGCGATCATCCTGCTGTCGACGGGTGCGCTTCTGTTGCCCGTTGCACTGGGCGCCTTCCTCTGCGAATACGGGATCTTCTGGCGGGCGGAATCCTCGGCGACAGTCTATCATTTCGTGCTGCATCACCTGGCGCCGGGCAGCGCGTGGCGGCCCTTTGCGCCGCCGCGGGCGGTGTCTGATTTTCAGTTGCTGATCGCCGTGGCCGGGTTCGTCGCGTATTGCCTGCTGCTGTTCGCCGTGGCCCGTGCGCGCACCTTCGCGATCGCCGCGGGTGTGGGCATCTACGTCGCCTATTCCCTCCTGCTGGCCGCGCTCGGGGCCGCAGACATGCTGAGCGGCCACAAGTCGCTTCTGTTGGCGCTGTATCTTCCGGTTGCCCTGCTTTTCTGGCCGCTGACGGTGTGGCTGGGGCGAGTGACACGCCGCCCCTGGGTGGATGCCTACATGTTCTTCCCCCTGCCGTTCGTCGCGATCATGACGGCCCTGGCTTTCACCATCCCGGCCGAGTATTTGCCGCCCGCATCGAGGGATTGGGCCGTCGCGGCGCTGCTCTTCCTCGGCGGCATGATTTACTCTGTGGCGGCGTATTTTGGACTGCGGGCCTGGTCGCGGGTCATTCGTTTCTGGGGCGAGTTCTTCATGCTGATCATCCCGATCAGCCTGCTGGGCCCGCTCAACCTGCTTTACGATCGCTCGCCTAACGTCCCGTTTTTCCGCCTGGGAATTGCCCCGGTCACGCTTTGGGAGCTGCTGGTCCCGGTCGTGGCGATTCTGGTGGTTTACGTGGGCACGCGAGTGGGCAATCTTCTCTTCGCCGGCCAGGGGCTGGCCGCGGTCGCAGCGCACATCGCGCGATTCACGCTGCGGCATTTTCCGGCGGGTTCGTGGCTTTCCTGGCCGCTGCTGCTGACGCTGATTGGCGAGGGAGCCCTGGGCGTCGGGGTGGTCTGCGTGCTTTTGCGGATCCGCCGGCTGCGCGAGGGTCTGCACTAGACGCAGGCGATGTCAAAGCCGCCGCAGCATTTCCATGTTGCAGTGGCGCAGCTCGATTTTTCCTTCGCTGTCGCGCTTGAGAGTGCCGCCCGTGCGGAACGACAGCAGCACGTGGTCGCCCTTCAGGTTGACATCCTCAAAACCCGCTCGGGCCAGGCTCTCTCGCTGGCGCGAGATGATCTCGTCCAGCTCAGCGGGGGAGATGATCCCCTTGTTGCAGGCCTGCATTGCATCAATCGGCATCCAATAGCCGGCGTCCTCCGGCGCGGAGTCATCCTCCAGCCCGCGCCAGTAGCCCCAGATGGTGATGTAGTCCGGCTCGAGTTGCAGCACGGGGTGACCTTCCGGCGAGCGGATATGCTTGGCCCGCTCGAAGCGCCTCGCGTCGAGCACGTTTCCGGTCAATTCGCTGGGCTGCGCGGTCACATAGATCGCCCGCGGATACGTGGTCTTGACCCCCTTGCTCATCAACTCCAGCGCAATGGCGAATTCCTCGAAGGGGCTGTTGTACCCCTGCAGAAGAACTCGCTTGTACGCCGGGTCGTGCAGGTCGCCGGGCGGCAGATCGCCCACGCGCGACACTTTCCAGACCATGTGAATCCGATCCTTGGTCTGCGTGTACCAGGTGCGGCTGGACCGGGAAAGCTGGATCTGCTTGTGACGCCATCGCTCCGGCAGGAAATAGGGAAACAGCTCGGGATCCTTGCCCACCACCCAAAGAATGCCGTTGGTGCTTTCCGCCCGCCCGAAGATGTAGTCGACGCCCCCCACGTTTGCCGGCTTCAGGTGCGGCGGAAATGGAGTGGCCCGCGCGGGGTGGAAGCGGTCGCGCATCAGGTAGAGGTAACGGCTGCGCAGGGCCGCCTTCACCTGCTCTTCGCGCTCGGCGGTTCGCGACAGCAGCTCGTAATCCACCAGGGCATAGGCGATGCTCCCGTCGCGTCGGCGGCGGAGCCTCTGGTCGCGCATGCGGACGATGAAGTGCGACGGTTTGTGGTCGACCACGAAGAACCCTTTGCGCCTCAGGTCCTGCTCGACCATCGCGGTGAGCTCGGCCAATTGCGCGTTCTGCGAGGCCTCGTCGAGGTAGGTCCGCCGATACGCATCGACCGCGTTCATTCCCTTGATCCAGCCGTAGAGCAGGATGTAGGAGCGGAGAATGTCGATCTCGACGCTGGCGTGCCGCGCCACCTTCCGCAGGATGCGATCGCGCGAGCGCCCCGATTGCCAGAGCTGCATCCGCTCGGGCGGCACATAGATCGCCAAGGGCTTCTGCGCCAGCACCCAGGGCGTGCGCGAGCCGTAGGTGCCGCTGCGCATCTCCTCGACCAGCGAGAATTCCTCGAACGGGCTGTTGAACTCGGCGTTGATGGCGCGGTTCATCGTGAACGTGTCGGCGGGAATCTCCTCGCCGACGCGCGACCACTTCACCACCAGGTCCAGGCTCCTGCAGCGATGATTCTGCACGGGGCGGGTCGGCACGCGATAGACGGCGCTGGTTCCGTGCAGCCGCTCGCGCTTCTGCCCAA
>Ga0315268_10002645_pt1 | contig 20079 bp, 31 predicted proteins | sample C1_top_MG_FD_204535 | JGI IMG/M metagenome (GOLD analysis project Ga0315268, IMG submission 204535) | Sediment microbial communities from Yellowstone Lake, YNP, Wyoming, USA - C1_top | ecosystem: Environmental > Aquatic > Freshwater > Lake > Sediment | place: USA: Wyoming | collected 2017-08-01
GGTGAATGAAGATGAATTTTACGGATTGGTTAACTGCTGATTTCTTAGCTACGTTTGCGGGAGCAACAACTGCAGTAATTTTAATGGTACAAGTAATCAAACGGATTGCTGAAGCTATTGTAAAGGACAAGTGGTTAGACAATTATAATAGAATTGCGGCTGCAGTAATGTCTCTATTGGTAATGTTTGGAGTAGTTGCCGCTGGCAACGTTTGGACTGTTGCTACAGTTATAATTGCTATTTTGAATGCGGGAGCATTATTTCTTTCTGCAACTGCGGGATTTGATTATGCAAAGAAGAGAGTTCCTGAACTTTAAGAGGGTTCTATGTAAGTGTAAAATCTTGCACCCTGTGAGTCTTTGTTAGTAACAATTGCTCCACGGTCCATTAAGGTATCAATTATTATATTCAAATCGGTAGATGTTAACTCTTGACAACTCCATAATAACTTTGAACGTGAAATTGTCTGTTGCTTTTTGATAATAGCAAGAACTCTTTCCATGTTATAGCGTCCTTTTCTTCCTACGGCATCTGAAATAATATCTATTGTTGAACGTACACAACTTTGAATGAAACTTGCCGCACGTATTACATTATGATACTCAACTTTTAACTTTTGATGACTGGGTGCCGTTTCTGCTGCCTGAAAACAAATAGCAACTTTAAGAATGTAATCTCCCAAACGCGTTAGAGATGGACCAATCTCTTCTGGAAAACTAGTAGTAACCGAAAATTCTTCTAACTTTTTACACATAGCATTCCATCTATTTAATACCTTATCTTCAATTTCAATTTCTACATGTTCGGGTGCGTTACATTCATATAAGTTTTTTCCAACTTGCAGAATTATTTTAGTAGGCGTTGGAGTAAAGTTAATTTTTATTTGCCTTAAGTAGTCGATTAGTGCTCCTTCTTCTTCAAGAAGTTTTGTTTCTGCCATTGTAACAGATTTACGTTCTCGAATTTTATCGGGTCTAACTAAAAGAATTCGTCCTGCGAATCCTGAATAGAAGTCTTCTGTCGTTAAATTTTCTGCAATCGTTTTATCTACCGCAGCAGACAGTAGTACTACATATGGGTCAACAATTTCTAGTGTTTCTTTACGCAGTTTACGTTTAAATGAGTTTCCGTCAAAGATACGCATTAGTAAAGATTTCGTTCCAGACATGTAATCTCTTTTTGTTGCCGACTCAAGAAAACCTGCAAATTCATCTCTCCAAATCATTCCTTTAGGATTTGTTGCAAGTTCAGTTATCAATCCTTCTGGACTGAAATCTGAAGCTATTATGGCATCTGCATCTACCTTTTGAAGAATGTTTACGCCAAGTTTTAGTGAAGTTGTTTTCCTATAAATGGCTGACGTACCTAATAACAATGCCCAAATGTTGGGTTTCATTAATCCAGTTGAGAGATGAACTGCTACATTTCCTCCGATTACAGTTGAAACAAGAGTTAATGCTACCGTATAGTGAAATGCTAATGGTGCATCCGTTCTTTCGCTAGCATATTCAACGTAATGGTCAATAAATGAATCTACATGAATCGACCTTAGTAAAGCTGATTCCGACTCCGAAAGTAAGTCGAGATGAATATTTGCTTTTCTTTTTCGCTTCGTTAAAGTTTGTGCGTTTGCAATTAATACGTTTAGTTCACGTGTTGCTTTTTCTTTGCCCAAATCCATTAACAATTGATTTACGTCATATCCATCTTCACTTAAGTTCCATTTCACAATTCTTACGTTTGCATATCTACCTAAGTAACCTGCTACATTTTCAGATGCAGTTAAACCCTCAGCATCGTTGTCAAATACAAGTGCTACTTCTACTCCAGAAAATAGAGGTGCTAATTCATGTTGAAAGCCTCTTACTCCACTAACTCCAACTGCTCTAAATTCCATTTCTTTTGCCGCTAACGTATCCTTTTCTCCTTCACACACTAACAATATTTTATGTTCTTTTCGTGCTTCCTCAATATCAAAGATATTATATAGTCTTACTGCGTCTACTTTTGCGGGCTTCCACCACGTTTGTTTCTTATCTGCAGGACTTAATACTTTTCTAACTCTAATTCTTCCGTCCGTATCATAGTATGGAAAGACAAAGTTATTACCTTCTTTTCCTACTTTTAGAGCATCAATTGTTTCTTTGCTAATCCCCCTACTTCGCCAATATGCATAGTCACTTTCATTTAAACTTTTGGCTGCTACAATGTGTTCGTCAGTAAAATCTTTTACTATATCCGTGATTGGAATAAAGGATTGCAGTTTCTTTAATGCGGAGTTGAAATCTAAGTTGTCGCGTCTTCGTATAAAAGATAAAGCAGAACCTTCGGCGTTGCAAGTAAAACATTTAAACATTCCATTATCAATGTTTACAGACATTGACGGATGGTCATCGTTATGAAATGGACATTTTACAGCACATTCATGAACATCATTCGGTTGTAAACTTCCAAAATAACTGCTATATAATGTCTCGTATTTTAACATCTCTTGGTCTCACCCCCTTGTACTGTGCTAGAAAACATAGTAAATGCTTGAGTGCAGACCTAACGTGTGCACTAGGAAGATATAAATTCCACTTTTTTAAATCGTTAAAAGGTTTCGTTCTCTGCGCTTGACTTCTGAATATTGGAATTTCCAAATTCTTACATACATAATCGATAACTCCTATAGTCTCAGAAGTTTTCAATCGACTCCCAATTAATGAACGTGACGTGAAACTGTATAATACGAAGTCTTCAAATATTACTAAGTTTAGTTTCTTTATTTCTGCAACTTCTTCAATAATTCTATTAATTAGTTCAGCCGGAACTTCACCCCATTCTTGAACTACTCCATCTTCATAAACTATGTATCCACAAGTTTCTCCTGGGTCGATTGAAAGAATTTTCATTTCTTTCCCTCCAATTTTGCTTTGTTCCATATATGATAAGTAATATGGTCAACTACAACGTCAAAAATCTTATAACCTTTTGGAACGTCAATACTAATTTCAATTGAATCTCCTGCTGCTAGAAGTACGTTAGCAAATTTTTTCGTAACTAACTTTGTAGGGAAACCATCTGGTTTTCCCATCAAATCAAAGTCTTCACTTTTTACTCTAAATGTTAGTTCCTTGGGTTCTTCAAATATTATTTTTCGTTTCATTACCTCCTCCAGTCACTTAGTTTAAATATTTCCTTCTCTAATTCGAAACCCCATAATTTCATTTGACCACTTAGCTGTTCAATCTGTTCTTCTTTATACTTTTCCACATCTCCCCAATTCTTGCCAACGTTAATTTTACAGTTAAATGTTAAATCTACGTCGGGCATAAATACTGAAGGTGCAATTGCCATCATGTTTTTTGCTGCTCTTGCTACAATGGCAAGTTCCGGTTCCGCTACTTCGATTAAAATAGCGTCATGAATTGTCCACAAAACACGTGAACGCATTCTACAACGTCTTAAAAAGTTTCCAATCATAACTGTTGCCATTAAGGTAATGTCAGATGCAAGAGATTGAAAGGGAAAGTTGACTGCTTCTCGTTGTTCTTTCATCGTTATTTCGCCTCGAAATCTTCGAATTCTACCCTGCAACGTATGTATTTCTTTGTAAATGGCAACGTCTGATTCAAGTTTTCTAACATATTTATGTAGTGTTGGATACTCTACGAACAACATATTGATGTATTTTTGTGCTTCGTTTACGGGAATTCCGAACTCATCCGCAATAGATTGTGCTCCTCTACCATATAAAACTCCGAATACAACCATTTTCGTAATGACTCTTTCGTATTCTGTTATGTCTTCTGCCTTCTTTTTGTAGAGTTTCATTCCGAATTCGTTATGAATATCTTTTCCATCCCTAAATTGTTGCAGTAATTTCTGGTCTCCTGCTAGGATTGCAGCGAGTTTTAGTTCGATTTGACTGTAATCTGCCTCCATTATTAAGCAATCTCCACCACCTATAAACATTCTTTGTATGTTTCTGTCACGACTTATTGCCATTAAGTTAATTCCTCTACAAGAAAGTCTACCCGTAACCGTTCCATGAAACAGAAAATCCGGATGAATATAGTCGTTTTCGTCTCGTTCCGCCGGGAGTTTATTTACATAGTCTGATAATTGTGTCTGTACGTCTCTATATTCTAACATTAATTTTGGCAATTCGTGATGCTTTGATAAGAATTTTAATGCTTCTTTATCTGTAGAACGATTCCAAGTCTCAGGAAGTTTCAATTCGTCAAACAATAGTTTTCTTAATTGTGCCGTAGAACGGAAATTGATTAATCCCCACTTCTTCATCTGCTCATGAATAACATCTCCACGTTCAATAAGTTCTTTCTCAAGTTGTGAAATATAGTCTACGTCAATCTTTACACCTTGCAACTCCATATTAGAGTATAAATTAATTGCTGGCATTAATAAGAAGTGAAATATTGGAGGAACTTGATTACGGTAATATTCAAATAGTGAATATGTTATTCCTGTATCAATCGCACAATACTCCATCAGTATTGATAAAGGAACTTCCTCGAAACTTACCTTCTTGTTAGGTAGGAACTCACGTAAGGATTCACCTTTCTTCTCGTATCCTACAATCGCAGCACACCTTTCAAGTGAATGAGTTCCTTGTCTTTCGTCATCAACTACGTAGTGCGCAATCATTGTATCGAAATAAGCTTCAACGTGAATACCAATCATGGCAAGAAACTTCATATCGAATCCAGGATTGTGAAAGATAAGTTTTTTCTGTTCCAGAATTAAACCGAGTCTATATATATTGGGCTTAAATGTTGCGTCGCGATGAAACATCGGTATTGCAACTGCCTTACCTTCTTCCCAAGCTAAGCCAATACATAATGTTTTCTCCGTTCGCGGATTGAATCCTGTTGTCTCTAAGTCAACAGCAAGAAATTCAACAGTCTCTAAACGTTTATAGAGACGTTCTTCCCACTCACGATTATCAACAATCCATGTTTCTATTTCTTTGTCCATAACTTCACACATCCTAAGTTCCATAATACAGGTTCCGTTACACAAATTTTATTACATAAGAAGTATTCATCCGGACTTTGCTTTGGTACTTTTTTATTTGTTCCTAACCATTGGTCAAAAACAATGTCATTTAGTCCACACCAAATTGGAGATGTAGTGTCGAGAGAACGAACAATCGGATAATAAGAAAGATGAAATATTTCACTTGGATTTTTATACACACCTAACATATGTAATTCAGTTATTCGTCCTTGTAAACGCGGTACACTAATAACAAAGTTGACATAACCCAAGCGTCCACTTGTATAACAAGCACCTACTTCGTCAGGAACGGCTATTACGTCTGCTCCTCGCGTAACTAGAGCTAGATATGCTCGTTGAAATTCTTCTTCATTTTTACCTTGAGCAACTCCGCAGATTTTAATATTGTTACTTTTTAAAACTGTCCCGTAAGTATGCATAAAGGAATCGAACTTTTCCAAAGTATCTTTAAAGTCAAATAGAGTATCGGGAACTATTACTTCGGAAACCTTATACTTAATTGCCTTAGATACAAAAATATCCAATGAATCTAAGTTACCTTTTCCTTCATCGTAATTGTCTAACATAACATAATCACCACGGTCTACGCAAAAGGCTATCACCTTATCTAGCGTAGAGTCGTTACCTAAGTATCTACTAATAAAAAGATGGAAGTCAAACATTAATTCGAGATAAACTAGTGTTCCATTTACGGGAGCGTTAATTGATACTCTCATTCTTCTTCCTTTCCTCTTCCACTAATTTCCATAACTTCTTATCTGTAAGATGAGGATTCTTTTTCAATATGGGTAAGATTTCAACTAGTTCTTCTAAGTATCGTTTCACTACTGCTTTTGCTGCATATTCTTTGACTTTCTCATCATCTAACATCGCATTATAAGATACGTCTACGCATGCAATTAAGTCAAGACTAAATGCAAAATTTAACATTTGCCGATGTGATAGAGGTGTAACACGAATACTAAAAAGTGGATATTTCTTTTTTAGTTTCTCGTCTGCCGCAAATTCAACAATTATTTTTTCAGTTGACTTCATTGTTTTATCACCCACCAGTTCTCAGTAAACATCTTCGATTTTGCTTGTCCAGAAAATTGGGTAGACATGACAACTTCCTGGGCATTGAACTTCGACTTTAGAAAAAAGTCAACTTCATTAATTGGCGGATAGTTTGTAGACTGTGAACTTACTATAACTCTACGTGCTCCTTTTAATAAAGGTTGAGAAATCCAAAACTCTAAATTATTTAAAATTTCTTCTGGATTCTCACGAGTCCATAGCGGTTCCATTACCATTGGATTCTGTAATAAGATTTCTGGAATATCATGAGCAACTACATTATATGGATTACTAGCATCAGCAAATTCAGGTAACCAGGGCCAAGCAGGGTCCATATAAACTATTGCATCTTCAAATTCATTGTACTTTTTAACGAACTCAGATGCATGACTTCGATATGCCTGACAATTCTTTTTTACGCTAGCGTCAATACCTTCTGATAAAATAGCGAAGTATGCAGTATTTCTCATTACTTTATTCCAAAATTCTTCTACCGTAATATCCGCTAATTTCTTTTTATCTGGTGATGTTCCACACCATGTTAATCCTCTAAACGTGCCTTCGTTAAGTAATGTTCTTCCTAGTGCCGCAAGTAGAATCTCGTGACTCTTTGCTTCTTCCGCAAGAGCATCTACGAATTTTCTAACTGAAATGCTCCAGTTTCCGTAGCGTTCAGTAATTGATTTACCGCCCGCTTTGGAAGTTAGAAAACCCTCTTTTGGGATTACTGCACTATAGATATCACGAAATAATCTATCATCGTAATCTGCAAATCTCGCCATGTGTTCAAAAACTGCTATTCCACAAATATAAGAGTAGAATGAGAGGTCATTAACAGTAACAGGAATCTTCCAATTTCTTGCTAAGTTATATGGAACTCCCATTCCACCAGCAGTCAAATCAATGTAACGACTTGCGGTAGTATCGTTTTGCATTACGATTTTAATTATTTCATCCGCGAATCTACCCTGTGCACCAAAATAACTTATACTTAAACTTGTTGGATAATTTCGTATAAGTTCCATTTTTTCTCCTTAAAAAACGTTAGTATTTTCCGATTTAAACCACTTTATTATTTTACCAATACATTTATCCTACTTTATTTTCATAAAATTGATATAATGCTGGAATCATTGCCGCGTAATTTATAAGGTCAGGAACTTTATCGTTCAGTTCTGCTTTCTCTTCATCATCCAATCCAACTTGTATTTGCTTCTCAACTAAGTTCACAATTCTCAAAGTATCCTTATAAACTTCATATACTAAGTCTTGTAGACCATGAAGTCTAAAATAATCAAGAATCGTAAATCTACCTTCGTATCGTTTATCTCCCTTGAGAAGTTTTTCTCGTGCTAATTCTTTAACTGAATCTATCACAGCTTTGAACTTAATAACCTTTCCTTCTTCTTCAGTCATTTCTTTTGTGTCGCCAACCATTACATTTTTCTTTTCATCCGCCATTGTTTCACCTCCTCTTCTCTAACATCTTCAAACTTTGGTAGTTTAATTTTACCATAAGTTTTGTACGTTAAGTTAATTGCAAAATTGCGTCCACATACGTCGTAAAGCTCACATGAATGATTACATCGTGGACAAACGTTTCTTGAGATTGTCCAAACGATTGCATCATAATCAAGTGGAACACCTATACCTGCTTTCCAAAAGTGACACACTATATCACGATGATGTTTAATGTGTAACTCCATCTTCTGTAATGACTCAATCATTCGGGTACGAAATGGAAAACGTGCAATATGAATATCTACTGGAATATCATAATCGGATAAGTCAACATCCCAGTATCCTAAGTCAAACATAGTTCTAACCCAAAATGAGAAAATCTTATCTGCTTTCAACCCTTGCCAACGATAATAACCTATATGGTCAATTGAAAGTCTTTGTTGGATGCTACCCACATTACTCGCTACCGTTCTTGCGTCATCGTTATACTTTTCGTGTAACAATACGCAGTTAGATAACCACCTGATTGCAGTAACTAAATCCATTCGATGAATTGGCTTTAGTAGTTTTGTTAAAATATGAATACCACATGCTTGCGTACATATCTGACATTGCTGATAAGTTGGAACGCAAGAACTTGGTTTGAATGTCGTTGCAACATATTTCGGTTCAAATACCTCTGGATTTGTTTCAGCAACTGTTTTAGCATTTGCCCATAACTTATCTGAGTTAGTTAGTTGCTCTATTCCAATACATAAAGATATGAAATTTGAATGTTGTCTATCATCAAAACCTTTTACTCTTGTAAGTAATTCTGGCGTTCCAACTTCGCTTTTCTTTAATTCCAGCAAACGTGTAAGTATCTGCCGTCGTCGGTCTAAGTCGATTCTAAATAGAAGACCGTTGCGGTCTACATATTCAAATTGTCCGTCGACCTGAGACTTTATCATTTAACAAAGCTCACCTCCACCTGATACTTGATTCTAGCCTTTCTAACGATTAGAGTATTTGTGACTTCATCATGAACTGCTACTAAGGTTTCATCTTTCTCAGGGTCTGGCATTCCGATAGTCTCATTTAAAAGAAAACGGTCAATTTGCCAATTCTGTGCAGGTTGTTCTGGAAGAACTCTATAACTTTTGTTGTCAATCGTTACAGTACGAACTTCTTTTGGCTTGCCACGTCCACCTTGCATTTTCTCAACTTCTAAATCTGCTACTGGCATTTATTTATTCACCTCCTTAAAATGGTGTATCCGACTTTTTAGCTGTTGTCGGAGTAACTGGTTTAGCCGTTTGTACGCTAGGACTTGGAGGAGTTGTACCAGGTACCATTTCGTCAAACTTTTGTTCTGCATTTTGTGTTGGTGTCTGTACTCCAACATTTGGTACCATATCTACTGCTCCACCCGTAACTGTCCCTGGTTCGATAGCTGTTATTTCTTCTTGCATTGTATCGTTATATTCTCTATGTCCTACAGTACATATACAAGGTTTACCAACTAAGTTATCTGTATTAACTCTATTAACGCCTGGTTGAACAGGAACTCCAAGAGCCTTACAAATATCTTTTATTTTCCACATTGCTTGTTCCTGTAACGAAGTCATGTAGAAAAGAATTCTGCCCTTAAACTTACCATCCACTATTTTAAACCTCCAGTTTAAATAAGGATAACCACCTGCAGATTTTCTTTCCTCAATTTGGTCAACGATACAATTATACTTGTTTACATCTATTAATTCGAACTCTCTGTCATCTGGAAAATCAAAACTATATTCTGGCATTATTTTTTCACCTCCTTAGCGTTTTTATCTTTCGGACCATAAATCATTTCCATTATTTTTGGAATGGTCGGTTCCTCAACAATTGTTCCTAACTTACCCCCTGGACTTCTATCCTTCGCATAGAATGGTTCAGATGGCTGTGTTAGAAGTTTTCGCATCTTCTTCGTTTGTCCATTTTCTCCTGTTACGTCTTCAACCCAAAGATATCCTATTATATCCATATACGCTGCAACTTCGTCAGATAACTTACCTGGTAATGAAGGTTTAATTGCAGTAATGATTCCTGTCTTTTCGTCTCTTACTTCAACTGGTAACGCAGTAAATATAATGTTCATTGGCAAGTTTCTAAACGCTCTTACCAATCTACCAATTTGGGCCATTGACTTTTGATAGTCTCTTAATTCTGGTACATCTCTATCCTTTGTAGGTTTAGCCTCAACACCACTGCTTAATACCATATCCATATTCAACTTTTGTACTTCCGTCAAACTGTCTATTACTAACGAATCATATTTGTTTCCTTTTAACTGTCCTGTTTCCCTATCATACAGCTCCATGTATATTTCGTACAATTGAATATAGGATGTAAGAGATACGACGTCAATAGGCTTACCAGTAATAGATAACGTTCCTGCTTCAAAGTCTACAAACAATGGTCTAGGAGCGGTTGAAGCAAATACAGTTTTTCCTACACCTGGCTTTCCATATACTAATATCTTCAGATATGGAGAAACTTCCGTTAATCTTTTAACTTCCATCGGCACTTTTCATCACCTCCTTTATAAACTTGACTAACTTACCTAACCAACTATCAGGTAAGATTTCTGGTGTAAAACCTTTTTCAATATATGAAATTAACTTAGGGTCTGGCTTTGGTTTATCTTCTATCATATTTCCCTTTTTGTATATTTTCTTGTTCTTCCATCAAAGATGAGAACATGAAACCATTTAAACTTTTCAGAAAGAAGTTTTACTGCAATCGCATTTAATGCTACTGCTCCACATAAAAGTAGTATGTCATCCTGACAGAAACTATCAAGTTTGCTTTTCATTTGTGCTTTTACTCTATCGACATGAAAAACATTAATCGTTCCCTTCGATAAGAAAACAAAGGCTTGTTTTGAAGTTGGCGCATCAGAATACTCTAATGCTTGATTAAAATCATGTCCACTATCATTTACAATATATACTCTTACCATGTTACCTCTCCTACCTTAAAATACGCTTTCTCAATTGGCTCTAAATCAGCTTCGTCCTGATACGCAACACACATCTTATAATATTCGCATTCCCAATGACAATTCCACGTTGGACTACAATAAATTTCTGGATTAACCATATCTTGTGCAATTTGAAGAGAACGTTTAACTACGTTCGTTATTTCTGTTGGACTTCTATGTACACGCGTTCGAACAACATACTTACTTCTCATTACTTCCATAAAGTCTTTATATTCGTGATGGTCAAGTCCAAACTCTTCGATTTTTTTTGCTATGTCAACTGCAGATACGGGTTGAGACTTATCTTTCGACATCTTGCCATTTTCTAATATCTTTGGTTCTTTTGGTAATGATTTATTTAGCCAAGAGTAAAATGTACCATGAATTGGAACCAGCAATTTCATTTGTGCTAAAAATTGGTAGATAGATGCTTGTTCATCTAATTCTACCCAATCAGTATCATTCATATTTGTTGTCGATTTGAATTCTTTCAACCAGTAGAACTTATTATCCTTAACTACCATATCCGGTGTTCCTGCAAGAAAAACTTCCCTTCCTTGTACGATTCCAATAGAGAATTTGAGTCTTTCTTCTGCCATAATTACTTCAAACTTATCTGCATTTTTTGCGAGGAAGTGATAGTCTTCTAACATATGTAATCCCATTGCAGAACTTTTGTTTAACCATTCATCGTCACTATCAATGTAATAGTTTACTTCCATAAGTTTTTCTTTATACTTATTCCACTCTTCTGAAAATGCAGTCTGCGCTACTTCAATATCGTGTCCGTGTAAATAGTATTGACACAATCCATGATGAATTGCTCTACCAAATGCATAATACTCACGTTCTACTATTGGAAGTAAGTTTTTCTGATACATCCAATACCAACGTAATCTACATCTTCGAAAGTCGAGTAACTGAGAATATGTAATTTCTAACGGACTTAAAGGCATAAGATTCGCCTCCTTTCATTTTAAATTTTGACGGTATCGTCAAGTTTTCTCACTTTATAATTTTTTGCTATTACACTTAGCAAATGAGATGTTGTTTTTTGTATATTAAATTGTTTCCTTATTATCTCTGTATTTTTCATCTTCAGGGCTAATTCGTCTCTATCATCAATACATCTAATCATACTGTCAATAATTTCTTGTAGATTAGGTTCTGCCCATTCTGAAGTACCATCTAAGAAAAGTTCATCGATAAACATATGCTTTTCACTTTGCCATGGAGCCTTCTTTGTAACTTTTGTCATTACAAAACTAACTGGATAGCAAAAGTCTTTTCCCATCCACATTGCATGTCCTCCAAATGGAGCACCTATTACGCTTCCACCTGTTGACAGAAATTCAACTGCGGGTAAATTGAAACCTTCGCCTCTACTTGTTGCAAGAAATACATCATGGTCATAGTACCACTGTATTACTCCTTTTCGACTTAGGGGTATTGTTATAATATTTACCTTTGGCATTTCGTACCACTCATCTGGTAAAGTTATACCCGTAGTGTGAATATCTAAGTAACAGTTACGTTTACTAGAAACTTCCCTGAAGGCGTCAATGGCAATGTCTACACCCTTTCTTTTACTCATATAACCAAAGGTGCAGAACTTTATCGGACCCTTCAACGAACGCTTTTGATACCTAAATCGATTTACATCTATACCCAACGGTACTACTTCTACTAATGCATTCGGAAGATACGATTTAATAACTTCTGCAGAAAGAAAACTAGGCGTAATAATTAAGTCATACGATTTCATTTCTGGTAAATGACAGTTGTTTAAGAACTTTGTTTGCTCCCACATCGTATATAATACTGTAAAGGCTTTCGTCATTTTACCTGCACATTGCATTGGCGAAGTTATTTCTAAGTAAATTTCATAACCTACGGGAATTTCCCGTTCTAGTATTACAGTAAACTCTCTTGGCAATCCCATTGTTACATCATGTAACCATACACCAACTGGTAAACGTCTATCTAATTCTATGGCTAGTTCAATTAATACATTTCCATAACCAGTATAAACTGAACCACCACCACGTAATATAATTGGTACTAAGTTGTCTGTCACTTTAATACTTCCTTACTATGTCAGAAAGGTCTTCAGTCGTTAACGTAGAATCTTTTAAACAATCTTCGACTCTGTCTAACTCTGCCTGAACCTTTTCACGTATTTCCAAAAGTTTCTCAATCTTTTTCGTTCGGTCATCTATGTCTCGATGATGTCGGTCTAATTTCTCATCAATCAAGTTACGTTCTTGTGCCAGATATGCTATTGTTGCGTTTTCTACTTTTACAGGTAAATCTTCGTTCATTTTTCCTCCTTAACCTTATATGTTAATATGTTTGAAATTAACGCTATCGACGTTTCCATGGGCGTTATAATTCGGTCATCTCCTTCATTTCCTGCAGGTCCGTTCATAGGGAGTAGTGTATCAAACGTTCCCACACACTGCAATATCTTACCTACATCCGTTTCAATTTCGAATCTCACTTCAACAGGCTCAACTAATTTATAAACTTTTGTTCTTATACACTTCACCATGTGTTCTTAAAAACTCCTTCCAGTGTTTTGTTTGAATCTTCCCGCGTAACACTTTATTAATTAATGTATCCTTTGACAATAACGTATCCTCAATATATTCATCAATAGTATCTTTTGTCACTAACACTACAACTGTAACTGCATTCTTTTGTCCTATTCTATGCAGTCTATCCTCTGCTTGGCGATTTAATGCTGGGACCCAAAGATGGTCAAGAAATAATACTGTGTGTGCGGCAAATAAATCAATTCCCTCTCTACCCACTTGTGTAGTTAATAATATTAGTTTTGTATCACCCCCTTGGAATGCATTAACAATTTCCTTTCTATTCTTGTATGGTACTTCACCAGACACTTCAACATATGGAATTTTAGCAACGTCAAGTTTTTGTTCCAGTATCTTTAGGGCAGTGAGAAATTGTGAGAACACAACTAACTTATTTCCGTTTCTACAATAGTGAGTAATAAAATCTACAGCTTCTTCTATCTTTCCTCCTGGAACACTAAATCCTAATATTTCTGGTGAAATTGCAAATTGTTTGAGTCTTACCAATTGAGCAATTACTGTAGGAGCCATAATCCATTCTTCTTCATCTGGCAGTTCAGCCATCATTTCATATCTCATTTGTCTATACAATGCTCTTTGTTTTTCTGTCATATCTACATATAAGTACTCAACTACCTTTTCTGGTAACTCTGGCAGTACGTCTTTCTTTTCTCGTCTCAACATATATTCATCTAATATTTGTTGAAACATTGGAATTCTTTCCATATTCATTCCACGTACTTCCCAATAATGAAACCAAGGATTCATTCCAACATAACAAAAGTATTCAACGAAAGCCCAATAACTTTTAAACCTGGACTTGTCTAAACAATTTAATAACGACCAAATTTCTTCGGGATGATTCATAATTGGTGAACCTGTTAGCAAATAACATCTTTCTGCACTTTGACGTAAGGCTTTAGTGAGTATTGAACACTTTGTTTTTCTATTTTTTATTCGATGTGCTTCATCTACTATAAGCACGTCAACTTGCTTTCCATATAATCCTTCATGCCATAAAAGTAATTCGTAGTTAAGTATTAACCACTTGCGTTGACATGCTATCGTGTGAGTAGTTGCTTCATCACCCATCGTTATTGTATACGAAATAGGTTCTTGTGAAAAGAAATCTTCGATAAGTTCCGTTCTTCTTTTTGAGCTACCCGTAAGAACGTAAACCTTATCATCTACACTCCACTTCGCTATTTCTCTTTCCCAGACCATCTTAACAGTATTAGGACAAATGACAACAATTGTTTTAGCATGAAGTGTTTTTACTGCGTCAATAGCTTGTGCAGTTTTTCCTAATCCTAAATCATCTCCCAAAATTAGAGCATTTTTGGATTGAAGAAATTCGGAACCTATACGCTGATAATCGTAAAGTTGCAAAGACATAATTGCTTTCCTTTTCTTACTTTAAAAGTACAAATATTTTGTCGAGACAAACCATTATTTCATTATAGGTTTTCTTATCTATCTTTTCTTGTGACAATGATATTATTACTCTCTTTTTGAAAGCCTTCAGTTCTTCAAGTCCCTTTTGGGTATAAACATTTTCTGAAGGTCTCCCTCTTAACGTAGAAAGACTACTACTCATATTATCCTCTATATGTTGTAATTTGTGATTTTACAATTATAATTATATATGAAATTTCGTAAAAAATCAATACTAAAGTTTTGGAACAAACCATCTAATTTGTAAAGTTTGAGTTCCAAATGTTTGTGCAGCTTCTTTTGAACCCATTAGAATGTCAATATGTTCTCCTTGTATTGCACCACCTGTATCTCTTGCTACAAAAACTTCCTCCTTACCATCGGGCATAATAACTATCACAATACTTCCCAACGGAATAACATTAGGGTCTACGGCACAGATTTTGAATGGATACTCAAATATATTGTCCCCCATTGCACTTTTAGTTGTCGTTCCTTGTATCGAGTCGCTTGCACTATAAGCAGTTACGGTAAACAATCTTTTCTCTGGTTCTATCAACTTCGCCTCTGCATCTTGTAGACGTAATCCAATAGCTTCAGAAAGATTGTAAGAAGCAGTTGCCTCCTTATTTTTCAAGTCTATGTAGTTGACTACCACTTTTGTAAAGTCATCTACTACTTTGATAGTAGTTTCCATTTCGCTCTTTGCGCTTACTAACTCTCTCCATTGCAGAAAAATTACTAATGAAGATAGACATAAGGTAACAACAATAATTATGGTAAGTGTTTTAGGTACCCAATGTCTTGTTATGGCGATTCCTTTTTTTCTTAAGAAAGTAATACATTGTTTTACATAAGCATCCAATTATTCCTCCTTTCTTGGGTCTTCAACAACTTTCGCTTCAATATTGTTAATAGTAGATTCGCCGTAAATTGTTCCCTCCTCTCTAAAATGGTTAATTATTGCAGATATAGAACGGAATATAAATTCCATACAATATTGTTCGTCATCTTTACTTATAGAACTAGGCATAGTAAAACGAACATCAAATCCATATTGATAAAACTTTTCACTCATTTCTTGCATACTCCTTCACAAGTCTTTTGTAAATATGACAGTCAAAACAGCGCGTAATCAGATTAGATAAGTCATTATTTGTGATATCCCCATCACTGTGATGAACGTGCATTCCCTTAATACTTCTTTTACCACAGAGTTGACACGTATAGTCATCTCGAATAAGTACTATTTGACGTAGTCGGTACCATTCGGCCGAAACATAAAAGTTAGTTACATTACCACCATGCCAGTTAGGATTCTGTTCGCCTCTCCAGTTTTCACGTCCATAATCATCCCACCATTGTTTTACACCTATCGAAATCGCAATAGGATTACTGTGAGTTTTTCCGACTTGTGCATTATGTAACGGAACGCACTTCAATTTGTGGGTTTCGTATTCTTTCGATGAAATCTTACTCCAGTAAACCGCTAATGACTCAGAAAGATGCAGTTTCAACGCATCAGAAAAGACTTGCCTGTTAATTCTTTTCGGCGTACATTTTAAAGAATGTTTTTCTTTCTCTTCAAGCGTAAGAGAACGCCACCAGTTATTTGTTCTTTCGATACTCATTTATAGATACACACCCTTTCCAAAAGTCATTGGGCAATTTATTATATGGTAATGGGTCAATAACGTTGTTCATTTTGAAACCCATTCGTCTCATTTGGTCAGGTCCACATTCACCACATTGTATTTCATTTGCTTCGTAACAACTCCAACCTAAATCTAATGCAGGAGAATTGATTTCGAGTGCTAACTTTACAATTTCGTGTTTCATTAGATGACCAACTGGCATTTCAAGTGTTACTTGTCTATTTACATTAACGGCATGTGCTAATACCTTATTAAGTTTTTGTACAAATATTTGTTCGTTATCTGGATACGCACCAGCTTCTTCTAAGTTGTTACCTAATACAATTGTATCAAATTCAAATGCTTCAGCATAACCTACAGCAATCGATAAGAATATCAAGTTTCTAGCCGGAACCCACTCAAAGGCAAATTCCGTACCTGCTTCTCCGGCACCTGTTTTATTTATATCTCCAGTTCCAGTTAGGGGTGAATGTCCGATAACGTTCTTAAAAATATCAGTATTTATAAATACGTAAGGCCATTTAGTACGTTCAGAGATTTTCTTTATAGCCTCTACTTCCTTACTTTCTGCTCTACACTTATACATAAAGTGCAACATCGTTACATCATATCCCTTATCGGACATTAGTTTTGCTGCAGTTACAGAATCTAATCCTCCACTACAAATAACTAAAGCTTTTTTATTTGGTGTCTTTCTTAAACTCGTTACGTCAATTCGTGGAACAGCAAACGGACCTACAGACTCTGTAGATATTTTAACTAATGAGTAAGGTGGCACTTCTATTAAGTTTTGGTTCTGATTCACCCATCGATTAAAATCGTAAGTACTTAAGAACTCTTCTAACGAAGAAAAGTACACACAACTCTCTACGAAATGTCTTTCTAAAAAAATAGGTTTGTAGTTGTTTGCTAACCATAGCACTCTTGGTTCTGTTATATTAACCATTGCCAATGCAAAACTTCCAACGAGTTTGGATAAGATTAGTTCCATTTGTTTTGTTGTAACTCTCTCTGGCACATATCGATTTAAAAGTTCTGCAATAACAATCGAATCAATTCTTGTAGTAGGTTTTACATCCAACTCTTTTAACAACTCCTTATCATTAGCAATAGTTCCATTGTGCGATATAATCCAATTTCCTACTTGAAAAGGTTGGACGTCATCCATCGTTTTTCCTTTTATAAATTCAGTAGTCGGTTCTGCTCTACAATTTGCAATTGCAATTGAAGTTTCGGGTTGAAGAAAAACATCTTCTACATTACTGTCTAGCCAAGTAGATATTCTTCCGACACCCCGATAATTATAGACATTTCCTTTTCTATCTACAGTTACTACACCCCACGAATCTCTTCCCCTATTTTCGGCTTGACGTAGAATTTCTTTAAACCTATCGTCTCGTACACTCGTATATTCCGAGACCGTTGCAATTGAATAAAATCCGCTAATACTGCAACTCATCCTTTTGCTTCCTTTCTCGAGTATCTGATACTCTCGTACGAATATTTAAAATTACATTTCCAATCAGTACAAAAATATTCTCGTCTTTTTGAATCGTTCACCAAAAGTTTTCCACAATGTGGACAATGAATTTCTAACTTTGTAATTTTAAACGTTTTACTTCTCATTGTGGATACATCTCCTCGAATGGAAAACTAAGTTGAACCCACAAGTCTTCTCCTAACTCTAACTTTATTGTTTGTCCAAGTTTGTCCAAATTTATAGGATAGTTCACATGTATTTCGTCATCGGCGTTTGTAGTACCAATATCAAATACTACACGAACCAATAGTTGTCCTTCTTCGCCTATCCACGGACTACTGTAAGTCTTTTCTTTTGATTTTCTCATGTTCTACTCCATCTTTGAAACCAAAGTTGTATGCTGCAATTGCAGTAATTATAATCGCAATTAACAACCACCACCAAGCAACCATCACCATACTCCGTTGTTCGACTTAATTAATGATAAAAACTCTTCCTTTGCATGGGGTTGGTCAAAAAATACGCCTTTAATGGAAGACGTAATTGTAACTGCATTTTGTTTTACCCCTCTTGCTACCATACACGTATGCAAACCTTTTACGATTACTATACTGCCTAAGCAGTTTAATTTTTCAAATATCGTACTTGCTAGCATTTCTGTATACGTTTCTTGTAGGTATGGATACTTTGAGAGAGCAACAGCGAACCTACAAATTTTAGATAAACCTACTACAAACTTTTCTGGAATGTATCCGACGTCAATTCTATACAGTACGGGTACGAGATGATGCGGACATAAGCTTGCCGTTCGTATATCAGATACTATCACCATTTCCCTATTTGTAGAAGGAAACTTTGATTTCGCAAATTCTCGAATATCTCTTTCTATCGTTTCCTTACTTACCATATACTCTTTCCAATGTTTTATAACACGTTTGGGAGTATCTACAAAGTTCTCATCAGTTAAATCAATTCCCAACTCCGTTAGAACTTCCGCTAGTTTGTTTTCCATTATTACCACCTTCCTGTTCGTAATTTTCTCAAGCGTCGTGTTGCTTTGAGCTCTTCAACATGTTCTTGTTGATACTTTCTCACACGCGCAATTATTTTGTTTCTATTTTTTAAGTACCGTTTCTTTATTAGTTCTTTGTGAGTACGATAGTATTCACGATAATAATCTCGGAAATAGCTTTTATGTTCTTGAAAGTATTTCTGCTGATACTCTTTCATCATTTTTGCATTCTTTTGACGCCATATTCTAGCCAACGCTCGTATTCTATCCCTAGTCTTTTCTATGTATGCTTTTCTTTTATCACTAATATGTCCCATTTTATACGCCTCTCTTTTTTGGACCCCAGATAACTTTATGCATTTGTATTTGCAGGTTACAGTATTTCAATGTATTGTTTGATATCATTATAGTTGCAACTTGCTTCAGTAAAGCATCTGCTCCCCAAACAACAGATATGTAAACTTGTTGGGGTACTAACAATTTATCAATTATACGACTTGCAAAATTGAAATCGTCCATATCACATATTACAAATTTTATTACGTCCTGTTTACGTAATTCTTTAATATTGTCTTTCCAAACGTGAATGTTTTCATTCTTAGAACCCGGAGTTTTAATATCCATTGTTAATGTAACGTAATGCAGATTTCTTATTTGGGGGTTGATGTAAACTTCACCATTAGTTTCAATCGAGATACTTGAAAGTCGTCCGACGAACTGCAATCGTTCAATTAATGCAACTACACTCTCAAATTGTAATAAAGGTTCTCCCCCTGTGATACATACGTGTTCTACAGCAGTTTTTACTACACGTGAAGCAATCTCATCCGTTTGAGCATAATAATTCATTCCGTCACTTGCATATTTCGTATCACAATATGCACAATGTAGATTACATCCAAACGTTCTTACGAAGTAAGTAACCTTTCCAGCATATGGTCCTTCACCTTGAATTCCTACAAACTCTTCTGATAAGTTTAGTTTCATATTATCTCCTTTTTAAAAGGTAACACGTCACATGTAAAACCTCCGGCTCCCGTATGTCCTCCACCACCATATGCTTTACATATTACAGATACGTCTACTTTCTTAGAATACAATCCAACTATCCATTTGTCTCCAACAAATTCAAAAGATATAAGCATGTCATACGTATCAATTCTATCACCAAATGCTTCACTTCCGAACATATACAAACCCATAGCAAAGCATTTTTGTGCCTCAAACGTAGTTTCAAATCCATAACTTGTTGCGTAGTCGTTACAGAAGTTATCCCTGAAAATCTTACATATCTTACCATATTTTATCATACTCTTATAGTATCGATTGTTAAATAAGTCAATCCAACTGGTGTCTTCTGG
>Ga0315268_10002646_pt1 | contig 20078 bp, 15 predicted proteins | sample C1_top_MG_FD_204535 | JGI IMG/M metagenome (GOLD analysis project Ga0315268, IMG submission 204535) | Sediment microbial communities from Yellowstone Lake, YNP, Wyoming, USA - C1_top | ecosystem: Environmental > Aquatic > Freshwater > Lake > Sediment | place: USA: Wyoming | collected 2017-08-01
TGCCAGACCCTGTTATAGTCCCAGTTTATTGAGCCGTATTGGTCTACTCGCTCCGTGACGCCGTTCATGTAAAGGCTCATGGACACGCTCCGCGAACGCGGAATCTGGCCCAGGTCGCGCACGGTGGACCTGTCGGCGGGACATCTGTAGATGCCGGTGGAGGGGTTGTAAGTGTAAAGCAGGCCGGATTCGATGTTGGTGGTGTTGGTATCCGTATACGCGTTGCCCCGCACCCACGAGTTTGAAGTGCCCGACATCGCTACCCGTGAGGGCACGTAATTCACGCATTGATTGGGCGGGAGGTTATCGGCGTGGGCGTTGCTGTAGAGCAGCCAACAAAGCTGCAGTTGGCGGAAGTTGTTATAGCAACTGGCCTGGCGGGCCCTAGCCGTGGCCGTGGCCCGCGCCGGCAACGACATCGCCGCCAGAATCGCAATGATCGCGAGGACCACCAGCAACTCGACGAGGGTGAATCCGTCCTTACCAAAACCGAGAGAACGGGAGGTTCTGCCCTGCGCGTACTTCATGCCTTGCTTTCTAGCACCACACCCTGAACCCGGCAACGTTTTTTTCATTTTTGTCGAAAAATGGGCATTTTCAGCGGTTTTCCCTTCTCCGGAAGTCATTTCCGGACATCCTCCAGTCGTCGGGGGACATTCTCCAATCGTCGGGGGACATTCTCCAGCCACTGGGGAACATCCCCAAGTCGTCGGGGGAGTTCCTCTGATCGCTCCGGGACATCCTCCAGCCGGTTCGGGAGTGCCCCAAGTCATTCCGGGAAGGCCTGAAACGGCTGGGGGAGTTCCCGCAACCTCCGGGGAGATTCCCGAAGTCATCGGGGGAGCGTTGAAAATCCGTCCGGTGGTGAGTCGGGCGCGCCACTCCGTGCGCGCCGTCTTTGGGGTGAGAATGCCCGGCGCGCAGAGGGCTGACGCGTCCTACCAGGTTCCAGCACCAGTGGAGTTGCAGCTTTGCGTTTGGGGTTCGGCTGGCTTCACTCGTATCGCAGCGAGTCAATCGGATCGAGGTTCGCCGCCTTGTAGGCGGGGTAAGTTCCGAAAACGATGCCGACGATGGAGCAAATCACGAGGCCGAGGATGACCCAATCCACCGGGATGGTGGGCGGGACTTCGAAGAACCAGGCCGTGACGTTGCCTCCCAGGATGCCGAGCACCACGCCCACGGCCCCGCCGACCTCGCACAGGACGATGGCCTCAAGGATAAACTGGGTCATGATGTTGCGCTTCTTGGCGCCCACGGCGCGGCGGATGCCGATTTCCCGCGTCCGCTCCGTCACCGAGACGAGCATGATGTTCATGATCCCGATGCCCGCCGCGAGCAGGGCAATCGAGCTAATCACCGCCATGCCGATGCGCACCGCGAGCGTCAGGTTGCGAAATTGCGTGATGAGCGAGTCGTTGGAGGAGATTTCAAAATCATCCGGGTCGGCCGGTTGAACCTTGCGCGCGATGCGCAGGACGCCACGCACCTGCTCGACGCAGTCGTCGTAGCTGGCCTGGTCGCGCGCCTGCACCAGGAGTGTCAGGTTGCTGCGCCTTACGGCGCCGTAGCGATTCAGCCCAAGCGTGATGGGCACGGCGAGAAAATTGTCCTGGCCTTCGCCCATGCTGGTGCTGGCTTCGAGCACGCCGATGACGGCGTAGCGCACGCCGTCGAATTTGATGGTCTGGCCGACTGCGGAGCCGTGCGGGAAGAGTTTCCCCGCCAATTTGTTGCCGAGCAGACAAACAAAACGCCCGCCGTCCACATCGGCGGCCAGGAGTCCGCGCCCCGCTTCAACGTTCCAGCCTTTGCACGCCAGCACCTCCGGCGTGATTCCGTCCAGCAGAACGTCTGGATCGGTTTTGGCGTAAGGCGACGAGGCTTCGCCACGCCACAAATCCATCTCCGCGCCAACCGCGGCGGCCAGGGTGGCGCGGTCGCGCAATGTCCTCTGGAGCTGAAGCGTCAGCGGCTTGCGGCGGAAGTATTTTTCCCAACCCTCCGGCCCCTCGAAGGAAATGGCCGGCCATTTGTCCACCGTGAACGTGTGCGCGCCGAGCTGGCTCAACTCACGCTCAATGTTGCTTTGCAGCACGCGCATCGCCGTCATCGTCACGATGATCGAGAACACCCCGACGACGACGCCCAGCAAGGTGAGCGCCGCGCGAAGCTTGTGCGCCGCCAACGCCGCCATCGCCATGAGGAAACCTTCCCTGGCCTCGGCCAGCATTACGGTGAGTCGGCGCAATCTCATTCGGCACGCAGGGCGTCCACCGGATTCATCCGCGCCGCGCGCCAGGCGGGAAGGAAGCCGGCGATCACACCAGTCAGGGCGGACACGAGGAGCGCGAGGACGGCCAGCGGCACAGACATGGTGACCGGGAAGAATCGCGAGATGATCAGCGTTGCCGCCGCCGTGATGGCCAGGCCGATCAGTCCGCCAATCAAGCAAATCGTGGCCGCTTCGATGAGAAACTGGATCAGAATGGCCCGCCGTTTGGCGCCGACGGCCTTGCGGATGCCGATTTCACGGGTGCGTTCGGTCACGGAGACAAACATGATGTTCATGATGCCGATGCCGCCGACAAAGAGCGACAGGCCGGTGATGAACAGCCCCACGCCGGCGATGATCCGGCCCATGCGGTTGAAGGCGGAGATGAGTGCCTCGGTCGAGTTCACTGAAAAATCATCGGCCTCGCCGGGAGCCAGCCGCCGCACCTTGCGCATCACCCCGCGCACTTCTTCCTTGGAATCCTCCAACGCAGACAAGCCGCCCACTCGCACGACGATGCGGATGCCGGGCCAGAACACGAATCCGCGCGCCAGCCGGGTGACGGGAATGTGGGCGGTGTTGTCGAGATTCTCCAGACCGAGGAACTTGCCGCGCTTTTCCAACACGCCGATCACTTCAAAACTGGTGTCGTCAATGCGGAGCTTGCTGCCGATCGCGTCGCCATTGGGGAAGAAACTGCGCGCAATGTCCGCGCCGAGCACACACACGGGACGGCTCCCTTCCACTTCGCTGGCGGTGAAGTAGCGGCCTGCCTTCAAGCTCAAACCGTCGGTTATGGCGCCTTCTTCAGTGTTGCCGATCAATACCACGCCGCTGGCGACGTTCTTGCCGTGCCTGAGGGTGCGGATGCCGGCGGATTGCAGCGCGATATGCCAGGCGGGGTTCGCGTTGCGGATAAACGACCGGCCGTCGGGCAGATAAATCTCACGGCGTTTGATCAATTTCCACCACGGCTCGTCGTGGAACCAGGGGTGTTTCTGGATGTACAGCACGTCGGTGCCGATAGCGGAAACGCTCTCCAAAAATGCACGGTTCAATCCCTGAATGGCGGTACCCATCAAGGTCACGGTGACGATGCCGATGACGATGCCCAGCGTCGTCAGCGTGGCGCGCAGCTTGTTGGCGCGAATGGCCGCCCAGGAGATGCGATGCCCCTCGCAGACTTCGATGTGCCCAATGCGGATCCATTTGAAGCAAAGGCGCTCTCTCTTGCGGAGCTGGGTGAGCAGGTTCATGCCGCGGGCCGCGTTTCGTCGCTCGCAATCAGGCCGTCGCGGATGCGGATGATGCGACGCGCGTGGCGGGCCACATCTTCCTCGTGCGTGACCAGCAAGATGGTGTTGCCGCCGCGCGCGAGTTCGCCGAACAGCGCCATGATTTCCTCGCCTGTTTTCGAGTCGAGGTTGCCGGTGGGTTCATCGGCCAGCAGGATCGAAGGCTTGTTGACCAGGGCGCGCGCCACGGACACGCGCTGGCGCTGGCCGCCGGAAAGCTCGTTGGGCTTGTGATGAATCCGGTCGGCCAGGCCGACGTGCTGGAGCGCTTCGAGTGCGATCCGACGGCGCTCCTCCGCAGGCACGGCGGCGTAGATCAGTGGCAGCTCGACGTTGTGCAGCGCGTTGGAGCGCGGCAACAGGTTGAAGGTCTGGAAAACGAAACCGATCTCGCGATTGCGGACTTCGGCGAGCTGGTTGTCGTCCATCTGGCTCACGTCGGTGCCATTCAACTCGTAGCGGCCGGAAGTGGGCGAGTCGAGGCAGCCGATGACATTCATGAGCGTGGACTTGCCCGAGCCGGACGGGCCCATGATGGCAACGTATTCGCCGCGCGCGATTTCAAGCGATACGTCGCGCAGCGCGTGGATCGTCTCCGCTCCCATCTGGTAGCGGCGCGAGATGTTTTGCAGGCGGATGAGCGACACGGCTACTTCTTCTCCTTGTCCTCGTCCTTCTCGGGTTTGCCGATGCGCACCTTCTTGCCGTCTTCGAGCTCGCGGTTGATGGCCTTGTAGCCGCCGGAAACGACTTCCTGGTCTTCCTTCAACCCCTCGGTGATCTCCCAGTAGTTGTCGTCACTGATGCCAATCTTGACCGGCATCATCTTCACGCGCGTGCCGTCGAGCACGAAGACCACCTCGATAGGCTTGGGGGTATCCTTCGGTTTTTTGCCAGCCGGCGACGCGTTGGTGCTGCTGCCGGAAACCACATTCGTGGCGGCGGTGGCGTTCGTCGCGGCGGACGCGACGGATTTGGTCCTGCCGGACTTCGCGTCCTTCTTGTCCGCCTCCTTGGGCAGGCGGGTGGTGACGCTGGCAATGGGAACGGTAAGCACGTTGGTTCGCGAGCGCGTTTCAATCTCAGCGCTCACGGACATGCCGGGGCGGAAGGCTTCTTTCTCCTGGATGCGAACTTTTACTTCGAACTTGGTGGCTTCCTGGCTCGAAGCGCTGGCCGAACCGGTGGTCTTCGAGGAATTCGCAATCTCCGTCACCACGCCCGAAAACTTCCGGTCCTTGAAGGCGTCGATCTCCAGTCGCGCCTTCTGGCCTTTCGCCAGCAGCACGATATCCGACTCGCCGATGTCCACGCGCGCTTCCATGTCATTCAGCTCGGCTACCGTCATGATTTCCGTGCCGGCCATCATCGTGTTGCCGGCCACGCGCTCGCCGACTTCGAGGTTCAGCTTGCTGACAGTGCCGGTGAGCGGCGAATCAATCGTGGTCTTCGCCAGTTCTTCCTCCACGCGAGAGAGCGAGGCCTTGGCAACGTCCACTTGGTGCGTGGCCGATTCCACCTGCGCCCGGGCAATGTCGAGCGCGGTTTTGAATTCGAGCTGGGTCGAATCCGAGATGAGCTTGTTCTTGAACAGATCATCGTTTCGATTGAAATCCAACTCTGCCTTGCGGAGGCTCGCCTCCGCCTGAAGCTTGCCGGCGCGCGCGGACTGGTAACTCGCTTCAGCCGACCGGCGGTTGGCGATGTACACGTCCGGCTTGATTTTCGCCAGCAGGTCGCCCTTTTGAACCCGCTGCCCTTCCTTGACGGGCAGTTCGATGATTTCGCCGCTGACCTCGGCGCTGATCTTGACCTGCACGACGGGCTGGATTTTGCCGTTAGCCACGACCAACTCGGTCAGATTGCGCCGGGCGACCTTTTCCGTCTGCACCGTGATGACCGCCTCGCGTTTGCGGAAGATGGCCAGTAGTGTGAGGGTCACCAGCACGACGACGATGACCGTGAAGACGATGATTTTCCGGCGCTTTTTTGCGTTTGCCATTTTGAATTTCCTTCAGCGTTTGGATATTTCGTTGCGCAAATCGTTTTAACAAATCCGTGGTGACCGGGCGGATCGCCGCGGTCCTGGCTACATCGCCAGCGTCCCCAAACCGATGAAAATCAAGATCAGCGACCACGCGATCCAGTAACCCAGCATCAAAAACGCCGCGCGCGCGAACGGCACTCCGGCCAGACGCGCCAGACCCGAGGCCAGCACGCCAATGAACCAGAAGTTGAACACGTTCACCGCGCCGAGCAGCAAATGACTCTTGTTCTTCGCATCAAAATCGCCGACCACCAGCGCCAGGCTCGGCGTGGAAAACAATTTGCCGAGATTCACAATCAGCAGCAGTGACACGATTCCGCCGAGAATGGAAATCATGCCGGCCAACCCGGCGACTTCGGCGGCCTTCAGGTAGCTGATCCGGACATGCAAAAACCACCGACCGAACAGCCACAGGATCAACGCCCACCAAAAGATGCGTGCAAAGCTGCCGCCGACGGCGCCAAACGCGCCGAAAATTTTCAGCACGGTTGGGCTGGAAAATTTGTCCGCTATGGCCTGGGCTTGTTCGGCTTGGGCGCGGGTCATTTTGCCAGCCTTGACCTGCTGCTCCATCACGCGCTCCTGTTGCTCGCGAAGTTGTTGTTGAATCGCCGGCTGCGAAAACATCAGAAAGGCCGACGCCGCGCCCACGACGCTGGCGATCAACGCCGGTACCAGCCAGTTCGTCGCCGTGTGCCGGGCGACTTTGACTTCCTCAAAAACATCGCCGGGGATGGCGAACATGTTCAGCAACCGCGCGGCGAGCGACATGGCCGGAACTTCTGTCGCCGGCGGCGGCGTTTCTGTGATGGGCGGAGGCTGGTCCATGACAATCAATCCCGGGCGAAGCCCTGTGGACTGCGCAACCAAAGCATGGGGAAACCCGCGGCCATTGTCCAGCGGCGAGAAATGGCGCGGGTGCTCCGCCCCAATTAGAGCGTGATGCTGTCTTTCGGCGCGGTCTGGCCGGCGCCAGGCGCCGGTTTCGATTCGCCAACAACGTCCGGCGCCAGCGCGTGTGTTTTCAATTCGTCGAAATCATGATAGCCGACGAACACATTTTGAATGACCCCTTGGCGATCAATAAAGAATGTGGTTGGTATGCCGGTCACGTCCCGGTACGGCGGTGGCAGATCGTCCGCCGAGGCAATCGGATAGTTGACGCCCTTTTTCTTCACGAATGCCTTGAGCGTAGCGGCGTCTTCACTGCTGATGCCGACGATCACGAGTTCGTCGGGGGAGGCTTCGTTGCGCAACCGGATGAAGTGCGGAATTTCCTTCACGCACGGCGGACACCACGTGGCCCAGAAATCCAGCACGACGCGCTTGCCTTTCAGTTCGCTGAGTTTGATGGTTTTGCCGTCCAGCGTTGTGACGGAAAAATCCGGCGCAAGCACGCCTTGCCACTGGTCAAGCGCCGAATCGCCGCCACGTTGCGCCACCACCGCGTCGCGCATGTTTTTCCACACCTCGCGCATGTGTGGCAGGGCGATGACCGTGACCGCGACACTCGCCGCGATGCCGAACACGGACAACAGGACGCCAAGCCAGGCCAGCCCCCGTCGTCCGGCGTTGCGACGGAGCAAATGCACAATCCCAAGGATCAAACCGAGAATTCCGAACGCTGCGCCCACGATCAAGATGCCGCCGAGGAACGCCAGGATGCCAAGCACCAGACTGGCGACGGCCAGACCGGTTTGAGGCCGTGGCGTTGGTTGACCGATGGGAGGTGGCATTTGCGGAATGGGGTTCATAGCGATTAATCGGTTTGGGCAAAAACTTATTCCATGCGACCCGCAGAGACACCCGCCATCGCAAGCGTCGCGCAAATCGGCATTGGCTGTCCGACATGGATTCGAACCATGACTATGGCCTCCAAAGGGCCGTGTGCTACCGTTACACCATCGGACAAACCACGACGAAGCTAACTTCCCGCGCCTCCCGGCGCAAAGAAATTCGGCCCGTCGTGACGGTCGCTGTGCGCAATGAACTTGGCTTGCACCCGCCGCCGTTGGCGATAAGCTTCGACATTGAGGCTTGAGTTATGAGTTACCGGCACACGCAGTCGGGCTGGGTCACGATCGGCACGTGCGGCGCAATTCTTCTATTGTTCGCCTGCTTGCCGCTGCCGGCCCGCGCGTCGCGCGAATTGCTGCTTCTGGCCACGACACTGCCGGTCGTCGTGGTGGTCATGCTGTTCGGCGCTCTGACGGTGGAGGTGGACGATACAACGATTCACCTGCGTTTTGGTGTCGGCTTGGTCCGAAAAACATTTTTACTCGCCGACGTGGCGTCATGCCAGCCCGTGCGCAATCAGTGGTGGTGGGGTTGGGGCATACGGCTCATGCCTGGCGGCTGGCTCTACAACGTCTCCGGGTTGGATGCGGTCGAGTTGGTTTTGAAAAGCGGGAAGAAATTTCGCATCGGCACGGATGAGCCGCGCGTGCTGAAGGACTTCATCCAAGCCAAACTCAACAAGCTGAATTAGTCGCGGCGGCGAAACGGCGGCGCTCAAATCTTGTGCTTGGCCAGTTGCCACGCGATGTGCCCGCCGTGGATCAACCCGAGGCCCAGCAGCATGGCCCCGGAAAAATGTTCCATCTTCAACAAGGTCTTCTCGCTGAATCTGCCGTGGCCGCGCGATACGCCGTAGCTCAAGCCAAAAAACCACAGGCCCGTGCCCAGCGCCACGCCGGTCACGCACGCCGCCTTGCTCCGGAGATTCGGCTCGACCCATTCGCGCGACATGAAGTTCGCGGCGAGGATGATCCAGAACAGCAGCACGCCCGGATTGCCCATCACGCGCACGAAACCGGTCATGAACGCCGAGTGTGGATGCAGTTTTCCCTCGAGGCGCTCCTCGATCCGGTCGGCCGCGTTGCTGATGTGCAATGGCGCGACGACGGTTTTGGCCATCAGGAATTTGATGCCGAGAAACAGCAGGAACACAAAACTGAACACCTCCATCGAGGCCTTGACCAAACGGTTGTCGAAGAAGGCAGAGAAGCCCGTGAAGGCAATCGCGCAGTAAATGACCTCCATCACCGACGCGCCGGCGCCGATCATCATCGCCCAGAAAAATCCGCGCCGCGTGCCCTCGTTGATGATCGTGAGGTTGACCGGGCCGACGGGAATCGAAAGCACCAGCCCGAAGATTAATCCGGTCAGCCCCGCGGAAATAATGGGCGGCAGATCGAACATGCGGCTAGGGCGCGTTCGCGCCGTTGTCCTCCTCGTCCTCTTCCTCAATTTCGCGGCGCATGGCGCGCGAGATGCGCGGGCGCACAAACCCGTAAACGAGGTAAAGCGTGAAAAACGCCGGCAGCACGTAAAAAAGAACTTTTTCCTGCAAGATCAGCAATCCGCCCAGGAACAGCGCGGCGATGATTGCCTTGGTGAAGGTGCTGGTGGAACGCAGTCCCAGCGATTTGAAGCTCGGATAACGCACCGTGCTCACCATCATGGCCGACAAAAAAACCAAGACCACCGCCGGCACGTATTTCCAATGGCCGAGGCCGCGTTCGTTCTCGTTGAGATGCACGATGAGCAGCGTGAGCGAAGCGACCAGGCCCGCCGCCGATGGAATCGGGAAACCCAGGAATTCCTTGCCGGCGCCGCCGGCCATGGTGGACAGGCAGTTGAACCGGGCCAGCCGGAACGCGCCGCACAACAGGTAGATCGAGGCGATGAACCACCCGATTTGCGGATGGTTTTCGAACACTTCCCCCAGCACCACGCGATGCACCAGAAACGCCGGCGCCACACCAAACGAAATCAAGTCCGCCAGCGAATCGAACTCGCGCCCGAATGGACTTTCGACACCGCCCATCCGCGCCACGCGGCCATCGAACAAATCGAAAATGCACGCCAGCAGGATGAACGCGAGCGCCAGCTTGATGGGTCCCCAGTCAACGACGCCTTCCGCGGAGGGGGTCAGGTTCGCCTCCACGATTTTGGTCAGCGCCACGAAACCGCAAAAAAGATTTCCTGCCGTGAGCAGGTTGGGCAGGACATAGATTTTCAGCCGGGCGTCGAGATTATCGCCGTTGGGCGGTGTGTCGGATGTGGGGGTTGCCATAACTAGGGTTTTACTCGAACGCGGCTATGACCGTTTCGCCACCTTTGACCTTGTCACCCAGCTTGCAGCGGATTTTCGCGTTCAATGGGAGATAAACATCCGCGCGCGAACCGAACTGGATCAGGCTGATGCGCTCGCTGCGCGGCACAGTTTCGCCCGCGCCGGCCCAGACGATGATCCGCCGCGCAATCAACCCCGCAATGAGCCGCACCCCGATCTTCTGGTTCGAATAATCCGTGGGCGCGAAACCGAGCAGCACGTTTTCGTTGTGGTCGCCGCAGTCGCTCCGGGTGGCGCTCACGAATTCACCGTCGGTGTGTTTCTGGAACACGATTTTTCCACTCACGGGCGCGCGCTGCACGTGCACGTTGAATACGTTGAGGAAGATCGAAATGCGCTGGCAACGTCCGCCCATGAACTCGACCTCCTCCGCGGCGTCCACCACGTCCACCGTGCCGTGCGCGGGTGAAACGATGGCCGCGCGGTTCGTGGGCGCTTGCGGTTCGGGGTCGCGGAAAAAATACAGCGTGAAGGCGGTGAACAGAACCCACAGCGTGGCGAGTGCCGACGCCAGTCCGACGACGAACGCGCCGATGACTTTCGCCAGGAAACCCACCACCAGCAGCACCAACACTGCGGTCAGCGTGAGGAAAATCAATCGCAACGCGGCCTGTTGGGCCTTGCCCGCATGTTTCATGCGGCTAAGTTAAAGAGGGCGGCGGCGGGTTCAAAGAATAAAAATCAAACGCTGGGGCGAAAACAGGGTCTCACTGACGACGCTTTTCGCTTTCCGCCAAACGCGAAAGGCCTAAGTTAACGCTGGCCAGTCCCGGATTCCACATGAAACCCATCACCCTCCTCTGCACCGTGCTGCTGGCGGTGGCCGGCTTTGGCGCGGGCCTCGTCGTCGGTCGCCACCACCCAAAATCCACCGGCGTCAGCGAGACTTCTCCCGCCGCCGGCAAGTCCGCCACGCCCGCGCAACCGCTCCCCGCCATCCATGCGAAACCGAGGCGCACCGCGATCACCGATGACAAGCCCGCCACACATCTGTCGCTCGCCGAAATCGAAAGCGCGCTTGCGGAGTTGAAGGGCCTTTCCCGCAGCAAACTTTGGGAGCGCGTGAGCGAAATCGTCAAGGGCGTTGACCCAGCGGACATCCCGTCCGTGATGGCCATGCTCGCCAAGCTGCCAACCGATTTGCAGAACTCTCTGCGCTATCAACTGCTGCCGCGCTGGGCCGAGACCGACCCGAAGGGCGCGATGGACTTCGCCAGCGCGCTCAAGAATTCAAACGAGCGTCACCAGGCGATTCTCACCGTGCTGCGCGGTTGGGCGAAAAATGATGTGCAAGCCGCACTCGCCTGGATTCAACAACTGCCGCTTGGCCGGTTGCGCAACGAAGCGCCCGGCGCCATCGCCCGTGCGCTGGCCGAGAAAGATCCCGAGGCAGCGTTTGCATTGCTCAAGAACTCCAAGTCCGATCGCGGTTACGGCGGCGGAGCGTATTACGAGCTGTTCGACACCTGGGCCGGCACCGATCCCGCCGCCGCTGCTGCCAAGGCCGGTGAAATCAAGAACTGGCAGCAACGCCAGAACGCTTACCAAAGCATCGCTCGCCGCTGGGCTGAGAAGGACGTACCCGGTGCGTTGGCATGGGCCAAGAGCTTACCCGATGGCCGCGATCGTTCGAGCGCCATGGGCGCGGTGCTCGGGGCGTGGAGCGCGACCGATCCGAAATCCGCCGCCGACACGGTGCTCGCGTTGCCCGCCGGCCAGTCGCGCAACAACGCCATCAGTTCGCTCGCGAGCCAGTGGGCGCAAAGCGATTTGGCCGCCGCCGTGGCCTGGATGCAGCAGTTGCCGGAAGGCCCGGCCAAGCAGGCGGCGTTGGGCAGCCTCGGCGGTCAATGGGCGCAAAACGATCCGTCGGGCGCGCTTGCCTACGCGGAAAGCCTTCCCGCCGGCTCCAAGAAAAATAATTTACTCTCGTCCATCACGGCGCAAATGGCGCAACAGGATCCGGAGGCGGCGTTAAAGTGGGCGCAAAACCTGCCGCCGAGCCAGTCGAAGAACCAGATGTTGCAGAACATCATCGGGCAACTTTCCTGGAACGATCCGAAAACCGCCGCCGCCTTTGCCGTGGACATGCCGCCCGGTTGGCCGCGTAACAACGCCATCTCCCAGATCGCCAACAGTTGGGCGCAGCAGGATGTGAAGGAAGCCACCGACTGGGTGCAGCAATTGCCCGCCGGCCAGGCCAAAAACTCCGCGTTGCAGAATCTTTCCTGGCGGCTCGCCGAGGCTGATCCGAAAGCCGCCGCCGATTTCGCTGCGACTCTGCCGATGGGCGACACGCGAAATAATTTTTACGGCCAGATCGCCTCGTCATGGGCGCAGGCCGATCTGACCGCCGCGCTCGATTGGGCGCAACAACTCCCGGAAGGGGCGGGCCGCCAACGCGCCCTCAGCAGCCTCAGCACCCAATGGGCGCAGACCGATCCCCAGGCCGCCGCCAAGTTCGGCCTGAATCTGACCGCCGGCAACGAGCAAAATGATTTTCTCCGCGGCGTTGCGTCGCAATGGGCCGAAACCGATCCGAAAGCCGCCGCCGCCTGGCTAAGCCAAGTGCCGGAAGGCCCCGCGCGCGAAACCGCCATCAACGGCATCGCGTCCGGCTGGGCGAACACTTCGCCGACGGACGCGGCAAATTTTGTCGCATCGCTCCCGGCCGGAAAAGCGCAGGACAGCGCCGCGTTGAGTGTGCTCTCCGCGTGGGCGGGCGCCGACCCGGCCTCGGCGGCGAACTGGGCGGCGCAGTTTCCCGAAGGCAGCCTGCGCCAGAACGCAATGCAAAATCTCATGAGTAACTGGGCGCAGAACGACCCGGCGGGCGCGGGAAAGTTTCTCGAAAACCTGCCCGCCGGCAAGTCGCGCGAGTCGGCCATCCAGAGTTATGTCAGCCAACTTTCGTGGCAGTCACCGGAATTCGCCGCGCCGTTTGTGAACCAGATTGCCGACGAGAATCAGCGTTTCAGTTCCGCGCAAAACGTGGCGAACAGTTACAAGCGCAACGACCCGGCTGGTTACGCCAAATGGCTGACGACGCTGAATTTGCCCGCGGAGAAATTGAAGTTCCTGCCGAGGTGAAATGAACTAGGGGCGGGGTAATTGCCTGGACCGATCCTATTTGAAAGATCGGAAAAGTCTTTGAGGTGCTGTAGACTGGGACACATTCCGAATGATTGAATCTGGGAAAAACAAATTGAGTGGCGACACGCCGCGCCTCGGTGAGATGCTCGGCTGGATCCGGCGCATCGTCGGATTTGGCACGCGTCGGCCCGGCTATCCTCAAAGTCTTCAAGTCGAGCGGTGGTTGGAGGAAACCTTCCACGAATTCGGTCTCGCGGACATCCGCCGGGAACCGGTGCCGGTGAACCGTTGGGTGCCGGCGACGACTTCCCTGCACTTCACAGCCGAGGGAATCGAGTTTCCCGGTTTCCCGATTCCCTACACGGGTTGGACCCCGCCGGACGGCGTCGAGGCAACGGCTGTGTTCGTGGGCGAAGGCAGACCGGAGGAGCTGGCCGCCGTGGATCTGCGGGGGCGGATCGCCATGGCCGAAATGCGCTTTGCCGATCTGACGGGTGCGGCGTTCAAGCACGGCGCGCGATTCATCCGCGATGCGAATCAATCCGTGCCGGATGGCCCGCTGCACGTGGCCAACTGGCTGATCCGAAATTTTCCGGTTTACTATGAGGCGCAGCGGCGCGGCGCGGTCGGCTTCATCGGCCTGCTGGTGGATTCGCCGGCGGATGGCTGCGATTTTTACGTGCCTTACGACGGCTACCTGAAAGGACTGCCGGCAGTGTGGGTGGGGCGGGAGCACGCGGCGCGAGTGCGCTTGCTCGCAGGCGCGAATCTGGTGGCGCGATTGGTGAGTACGGGCGAAAGCTGTGTGGTGGATTCGCACAACATCGTGGGCGTCATCCCGGGGAGTGGTTGCGGCGCTGGGGCGGAAAACGAGAACATCATCGTCACCTGCCACCACGACGCGCCGTTCGCTTCGGCAGTTGAGGATGCCTCCGGGCTGGCGGTGCTGCTGGCGCTGGCGAAGGAGTTCGCCGCCGGGCCGAAGGGAAATCGGCCGCTGCGTCGCGATCTCGTCTTCGTTGCTTCGTCCGGCCATTTTCACGGCGGCATCGGCAATCGCGTCTTCGTGGAGCGCCACGCCGAAGGTCTGCTGCAGCGAACCGTCGCTGCCTTCGGGGTCGAGCACATTGCCGAGGAAGTGGAAAGCGACGGTCGGGGCGGTTACCGGCTCACGGGCCGGCCAGAGGTGCGGGCGCTCTTCTTCGATGGCAGCAGCCGGTTTGCCGGGGTTCTCGCCGGGGCAGCAGAGCGTTGCCAGCTTGACCGGCTCATTTGTGCCGATGCCTACACCTTTGGCCCCGAACCGCCTTGTGACAGCGCGCCATTTTTCACGGCGGGGATTCCGTCAGCGTGTCACATTTCGGGGCCGCTTTACCTCTTTGATCCGCACGACACGGTGGACAAGGTTCGCACGGTTGATTTGGTTCCGCTGGCGAGATTCTTTGCCAATGCCATCCGGCAGGTGGACGAAATCCCGGCGACAGAACTCGCCGAGGGAATGAAGCGCCCGCGCGGCCTACCGCCACCGGCGCTGCCATCATGGTTTCGTCCGCCACCGTAGTTCCGCCCATCCTCGCGGTGGACGGTGGTGACAGACTCCGATCTGGTTTTGTATAGCTCCGTGCCCTTGAGCTTGGGATTCTGCCGGACGGCTTGACGGGTCCGCTGGATCAGTGTGCCGACGGCTTTCTTCCGAGCCTCGTCCATCCAAAGCGCAACGACCGGGCCGGTTATGCCAAATGGCTGACGACGCCAAACCTGCCCTGGGAGAAATTGAAGTTCCTGCCGAAGTGAAATGAGGGTAAATTTTGAAATGAACTTGAAGCGATGTAGTGACTCCGGACCGATCCGTTTTCGATTTTTAACCATGATCGGGACAACCTCTCTGCTCGTGCTTGGCGCTGCCCTCCTGTTGTCCACCCCGAGCTTCGCCGCCGACACGGTCGTTCCACTGAAACCGATCCGCGGGGAAGTCATCATCAACCGCACGAACTCGGCGTGGGAGTCGCAGCAGGTGCAGGAGCCGTGCATCCTGCCCAACCCGAAGGATCCGGCCCGCCTCGTGATGTTTTACTCAGGCGTGCCGGCGACGAACCGAAACCTGTGTTTCATCGGCAAGGCGTGGGCGCTCAAGTCCGATCCGTTCACGTGGCATCAGGACGAGCGCAACCCGGTGTTCAGCCCCGGCAAACAGGGTTGGGATTCTGGGAGCATCCGGCTCGATGCCGTGCTCTATCTTCCCGAAGCGGATGCCTACTACATCTACTATTCCGGCACCACCGGCTCGTGTCAGGACCGCATCGGGCTGGCCATCTGCCCGGCCGGAACCGACGGATATTCCGGCATCACGCCCACGGCCATCCGGCGCGTCGGTGCGCAACCGGTGCTCGCGCCCGAGCCGGCGGCGCCGTATTTCGAGCAGATGGCTTCGCAGGCGGCGGTGTTGCGCGAATGGGACGCGAAGGCGCGGCGATGGGACTGGTTCATGTATTATTCGTATCGCGGCAAGGACGGCATCCTCCCCGGCATTCGGCTGGCGACTTCGCGCGACGGCAAAACCTGGACGCGTCATTACAACGAGAAAGATCCGCGCGGCATGGGCCAGATTTTCCAATCCACGCCCGGCGCCTACTACGAGTGGCATCAAGCCATCAAAATCGGCAATACCTATTTGCTCTCCATCGAAGTCGGCCCCTCGCACGGCAAACGCTGGCGGCCCGTGATCGCGGTGAGCAAAAATCCCGCGGCCGGCTGGGCGCAAACGGACGTGGACGCGGTGCTCCAGACGAAGTGGACCGGCCTGTATCGCGACGACACGATTTACCACGTCGCCACGCCAGCGTTTTATCAGATCGGAGGCAAGTGGTATCTCTACACGCAAGCCTGCCCGCTCCCCGTCAACGGCAACTACATTGACGGCCACTGGGACTTGTGGTGCTTTGCGTGCGACCGCCGGATCCCGACGCTGCCCGGCTACGAAAGCATCTACATCCCCGGGCAGCCCACGGCGGCAGGTGACGGGCGCTGATGGCGAGTCACACAACAGAGCGGTTCACCCTTAGCGTCCAGCGGTCGTTCTTCGCTTCGTGAAGTCAATGACGGATTGAAGGAGGTTCTTCTGGTCCGCCTCCGACTTGGATTGGGCCTGTTCGAGCAGATAGATGGCCCCAGGGATATTGCGGAGCGGTGAATCGAGTTTGAAGTAGCCCAGGTTGCGGTCGCCGTGGAGTTGGTTGCTCTCGTCGCCGAGTCGGCCGGCTTCGGCGCGCAACGTCTTCATTTCGTCCGTTTCGTCCGTTTCGCGCAGGATCGCGAGCGCTTGTTTGATTGCGGTGGCGTACTGGCCAGGCTTGGCCTCGCCGAGGACTTCGCGCACGCGCCGCTCCTTGTCCAACTCGATCCTCAGCTTGAATTGTAGATACTGATCGAGCGCCGCCTTTTGCATGTGCAACCGCCACCGAAAATCTCGCTGCATTCGCCAGCCAGGCATCTTGTCGCCCGCCTCTTTGACCAGCGCATAGTAACGCGCGATCCCGGGGTTGGTGTCCAAGGGTATGACGAGATTCTGCTCCAGTTGGAAGAGCGCCTGGACCATCAGGTCGGCGGAGGCCTCGCCGAAGTAGAGCACGCAGTACTCGCGCATCACGTCCTCCAATTCACGATTCGGATCCCAGAGCAGCCGCGCCCACAGGTATTGGTGAAATTCGTCGTGATTGCCTTCGGAGTAAATGATGTCGCCTTCGGAGAACGGCATGATTGCCTGGAAGATGTTGTACATGGCCTTCGGGCGCGCGTGGAACATCCGCCGGTTGTAAGCCTTGACGATGTGCGGCTCCGGGTTGTCAATCTGGTATTGCGACCGAATCCAGTGCGTGATGTCCGAGTAGTGCATGATGTGCTGGTCCATCGGCAGCTCATGCAGCATCTCGGCCAGAAAGCGGTCCACGGGACCTTTGCCGGGATAAACGAAGAGATCGTCCCGGAGATCCTTGTCCCGGAAATAGCGCGACATGGGGTTGCTGCCCGGACCGTAGGCAATGCCGTAGGACCACGGGCGAGGTTTCTCCTGATAGTAATCGAAAATGGCCCGCTCGCCGGCATTGTCCAATCCCTGGTTCGCGATCAGCACGATGCTCTTCGGATGATACTTGAGCCAGATGGCGGCCATCTCCTCGCAAAGTTTCATAAAAGTTTTCCCCCACGGCTCGCAGCGCGCGTCGTTGCAGCCGCCCGGATCGCCGGCGTAGAAACGCATGACGTCATGGTCCGGTCGTTGGGCGAAGTCCTTTTCCCACTGCGCCAGGAGCGCGGCGTGCGCCGCGGGGATGGACGGACAAACCCATTCGTTCCCCTCCCAGGCTTCGCGTCCGCCCGCGTTCCACTCTTTCGGATGCGCGCCCAAAAGCTGATTCGGACGCGCCCCCGTCGTCGTCATCAGCGAAAGCAATTTTGCCTCGTCTCCCGCATAGAAACAGTTGCCGCCCGCCAGAGCGTAATCCAGCATCACGTCCCGCGCTTCAGCTCCCGTCCAAGGACGCGCTTTGGTCGCCGTCCGCATCGTGCCACCCTGGTTCGCCGAGAACCCGCGGAAACGGAACCCGGGCGAGGTGCTCACGTCCACAGCCGGGAGTTCCACCTGATCCGCCTCAAACCGCAATCGGCGCAGGATTTCCCCGACGGCATAAAGGACGCCGCGATCATCAGCCCCGACGGCGATGACGACCCGGTCCTTCCCATCCTGAACGGTCTTGACGGCGAATCCTTCGGGATTCGGCTTTTCCTTGCCCGGCGGTTGGACTTTATGCTGCGCGCAGAGCTCGCGGAGGTCGCCGGCCGCGCGCACCTTGCCCAAGTGGATGTACACGTCCGCTCCGGGCTTGCGGGCGCTGCCCACTTCCATTTTGACCGGCGCGGAGCCGAGAATCCGGTCCTTGAGGATTCCCGCAATGCGCTGCTCGACGGGCGACGCCTCAGGATCCTGCACAATCATGATGGAATGGATCGCTGGCGGCTGGGCGGTTTCCGCCCCGCCCCGGTTAACGACTCCGGACAGGATCAGGCCGCTGCCGAGGCAGACATAAAATAACCGCGGCCAGTTTCCAGTGAACCTGCGGCCATGGGTGCGGACGGTTTCTTGGTTTTGTGAAGCTTGCATAGACACGGACCTTTCTTGACGTGGCGCGCTGAACGAAGGATCACCACTGAAATGGTCAATACCTTTCCGTCGTCACGCTCGCGTTTTTCCACGCGCGCCCACCACGGGTGCGATTGTTTTCCGGCAGTCCCGAATGTCAAGGGGTTTTGGCATTGACAGTCCGGGAAGAAATTGAAATTCCGCCGAAGTGAACTGCGGGAAAGTGTTGCAATGAACTCGGGACCGTGCAACTGCTCCGAACCGACCATCCTCACGACGGGCAAGGGTTGTGGCCGAGCCTTACCAAAGCAGATTTGTCACTGTCAGCGCCGACTGGGCTTCCGCGTGGCCGTCCACCAGCATCACATAACCGGCGGGCTTTGGTTTGTGCCAACCCTTGGGATTGCTGGGGAACACCAGCACATTATCGGCGAACAGAACGGTCCGAGCAGCGGACTGAACCGTGGTGGACTTTTTTCCGTTCAAGCCACCGCTGCCGCTCGGGTTGCCGACGGCATTGAACATGTAAGAGTTCCCCACCCATTCAGCCAACGTGTGCGTCTGCGTATCGGAACGCCCCTGGTCCAGCGGGCAGGTGACGACGGCCTGGTTCAACTCGTAATGATTGAGCGGCCGGTCAAGCCGGTTGAAGATGCCGCCCTGGCCAGTATCGAAGTTGTTGTTGGTGCGTCCGGCCCAGACAAACCATTCCATGCCCTCGAGGGACACGTTCGTCGAGGTCCAGAAGAACTTGTCGTCGAAGTCAGGCAGGTAAAGATTCATCGCCACGCTGCACTGTCGCAGCTGGGAAATGCATTGGGTATTGCGGGCTTTGAGTTTGGCGGTGGCCAGCGCCGGGAGCAGCATCGCAGCGAGAATGGCAATGATCGCGATCACGACCAGCAATTCAATCAAAGTAAACGCCGTCCGTTGCCATGGGAGCGGCGCCACGGCAACCGACTTCCGGCCCGACCGAAAATTGAGCGATGGCAAAACGGCATTCATGGGGCCATCCGACTCGTTACGACGACTCTTGATTCAAACTTAAATGCGTTTCTGGAACCTCTCGTCGCCACGTCCGCACGGCATCAGGTCGCGGGCAAATGGCAACTCTACGCGCAAACCTGCCCGGCAACGGCAACTGCATTGACGGGTATTCGGACCTGAGGGCTTCGCGTGTGATCGGCCCCTCCCTATGCTGCCCGGCCTCGAACCATCTACATCCCCGGCCTGCCAGCGGCGGCGGGAGCAGGTCGCTGATGGCAGGAAGCGCTGCCCAACGAAAAATTGAAATTCCTGCCGAAGTGAAGCGGGGAGGGTTGCTGAAATAAAATCCACGCCCAAAGGACGGGGTATTGAGAAGTGGCTGTAAGAGGCCAAGAACGCACCCGTGCAATCCACGGTTTCAAAACTCGCGGTACGTTCGGGCGCGACTCACAAACCGCTGTCGCCGGTCCGGGCTTTTGACTTTTCGGCTGCGCCTACGCCCGACACGCTCCAAACCAGTTCATCGGGCCAATGATTCTTTTGCAGGAAGGAGAGCGCCACAGGTTTGCCCCGGGAATAAACTTCCAGGAAAGCGAGACTGTAGGCATTGATGAGTTTGTAGGTCTTTTCCATCGAAGTGAACACGAACGATTCCTTGGTCTCGCGCCGTTTGCCCGGCCCGACGCCATCCCCGAAGTTTTTGTTGAGCTTGAACATATCCGTGAAGGAGTAATGCCCGCCGTTTTTCATCTCCAAGAGGAACGACGGTCCGATGTGGCGGCTATGGAGCGAGCGGATCAGCGCGTTGCCCCTCGTGCCAATTGTTGTGTCTTCCGAGCCGAGCATCCAGAACGTCGGAATCGTCAAGTTGGTGTGAGTCGGCGGCGCGCCTGACATTGCAATCACCGATCTGAAACGCGGGTCGGTATCCGCCACCCGCACGGCCGTCATCGCACCGAACGACATGCCGGAGGCGCACACCGCGCTCAGATCGAGCTTGCCGGCGAAACGACGGTCCGCACCCCCGTTCCAAAGGGTCATCTGGTCGAGCAAGAAGCTCATATCCTTGGGACGGTCCGCCGCTGAGTTGGTTCGCCCCTGGTTATCGT
>Ga0315268_10002647_pt1 | contig 20076 bp, 13 predicted proteins | sample C1_top_MG_FD_204535 | JGI IMG/M metagenome (GOLD analysis project Ga0315268, IMG submission 204535) | Sediment microbial communities from Yellowstone Lake, YNP, Wyoming, USA - C1_top | ecosystem: Environmental > Aquatic > Freshwater > Lake > Sediment | place: USA: Wyoming | collected 2017-08-01
AGTTGTAAATCACCTGAATGGTGCCGCTCCCGAGTCCCACCAGGAAAGCCCAGTTCAGGTCGAACGCGTGGGGGGGAAAGTCGAAGGCCAGACGCGGGGTCATCTTGACCAGGCCCGAGATAATGACCCAGCCGGTCGTGGCCAAGGTAGTGATCCAGAGGATGAGCATCAGCTTGGCGATGTCCTGGATCTTGCGGTAGAGGGACAGCATCACCAGGGTGGAGATCCCCGCCGCCATGAACTTGATTCCCCAGGGATGGTCCCCAAGACCCTTCCAGAGGTAACTCAAGTACTGCACCATCCCGATGCTGCCCGAGGCGATCTCCAGCGTTCCGGAGAAGAGGAACTGCCAGATGAACATCCAGGCCATCAGCTTGCCCCAGCGCTCCCGGCCGTAACTGTCGCGCAGGAAGACGTAAGGGCCGCCGGAACCCGCCAGGGACGCGCCGAGCTCGGAAACTACCAGACCATCGGCAACGGCGATAATCGCACCCACAAACCAGCTCAGAAGCGCCTGCGGCCCGCCCAGCGTCGAAAGGATGAGCGGCACGGTGATGAACGGCCCGATGCCGATCATGTTCGACATGTTGATGGATGTGGCGTTCAGAATGCCCAGCTTGCGTTGGAGTTGCGGCTGCGCGGAACTCGCATCGCCGGGGCTTGTGGGCGGACTGGAGGATTCAGACATCGCGTTCCCTTTCGGCTGATCTCGGCAAAGGTCGGCGCAGCATACTGCACCTTGCCCGGCTTGACAAGCCGCCGTCAGCCGACATGCTCAAGTCGTTGCGGAATCACCTTCTCCCCCGATTCGCCGCAGCGACAAGGAGAACCCTGATCTTTGTCATCCTTGGAAATTCTGGATCTCTCTTTGGACGGAGAAAATGTCTGTGGGGATTTGTCGCCTGCCTGGCTGGCACGCTAGCTGCTAAAGAAACCCACCGAGGGGTGAGATGGAGCAGCTTGCGCCGATTCTGAAGGCCTTGGCTGACCCGAGCCGGGTGCGCATTGTGAACATTCTGTCGATTGCCAGCCTCAGCGTTTGCGACTTGCAGACTGTTCTGGGTTTTCCCCAGCCATTCATTTCGCGGCATCTGGCTTTTCTGCGGAAGGTCAGGTTCGTCCGTGATGTACGTCAGGGGCCGCGAGTCGTTTATTCCCTGGCGCGGGCCCACCCGTTCTCCCTCGCCATCACGCAGTTCCTGCGCGCGAGTGTCTTGCACTCACCTCGGCTTCAAGCGGACGTGGAAAGGCTCGAAAGCTGCCGGGATTCCGGAAGGTTAGCGGCGGATTCGCCCCAAGCTGCAACCTGGGAGGAGTCGGGTGAAGATCAAGACGCTGCTGTGTAATTGCAAGGGGCTCTGCCCCTCGTTCAAAGATACCGATATGAACACGCTTCCCTTCGAGATCGAATCGGAGCTCGACGTCGCTTACGCCGTGGTGCACCCGCAACTCTGCGGGCAGGGGGGCAACGAAATCCTCGCAGACATCCTCCGGGCCGCCGAGGACGACCCGGATACTTTTGTGATCGTCGGGGGGTGCGCCCCCGAAGCCCAGGTGAAGCTCTTCAAGAAACTGATCCGGAGCTCCGGCTTTCCGGAAGACCACTTCGTTCCGGTGGATATTCGCGGTACGACCCATCAGAGGATTCTCCAGCGCCTGAAGGAGAAAGTCCAAACGATCGTGGAAGCGAAGAAACCCCATTGAGGGGCGGCACGGGCGGACCGGTCCGGTTCGTGCCGACCGCCGAGGAGAGATTGATGCCTTACCCTGTCTTTCTCCGCGAGCGCCTGGGGTGGTTTCCGACCATCAATTACAGCGCTTGCCACGCTGACCTCCAGTGCGTCAACAATTGCCCGAACAATGTTTTTGCCTGGGGCCCCGCGACGCGGAGGCCTTTTGTTCTCGATCCGCACAATTGCTCCCCGGGATGCGATATCTGTCTTCAGAATTGCGTGAATGGGGCGATTTCCCTGCCGACGCGGGAGCAATGGCAGGCGTCGCTCCGCCGCCTGCGCGCCCAGGGTGGAACATTTGGAAAGCCCGCTCATCTAATAAAATGGGGATGCTGAAAGGCCGGTCGGAGGCGGGTTGTGTCTCGAAAGGCACATCCGCAATGAACTTCCGACCTTCAACTTTCGACCTTTGCCTTTAACGCGGCACCCCGGTAACCGGCTGAAGGGAGAAACCCATGGAACCCAAGAGGGCTTTCAAGTCTTTCCGTTATCAGACCCGCGTGGCCTGGAAATCCGGCCGGCGTGTCGTCGCCTCAGCCGCCGGCAAGGCGGACCTCGAAGTCTCCAGCCCGCCCGAGTTCAAAGGCGAGGCGGGGCTGTGGACGCCGGAAGACCTGTTCATCTCCGCCCTCAATACCTGTACCTTGATGACGTTCATCGCCTTTGCCCAGCACAAGGGGTTGCAGTTTGTCTCTTACGAAAGCTCGGCCGAAGGCTTGCTCAAGAACGTGGAGGGCAAGTATCGCTTCACGGAAGTGACCCTGCACCCGCGCTTGACGCTCAAGCCCCAGGAAGATGTTGAGCGCGCGCGCCAGATCCTCGCAGACGCCGAAGCCAACTGCTTCGTCTCGAATTCCATCACGGCTGCGGTCAAAGTTGACCCCGAGTTTCGCGTCGCATAGCCGCGAGATAACTCTGTGTGGCGTGGACCTTTGCTCAAGCGGTTTGTGTGGTTTTGGCAGGAGGCTTCACTTCCCGTCGGATTCCTGCGGGGCCCTTCGTCACCGCCAGGTGGATGAGAAAACGCGGCAGCACCCGCAGCAGGACCACCAGCAATTGATAGCGCCAACCCGGCACGACGAACAGCTTGCCGCGCTTCAAGCCCCGGAGCGATGCCGCCACAACCTCCCGGGCGGACATCCACCAGCCTTTCAGGACTTGCCCGCGATCCATTTTCATCGTGTCATGGAATTCCGTAATCGTGAAGCCCGGGCAGAGCGCCTGGACGCGCACCGCCGACCCGGCGTTCTTCAGCTCCAGGTGCAATCCCTCCGTGAAGCAGTTCATCCAGGCTTTAGTGGCGTAGTAGCTGGTGGCCCCGGGCCTCGGCACAAACCCGGCCACTGAGGAGACATTCACCACGGCGCCGCGGTTGCGCTCCGTCATCTTGGTCAGCGCCGCGTGGGTCAATCGTGTGGTGGCCAGAACGTGCAGGCGATGCATGGCTTCCTGGCTGGCCAAGTCGATTTCAAAGAACCGCCCCATCGTGCCAAACCCGGCGTTATTGACCAGCAACTCGAGGTTCGGCGCGCGGGTGAGGTAGTCCTCGACCGCCCGCAGGTCCGCGTCCCTGGTGAGGTCGGCGGTCAGCACGTCGGCCTTCACACCGTGCACCTTCGAAAGCTCCCGGGCAAGCTCCTCCAAGCGGTCCTTCCGCCGCGCCACCAGCGCCAAGTCGTAACCTTGCGCGGCAAGCTGCCGGGCAAACTCCGCTCCCAGGCCGCTCGAAGCGCCGGTAATCAACGCCAAGGGTCTCGGACTTGTCATCGCACAACCTCTCCTCCGGAGCGTATGAACCCTCGCGAGCGGTCTGGTCCTGGCTTACTGGAGGTGCACCCGCTGAGCCTGAAGCCCTCATTATCGCACGCCTGACAAGCTGGCGAAGCCGTGGCACTTGTCCGGATTCGGCATGGGGCGCCGGACTTCAGCCCGGCCTCTGTCGCCCTAAGGGGCGGCGCTACGCGTTACACCTTGGCGGGCTCGGCAGGAGAGAGTTTCATGCTGGGAGGCGGGGCAGTCTTGGGTTTCGACCGCGGCTCAATTTTCCAGAAGGACAGAAGGCTGTGCGACCAGTTTTCGAGCACCTCCCAGGCATGGGTGCTGCCGGTCTTGCGGGCGTGCTCGAGGACCAGCTCGCGCAGGAAGTGTGAATCTTCGGGCTCGATGATTCGCTCGACCTTGACCAGCTCGGGATTGTAGCGGTGCTCGAACCTGTTCCCGGGATCGTACACATAGGCGACGCCGTTGGTCATGCCGGCGCCGAAGTTGCGCCCGGTCTCACCCAGGATGACGGCCACGCCGCCGGTCATATACTCGCAGGCGTGGTCGCCCGTGCCCTCGACGACGGCCGTGGCGCCGCTGTTCCGAACGCCGAAGCGCTCTCCGGCGCGCCCCGCGGCGAACAAGCGCCCGCTCGTCGCGCCGTAGAGCACGGCATTCCCCATAATCACGTTCTCTTGGGACTGGAAGGTGCCGGCCTGCGGAGGTCGGATGACGATCTCCCCGCCGCCCATGCCCTTCCCAACGTAATCGTTCGCTTCGCCTTCGAGCACCAAGCGAATGCCGTGCGTGAGAAAGGCGCCGAAACTCTGGCCGGCGCTGCCCAGAAAGCGGAATTCCGCGGTCGAGCCCGGCAGGCCTTTGTTGCCATGGCGCAACGCGACTTCGCCCGCCACGCGCGCCCCGATCGTGCGATTCGTATTCCGAATGGGGTACTCTCGCACGAGCGAATTGCCTTGCTGAAGGGAAACTCGGATATCCTCGGCCATGCGAAGCGCCAGGTCGTCGATGTGCCGGGCGCGGCGGCGCGACTTGACGTGCGCACGGCCATCGTCGCCTGCGCGGACTAGCAGGCGCTTCAGGTCCAGTTGGCCCTGCCGGCCTTCGACGCGATGCGCTACGGGCACCAGCAGGTCTGTGCGCCCGACCATCTCGTCGAGCGTCCGGAAGCCGAGCTGCGCGAGCAATTGCCGCACGTGTTCGGCGACGTAGCGGAAGTAATTGATGAGCCGCTCCGGCTGGCTGGGAAAGCGGCGGCGCAAATCTTCGCGCTGGGTGGCCACGCCCACCGGGCAGGTGTTCAAGTGGCACTGGCGCGCCATGACGCAAGCCAGGGCCACCAGAGCCGCCGTCCCGAACCCGAACTCCTCGGCGCCCAGCAGCGCCGCGACGACTACGTCCCGGCCGGTCTTCAGCCCGCCGTCCGTGCGCAACCGCACGCGGTCGCGGAGGCCGTTGGCCACCAGCGCCTGGTGCGCTTCCGCCAGACCCATCTCCCACGGGGAAGCGGTGTTCTTGATGGAGCCCAGAGGAGAAGCGCCGGTGCCGCCGTCGTGCCCGCTGATGAGGACCACGTCCGCATTCGCCTTGGCCACGCCGGCGGCCACCGTCCCCACTCCGGCCTGCGAAACCAGCTTGACGCCAATCGTCGCCCGCGGGTTGATCTCGCGCAGGTCGTAGATAAGCTGCGCGAGGTCTTCGATCGAGTAGATGTCATGGTGGGGCGGAGGGGAAATCAAAGAAATGCCTTCCACCGCGCGGCGCACGCGCGCGATCAGCGGGGTCACCTTGTGGGCGGGCAACTGGCCGCCCTCGCCCGGCTTGGACCCCTGCGCCATCTTGATCTCGAGTTGTTCGGCGCGCGCCAGGTACTCGGGCGTCACGCCAAAGCGCGCTGAAGCCACCTGCTTGATCTTGTTGGCGGCGCAGTCGCCGTTGGCCAGCTCAATGTAGACCTGGGGGTCTTCCCCGCCCTCGCCCGTGTTGGAGCGCGCGCCGATGCGGTTCATGGCGATGGCCAGCGTGCGCTGGGTCTCCGGGCTCAGCGCGCCCAGCGACATCGCCTGGGTCGAGAAGCGCTTCCAGATCGATTCGACCGGCTCGACTTCTTCAATGGGGATGGGCCTGGTTTGCCGGAAGCGCAGCAGGTCGCGCAAGGTCATGGGCTCGCGCTGGTCCACTTCCTCGGCGAAAGCGTGATAAGCCTCGGCGCTGGATTCCCTGGCCGCCTTCTGAAGATTGCGGATGACTTCGGGCGCGAACGCGTGCCGCTCGAATCCCTTGCGATAGCGATAGAAGCCGGAGAAGTCGGGCTTCTCGGCCAGCGTGCTGAATGCGAGCGCATGCCGCTCGAGCACGTCGTGGGCAACATCCACCAGCTTCCGCCCGCCCACGAGCGACCGCGTATCGGAGAAGAACTTCTTCACCACATCGTCGTCGAGGCCGATGATCTCGAAAAACTTTCCGCCCAGGTAGCTGGCGAGCGTTGAGATCCCCATCTTCGACATGATCTTCTTGAGACCGGTTTCAATGGCGGCACGGAAATTCCCCAGCGCCTCGGCCACCGAGATGTCGCCGAGCTCGCCGCTGCGGGCCAAATCCGCCACGGATTCCAGGGCGAGATAGGGGTTCACCGCTGCCGCGCCATACCCGACCAGACACGCGAAGTGGTGAGCTTCCCAGGCCTCGGCCGTCTCCAGGACAAGGTCAGTCTTGTTCCCGACTCCCTCATCGATGAGGAGTTCCATGACCGCGCCGAGCCCCAGCAGCATGGGCACGGCGGCGTGCTCCGCATCCACACCGCGGTCGCTCAGAATCAGAATCGAGCTGCCTTGCTTCACGGCCGCCAGGCACTCGTCCGCAATCCGCTGGACCGCCCGGTTCAACCCTTCCGGCCCCTGGGCCGTCTCGAACAGCGTGGGGATGACGGCGGGCTTGAAATCCCGCGCCGCCACGCGCTTCAGACCCTCCAGTTCCTCGTCCAGCAGGAAGGGAGACTCGAGGCGGATCATGCGCGCGTGTTCGGGGGTCTCCACCAGCACCGAACGGCGCGGACCGATGTAGAGGTTCAGCGACATCACCAGCGACTCGCGCAGCGGGTCGATGGGCGGATTGGTCACTTGCGCGAACATCTGGCGGAAATAGTGATAGAGGGGGCGCGGCCGGCGCGAGAGCGCGGCGAGGGGCGTGTCGTCCCCCATGGAACCCATGGGCTCCTTCTTCTCACCCGCCATGGGCTTGAGGAGCAGTTCGAGGTCTTCCTCGGTGTAGCCGGCGGCGCGCTGCGTGGCCACAAAGAGCGCGCGGTCGCGGGCCGCCCGCGTGCGGCTCCAGAATTCGGGCCGCACCAGCGCTGCCTCCGCCGCCTTCAGGCGCGGCGCGAAAAGCATGTTGCGCGTGATCCACTTGTGATACTTCCGCCCGTGCGAGACCTGGCGCTTGACCTGGTCGTTCTTGAAAATCCTCTGGTGCTCGAGGTCGACCAGAAAAATATGGCCGGGGCCGAGACGTCCCTTCTCCTGCACGCGTTCGGGCGCGATTTCGATGATCCCGACCTCCGAACCCAGCACCACCAAACCATCGTGGGTGATGGTGTAACGAGCGGGACGCAACCCGTTGCGGTCGAGCGCCGCGCCCACCAGAGGACCGTCCAGGAAGGCCATGGCCGCGGGCCCGTCCCAGGGTTCCATGAGGCAGGCGTGGTAATGGTAGAACGCCTTGACGTGCGCCGGCATCTCGACCGAGCTCTCCCACGCCTCGGGAATCATCATCAGCAGTGCGTGCTGGACGCTGCGCCCCGAGCGCGTCAGGAGCTCGAGCGCGTTGTCAAAGCTCGCAGAATCGCTCCCGCCGGGCTGGATGACGGGCTTCAGCCACTCCACATCGTTGTCCCAGATGGGGTGCTCCAGCACCGCCTCGCGCGCGCGCATCCAGTTGCGATTGCCGAGCAGCGTGTTGATTTCGCCGTTGTGGGCCACCAGCCGGAACGGCTGCGCCAGGAACCAACTCGGCGAGGTGTTGGTGCTGTAGCGCTGATGGAAGAGCGCGGCGGAAGCCACAAAGCTCGGATCCGCGAGGTCTTTGTAGAAGACGCCCAGTTGCGAGGGCGCCAGCAGCCCCTTGTAAACTATGTTCTGCGACGAGAATGAAGGGATGTAGCACTCCGCGGCCAGCTTCGCGCCGGCTTCCGCCCAGCGGCGCTCGATCTCTTTCCGCGCGAGATAAAGGATTTGCTCGAACTCGCGCTCCTGGTCGGCGGGCTGCGCCACGAGCAGATCCCAGATGGCCGGCTGGGTTTCACGGGCCTGTGGCCCCAGCGCCTTCTCGTCGAGGGGCGCCTGCCGCCAGCCCACCATGAACAGGCCGCGGCTGTGCACCACTTCTTCGGCGATGAACATCGCGCGGGCTCGCTCCACACCCTCCTGGGGAAGGAAGAAAACCCCAACGCCAATTCTCCAGTCGGCATGAAAGCCGGCGTTCAGGCGTCGAGCTTCGCGGGCGAAAAAGGCGGTCGGAAGCTGAACGGAAATCCCCGCGCCGTCGCCGCTGGCGCCATCCGCATCCACGCCGCCGCGATGCGTCAGACAGCCGAGGCACTCGAGCGCCTGCTCGACCACGCGATGGGACGGAGGTTCCCCGAGCTGCGCAACAAAGCCTACACCACAGGCGTCATGCTCCTCACGCTGGTAGAGGCTGCGGCTCCCATCACTTTTTGATTTTTCCGTCATCCCCAAACCAACACCTATCCCCTTGAGGGGTAAGCACTAATATGCGCGGAGTCGCCCCGCCGAGTGAAATGAATAGTTTTTATGAGTGCGATAAGTATTAGATTGCGGGTCCGTCGAAGAGACTGCCGCATGCCGTTGCACGCCCCCAAGCCAGCTTCCATCCATGTCAGTTCAGTCCCAGACTTTCACGTTGACACTTCCCAAGGGTGGAAGTAACGTTCGCGCCATCGGCCGGAAGCGACCCGATTTTCCACGGCTCGTCCGAGCGGGCGAACGGAGGTGACACCCCCCATGTGCAGATTCTTTGCGGGCCTCATCGTTCTTCTGGCAACGACGCCTGCAACCGCATTCGCCCAGGTAGAAACCAAAGCGGAGAGAGTTCTCCCGGCGATCAATGAGGTCGAATTGTGGCAGCAGGTAGGACAGCAGCCCTACGAAATGACCTGGGTCCAGCGTGAGGAGAACCCGCATACGCTTGTGGACTTCGAAGACCTGAAGGGATGGACGCTCGAGCTCTACGGGGGCGCGCAAGGCGAACTGCGTCGCAGCCGGGAGCAACAGATGTGGGGCCAGTACGTCTGCCGAATGCTCTATTCCGGGACGCAGCCGCAAAGCCGCGTGATTGCGCGCCCGCCCGGCCCCATTCCCATTCCTGCCCCGTTCGATTCGATCGACCTCTGGGGATACGGCAACCACTGGGCCTGGGTTGATGATCCCTCCACCCCGCCCGCGGAGGTCGCCATCCTGCTCGTTGATTCCCGGGGGAAAGAGTTTCGAATCCAACTCGCGGATATCCGCTGGAAACAATGGTGGCTCATCCACCGCCGAATTCCGGGCCCGGTGCTCGCCGAAATGGCGCTGCCTGCCCGGTTTTCCGGAATCGAGATTTCCAGGATCAAGAACCCGCAGCTCCGATACTTCTTCTGCGACTCGCTGGCGTTTTACCGCGAAGAATTCAAGCCCCTCAAGTTCCGGCCGCAGCCGATGCGGAACCTGAAGCCTTTCCGTGGCCAGATCGTGGGCACCAACACCGGACCGGGGACACTGCCCTTCCCCACTCGCGAAGAGACCATCCTGCCCTCCAACTTCGAGAAACAGTTCCAAGTGAAAGTGCGGCAAGTCGAGCGCGACCGGTTCGAACTCCGCTACGAAGGCCGCGACGCAACCGTCACCTATGAATACCGGCCACTCAAGGGAAGCCTGGGGGAAATCACCGCGCGCGTGAATAGCGCTCCAGCCTTCACACCCATGGACGATGGAGGTCTGCGATTCTCGGAGACGCCCCAGGATCAGGTCGCGGAAGGCGAGCTGGCGGAAGCGAGCCTGGAGGGGGACGTCGTCCGGGCGAAATTCCGCTTTGGCTCACGCGTCGCCGAATACGAGCTGCGTCTCTGGCAGAAGTCGCTGGTGCTGGACGTCTGGTGCCCGGGAGGCGAAGCGACGGAGCTGAGCTTCGGCCGCGTCTCGGACGTCCGCAATCCCAGACTCCTCACTGTTCCGTATCTCACCTACGGCGACACCAACCCGCGCGTTCTCATGGCCGGGGATGCAACGCAACCTGTGTTCACCTCGCTGTGGTTCGACGGGTATCGTTCGAGCGCCTCGGCTCCTTACTTCACCGCGCAGCCCAAAGTTACCGGAGCGAGCGCCGAGATCAACGGCGGCATGCGCTACACGCCCAGGACCGACGGCAAGCGCAACAACCTTTACGAGCGCCTGTTCGTCACCAACTCCCCCACCTATGAAGAGACGCTCCCCACGATTCCCAATCCGCCGTCGCTTCGGCAAGCGGAAGGCAAGCAGGTCCTCTGGACCGTCGCCGAGGGGCTCGAAACTTTCGAGAAGGATCACGCGCGTTGCCTGCGCATCCGCTCCTATGGCCTCGACAAGATCATGCAGCACAGCCACGAAATCACCTGGCGGGACGAGGGCGACAGTTACACGCTTCGCCTCCGCGCCGCGCCGCAGAAGGGCGGCGACGCTGCGCTCCAGGGGTACGTGAAGGCTCAGAACGACATGGGATGGCTGCAGGGCGTGTACACGAACTATTGCGACTTCAATCCCGTCAACACCCACTGGAATCCCGACGATGTCCAGCGCCAGCCGGACGGCGAGTGGCGGCGCGCCTGGGCGCGCACCTACGCGCTGAAGCCGGCGAAGGCCGTGGAATTCGACGAGGACTACGCCCAACGGATCGAAGACAAGTTCGGCGTGAAGATGTCCTACACCGACGTCCACACGGCGGTCGAGCCGTGGTATTACTGCGACTTCGACGCGCGCGTCCCGGGCGCCGGGACTTTCGCCGCGACCTTCTACGCGTACGGTCAGCTCCTGCGCAACGACCAGAAGGTTTATGGCCCCACGCAATCCGAGGGAACGTTCCAATGGCTTTATGCCGGACTCACCTCGGGGAGCTACGGTTGGGTCTATACCAAGGTCAACCTGCTGACCCAGCCTCTCGACGTCTCGTTCATGCTGCGCAAGATTCACCCCCTCGAGTGCGATTATGGCATGGGCTATACGCCTTACTACCTCGAGCAGCTCGACCCCCACTGGGCGAAGTCGCCAAAGAGACGGGATTACATCGATCTCTATCTCGCCACGGCCATCGCTTATGGAAACATGGGCTGGCTGGTGACGGAACTCGATCACTCCGAGCCCTTCGCCGTTGAAGCGCTGGTTCGCTCCTACTACATGATGCAGCAGTTGCAGCAACAGTACGCGTTTGTCCCTCCGAAGCTCGTCGAATACGCCGATTCCATGGGCCGCTTCCAGTCGCCCAGCCAGGCGCTCGCGACCGGCGCCATCGCGGATTCGCGCGTCCATGTTGCGTACGACAACGGCACGGAAGTGTTCGTGAACCGCTCGTCACAGGGCCCGTGGACGGTCAAGGACTCCAGCGGAAAGAGTGTGGAGTTGCCGGTCTCCGGCTGGCTTGTGTTCACTCCCGGGGACAAGTTCTATGAATCCTCCGCCAACGTGGATGGAAGGCGGATGGATTATGTGAAGTCGGCGGAATTCGAATTCCTCGACGGACGCGGGCAATGGACTGAACACGGTAACCTCGGCGCGTCGGGAAGCGTCGCGCTGCGCCCCCAGGCGGGCGGAGCACTCGAGCTGATCGATCTCTACGGCAATGATCGAATCGCGTTCAAATCCTCGCAAGGCGGGTCCCTGATCGCTTACGCTCCGGAGGGCAAGGACCTCGGCAGTGTCGCAATCACCTCGCCGCGCCAAGGTTGGTACGAATTCAAGCCGCTGCCCGGCGGCCGTCGTTATGTGTTCACGCCGGGTTCTTGAGGGGGATGGGCCAGATGAAAACCCGCAGACCGATGGGGCGAAGACAGTTCCTGGAAAAATCCCTTGCCGCCGGCTCCTTGCTCGGCGGACTCTCCGCAACATCCGGGAAAGCTTCCGCAGCCCCGGCGCGCGGCGAGGCGCAGGGAGGATTGAACCCGCTGGTAATCCCCACGGCCAACCGGCGGGTCTGGATTTTCACTGACCCTGCAGCAGGTTTTCAGGAAAGACTCGCCGCGCGTGAACTCGCCCGCGGGCTCCGAAACCTGGGCGGCCCGCCAGAACCCATTCAGGCCGCGATCCAGGAAGAGCAGCCCGGCATCGCCGATCTCGTCTTCACCCTTACAACCCAGCGCGATTCCTTCAGCCATCCCGAAGCCTATGAAATTGCTCCCCTCAGCCCGTCACCCGCCGAAAAGGGAATCCGCTTCCGGCTGACCGGAGCGACGCCGCAGGCCGTCCTGTACGCGGTCTTCGATTTTCTGGAGCGCCAGGGTGCGTTCTTCGGCCTGGACGGCGAAGTCTATCCGCTCGAACCCGTGCGCGAGCTGAACCTCCCCCGGGAGTGGGAAGCCTGGAGCGCTGAGCCGCGCTTCTCCGTTCGCGGCCTGGTCCCCTGGCCCGACTTCCTGAATTGCGTCACGGTCTTCAACCGCGAAGACTGGCGCGCCTACCTCGAGTCGATGCTCCGCATGCGCTTCAACACGCTGGGCGTGCACGTCTACTCCGGAACCAATCAGTGGACGGAATCTTTCCTCTCGTTCGAATATGCCGGCGCGGGACATCTGGCGTATACCGACACCTCGGCCACGAATCGCTGGGGATCTCTCCCTGAACGCACGTCGCGCTATGGCATGGGCGCCGGGGATTTTTACGATGGCGAGGTCTTCGGCTCGGAAGCCACGACCCAGGCGCGGAATTCCTTTGAAGCGGAGGAACTCGCACGGCAACTCTGGGCCGAGGCCTTCCGCTACGCCCGCGATCTCGGGATTCGCACGGGGGTCGGCTTCGAGCCTTATCAGGTTCCCGATGAAATCTTCCGCGCCACGCCCCCCGAAGCGCATTACGTCCCGAAAGACCCCAAGCTCCCCGGACCTCGCATCGATCCCGAGTCCATCGCGGCGCGCGACATTCTCGAAGCGCGCCTCGCGCGGCTGCTCGAGGCCTATCCCACCGTGGATTACGTCTGGCTCTGGGAGGACGAAGGGATGAGTTGGGCCAGCCAGAATGCGAACATTCCCCTTTCCGTCGCGCCTTTCCAGCAGGCCTGCGAGTTTCTGAAGCGCCATGCGCCCGAAAAACGCCTGGTCGTCGCCGGCTGGGGCGGCGTGGTCCGCCACTTCGCGCACTTCCACAAGTCCCTGCCCGGAGACGTGATCTTCTCCTCGCTCAACGACAACCTGGGCTGGGACCCGGTCAGCGAAGAGTACGCCAGGCTCGAAGGGCGCGAACGCTGGCCGATTCCCTGGCTCGAAGACGATCCCGCCATGTGGCTGCCGCAGTTCCACGTCCACCGTTTCGTCGAGGATATGGACCGCGCCGAGAAGTTCGGCTGCCAGGGTCTGCTGGGAATTCACTGGCGGCATCGCATTATGGATACCAACGCCGGATTTCAATCCCGCCATTCCTGGGACAAGGAACTCACGCCCACCCGATACTTTCAAACCTTCGCCGCGGCTCATGCGCGCGAGCCTCGCGCCACGCAGCTTGCCCGGATTCTCGACGAAACCGACCGCGACCGCCTGATCCTCTGCTCGTTTACCGGCGAGATCAAGAACGGTCACCATCAGATCCACGAATATTCCGGCGACTACGACGAGGCCTTCCAGTTCTGGAACGGCTACGAGCCGGCCGAGAACGTAAAGAAATCGCAGGCTGAGGTTGCATTCCAGCTCCGTTCACTCGTGCGGGCCGCCGACACTCCCGCGGAAGCCGCGCGGCTGAACTATCTCGCGCGCCACGTGGAATTCCTGGTGCCTTACTCCGAGTCGTGGTCGCTCGCCTTTCATCTCCACCAGAAACTCCAGCAGGCTCTCCAACTCAAGAAACAGGGGAAAGCCGAAGAAGCCCGAAAGCTGGTCCTGGCGGAAGGCGTTCCGCTGTGGCTGAAGCTGGCCCCGCTGGTGCGTGAAGCTCTTCTGGATTTCCAGGAGATCGTCAGCACGCGCAACGACCTCGGTACGCTCGCCTCCCTGCACAACAAATACGAGCGCCTTGCCCTCTATCGCTTGCGGGCTTCGATGAAGGAGTTCCTGGGAGAATTGCCGCCGGAAACAGAAAAGTTGTTTGAAATGGTCCGCCGCGTTGATTCGGCCGCCGCTCCGCGTGTCTTTATCCCCACGCGCCCCACTCTCCTGCGGCGCGGTGAGCGCGTGCGCATTTTCGCCGTTGCGCCCGGATTCGAGAGCGTTGAGCAAGTCGCGCTCTTCACGCGCTTCAGCAGCTCGGAGCGCTGGACGGCCTCAACCATGAAAAATGCCGGGCGCAGAACATTCGTGGCGGATCTTTCGGCTCCGGAAGGTACGGCAACCTCGATCGAATACTTTGTGGAGGCGCAATTCGGCCGCACGCGTGCCAGCGCACCGCTGGAAGCTCCTTCGAGAGTCTACGCCGTAACACTCGCTTGAGTTGAACGCCGGCGCTCAAGACGGCGTCAGCGAAGCAACGTGAGAGCACGCTCCCGCACACCCAAAAGGAATGTTGGCGAAAATCTCGGGGGGTGCGGCTAGAATGTCGAGTCGCCGCAGGACCCTCGCCTGCAGGAATCCGCTCGATGACCACACCGCTCGCGCTCGGCCTTGACCTCGGAGGAACGAAGATTGCCGCCAGTGTGGTTGATTCCTCGGGCGAATTGCTTTCGCGTGTTCGGCTGCCCACGCCCGCCTCGGGCGTCAAAGACGACCTTGCCGCACTCTTCGATGCGGCACACTCTGCGGTGGCCTCGGCCGGCGTTCTCTGGGAGAACATTCGGGCGGCCGGAGTCGGTGTTCCCGGGGCTTTCGATCCGGTTCGGAAAACCGTGTGGGCGCCCAACCTGCCGGGTTGGTCAAAGGTCCCGCTGAAGCGCTGGCTGGAGAGGACGCTGGGACGTCCAACGTTCGTCGAAGGCGATCGCAACGTTCAGGCGCTCGCCGAAGCGTGGCTCGGGAGCGGAAAGGCCAAGCGCATCCGGAATCTGGTTTTCCTGACGGTCGGTACCGGCATCGGCGCGGGGTTGATTGTCGAGGGCCGCGTGATCTCCGGCACGCATGGCGTCGCGGGGGCGGCGGGCTGGATGGTCATCCGCGATCAGTGGGACCCGCTCTACGGGCGCATGGGCTGTTTGGAAGCCCTGGGAGCCGGACCAGCGGTGACTCGCCTGACGCAGGAAGCTTTCCGCGCGGGGCCTCGAGGCCTGATCCCCAAGCTTGCCAAGCGCCGGGGCGCTCGCGTCACGGCCGACCTGGTCGCCGAAGCTGCACGCCGGGGCGATCCCACGGCGAAGCGAGTGCTCCAGCAAATCGGTGATAACCTGGGAAGAGGCGTGGCCGGAATCGTCAGCCTGCTCAATCCCGAAATGGTCGTGGTGGGCGGAGGGCTCGCCGGCGCGGGGGAGCTGGTTCTCGCGCCGCTTCGCCGCGCGGTCCGCAAGTGGGGACAACCCCTCGCGGCGCGGCAGGTCCGGATCGTGTGCTCAAAGCTTGGGGAGGATGCCGGCGTGCTTGGAGCCGCGCGGTACGCCTTCATGCGATTGGAGGAATAAGCATTCATGTCAGCGGAAAAGTATTTCGAGGAAGCCCACAAGGTCTACGATCGCCTTCGCTCGACGCAGGTTGCGAACATCCGCAAGGCCGCGGGGTTCGCAGCGGACTCCATCAGCCGCGGTGGGCTGGTGCACCTCTTCGGCAGCGGGCATTCGGTGATTCCGGTGCTCGACATTTTCCCCCGCTACGGCAGCTTTGCGGGGTTTCATCCCTTGATGGACTCGCGACTGATGTGGTTCCAGGTGCTGGGCTCCGGCGGCGTGCGCGAATTGCTCAAGCTGGAGCGGACCGAGGGTTACATCCAGACGTTTCTCTGCAATTTCAAATTCGACCCCCTCGATACGATGGTCGTCTACTCGCACGGAGGACTGAACGCCGTGCCGATCGATGTGGCCCTGCACGCAAGATCCCTCGGCTTGAAAGTTGTCGTGGTCACCTCCCTCGACAACGCCAAGAGTGCGAAGGCCACACACTCCACCGGCAAGAAGCTGGCCGATTGTGGCGATGTGGTGATTGATAATTGCTGCCCGCCGCAGGATTCGCTGGTGGATATCGGCGGAATCCCGGTGGCCGCAAGCTCCACGCTGGCGGTGGTCGCCATTTCCATGGCGCTGGTCGCCGAAACGGCGCGGCAGCTCCACGAACGTGGCGTCAAGTTTCGCGCCTTCGTTTCACCAAACGTCTCGAGCGTCGGCCCGGAGAACAATCAAAAGGTCTTCGAGGACTACGTCCAGCGAGTCTCCCCACGGATGCGGTGAGAACCCTTCGCCACCCGGACAGCGCAAAGTCGAAGGCCGAAAGCCCGAGGCTTTCGCCTTCGGCCTTTAAGGCCAACGACGGACTCTTCCTCGTGGGGGAAGAAGCTAACGCGGCGTGGCGTCGGGGAGGCCGCCGTCCACGGGGAGGGTCGCGCCCGTGGTGGGAGTCTGTCGCGTGGCAAAGAAGAGAACGGCGTTCGCCACGTGCCGGGCGGTGACTTTGGCTTTCAGCAGGTTGCGGTTGCGGTAATACTCTTCAAGGCCCGCCTCATCCAACCCTCGCGCGCGCATACGGTCGGGGCCGACTTCCGCCCACAGGCCTGACTTGCGCGCCCCATGGGAGAAGATCGCATCGGGCGCCACCATGTTCACGCGCACATCCATCTCGGCCAGTTCCAGACTCGCGACGCGCGCCAGTTGATGGGCCGCCGCTTTGGTGGCGCTGTAGGCACCGAACTTGGCGCCGGGGGCGAAGACGTTCTTCGTGGAAATCAGGACGATGTCGCCGCCGGTGCCCTGCAGCTTGAAGTGGCGCGCCGCTTCTCCCATGACGAGCATCGTCCCTTCCGTGTTCACGCGTTCGAGCCTTCGAAAGGCGTCGAGGTCCATCTCCGCGAGCGATGCGACATGGGCGAGCCCGGCATTGACGATGACCAGGTCCACGCCGCCCCAGGTGCGAGCCACAGATTCGCAGGCAGCGGCAACGGACTGGGGAACGGTGACGTCCATCGGGAATCCGGCGACGCGCTCGCCGGCGTTCGTTTTAAGCTCGCCCACCAGCTTGTCGAGGTTTTCACCCGGAAGGTCGGTAATGGCAACGTGGCACCCTTGTTCCAGTAGGGCGTCGGCAATCGCTGACCCGATCGCGCCCGCGGCGCCGGTGATCAGGGCGACACGGTCGCCGAGCGGTAGGTCGTGGCGTTTGAGCTTGGCATGCTGGAGCGTGAAGTACTCCATGTCAAACAGGTGCTCTTCACTCAGGCCCACGTAGCCACCCATTCCCGCAACTTGCGCCTTCACGGCTAACGTCTGGGCGGTGATGTCGCGGGCGATGTCCGCAGCCACAACGTTCTTCCCCGCACATAAGGCGCCCAGCCCCGGCAGAAGGACGACGCGAGGCAACGAATCGAAGCGCGTGATCCCCGCCGGAAAGTGGGTCGCGTGCCTGGCGAAATAGGCGTCGTAATCCGCCGCGAACTTTTGAATCGCCTTCGTCAATTGCTCGCGCAGCTTCGCAAGGTCGTCGTACGCCGGGTCAACAATCCAGACGGGCCAGGGCTTCGTTCGGACCAGATGGTCCGCCGTGAGCGGAGGCGAGAGCGCCAGTTCTCGCCCGCGGTCCCAATCCACAAAGTCCAGGACCTGGCGGTTGACGAGCGGCCGGAGAATCATGCGCCGCCAGGGATGGTCGCCGTCTCCGGTGTGCCGGGCGAGCAAGCCACGGACCAGGGGCATGACTCGTCCGGCTCTTTCTTCCGCAGTAGCGACGGGCGTCTCCACTCGAACCACCGGGGACCGGGTAGCGTGTTTCGCCAGGTAAGTTTCGGCGCGGGTCACCAGCTCAATCATCATTTCATAGGATTCCCGCGCGGTCGCGCCCCAGGTCGTCAGACCGTGCAGCAGCCAGACCATGCCGCGGGCTGTGGGTTGCGCGTCGTAGGCGTCCGCCACGGCCTTTGCCAACTGAAAACCCGGTCGGACGTAGTCGAGAATGACGACGTCCTCCCCCAGCGCCTCGCGCACCCGCTGCCGCCCATCCGCCCGATTGGTGAGCGCCAGCACTGCGTCCGCGTGGGTGTGGTCGATGAATTTCCGGGGAATAAACGCGTGGGTCAGGGTTTCGATCGACGGCGTGGGCGACTTGGAATCCAGGAGATGAGTGCGCAACTCATTGACCATCACGGCATCATCCAGACTCGCGAGCCCGCGCAGTTTCTTGAGATATTCGAGCCGGACACACGAATGTCCCTCCGGCTCGATGGTCGCGAGATTCTGCCCCGAAGCCTTGACGAAGAGCGCCTCGATGGATTCACCCAGAACGTTCCTGCGGGTGGCCTTGACCGAAGTGTTGCCACCACCATGGAGAACCAGCGTCGGCTCCGAGCCCAGCAGCCGGGATGTATAGGTCCGCAGCGCGAGGTCCTCTCCCCACTTCGGCCCATAACGGGCCACAAACTCGGCGGCCTTCACGTCGGACCATTGACTCTTCATCAAGACACCTGGGAAAACAAACGAGGAAGCTGCTGCCTATCGAACCCTTCACGCGCCGGGCTTGCGCACGGCCTCGAGCATGAATCGGGCATTGGCCTCGGGAGCTTTGCCATCGAAGACGGCGCTGCCGGTCACGATGAGGTCCGCGCCGGTTGCCGCGATTTCCGCGATATTGTCGCGCGTGATCCCGCCGTCAACACCCAGGATGATGTTCCGGTGAAGTTTCTGAATCATTTCTCGCACGCGCGCGATGCGGCCCTGGGTGGCCGGAATGAATTTCTGCCCACCCCAACCCGGGTTGACCGCCAGCAGCAAAACCAGTTCGACCTCGTCCAGCAGCGGCTCCAGCACGTCGAGCGACGTTCCCGGATTCAGGGCGACGCCGCGGACCAGGCCCCGGGCCGGATCGTTGGCGTTGGTCATGCCGCCCAGCGCTTGCAGAACGCGGTGGGAATGCGCGCAGGCTTCCGGGTGAATCGTGATGATATCAGCGCCCGCCGCGACAAACTCCGCCACCTTTTCGAGGGGGTCCACAATCATGAGGTGAACGTCTTTCAGGAGTGGCGTCTTCAGGGCTTTCACGAACGCAGGCCCCACGGTCATCATCGGGCAGAAGCAACCGTCCATCACGTCCACGTGAACCAGCTTTGCGCCCGTGCGCGCGAGGAGCGCCAACTCTTCGCCGAGCGCGAGCAGGTCGGCCGTGAGGATGCCGACACTGACCGTCGGAGCGATCTCCCGCAACTGTCTGAGCGCTGCTGAATCGGGCATCCGTCAAACGCCTTCCGTGGGGTGAGCTCAGCGCGCCGCAGCGACTTCGGCTTTCTTCGCGTGCTTCATCGTCTGGAAGAAGTCGTAGGCTTGCTCGGGCTTCAGGCCTTCATGGACAACTTTGCGGACCGCCTGGATCATGGCAATCGGCGCTTCGGATTGGAAGATGTTCCGGCCCATGTCGACGCCCGTGGCTCCCTCACTCACGGCGCGAAAGGCCATGGTCAGCGCTTCGAGTTCGGGCAGCTTCTTGCCACCGGCCATCACCACCGGCACCGGGCACGAGGCGGTCACCGTCTCAAAACCCTCCGTGCAGTAGTAAGTCTTGACGAAGTGCGCGCCGAGCTCCGCGCAGATGCGGACAGCCAGCCGCAGATAGCGCGCGTCGCGCACCATGCTCTTCCCGACGGCCGTCACGCCCAGCACCGCGATTCCGTACCGGTTCCCCAGGTCCACAAGGCGCGTCATGTTGTGGACGGTCTGCGTCTCAAACTCGCCGCCGATATACACCTGGACAGCCAGGGCGGAGACGTTGAGGCGAATCGCATCCTCGATGTCCACGGCAATCTGTTCGTTGGAGAGTTCCTTGAGGATGCTGGGGCCGCCGCTCGCTCTCAGCACAATGGCATTCCGGGCAGCCGGCGTGATGGTCGAGCGCAAGATGCCGCGCGTCAGCATCAGCGCGTCCGCATAGGGGACCAGTGGATTGATGCTGACGTCCACGCGCTCCAGCCCCGTCGTCGGTCCCTGAAAATACCCATGATCGATGGCGAGCATCACCGTGCGGCCGGACCGGGGATCAAAAATCCGCCCCAACCGGTTCTGTAGACCCCAATCGAGGGCGCCGGAACCTTTTACGAAAAAGGCCTCGTTCTTCGCGGGAATATCGACGTAGAACTCTTTGCTGTCTCCCGTGTTGTCCGCTTCGGGCATAGCTGCTGACTCCTTTTGCTCTCTAACGATCCAAACGGTCGAACGCATTGATTCTCAGCAGGGCTCGCCCACTTGTCAACCTGAGATTTGCCCTGGTGGACCGCTCCCCTTCGGAGGGAAAGAC
>Ga0315268_10002648_pt1 | contig 20073 bp, 11 predicted proteins | sample C1_top_MG_FD_204535 | JGI IMG/M metagenome (GOLD analysis project Ga0315268, IMG submission 204535) | Sediment microbial communities from Yellowstone Lake, YNP, Wyoming, USA - C1_top | ecosystem: Environmental > Aquatic > Freshwater > Lake > Sediment | place: USA: Wyoming | collected 2017-08-01
GAGCGCGACCCGGCCGCTGGCTGCGGGTGCCTGGCAGTACAAGTTCGTGGTTGACGGCAGCAGCTGGATCTACGACCCGGGCCAGCCCAGCATCGACGACGGCCACGGCAACGTGAACAACGTCGTCTACGTCTGGGGCTGCGCCGAGTCGTGCCCGGCCGCGTTCGACTGGCGCGACAGCGTGATGTACTTCGCCATGGTCGACCGTTTTTACAACTCGGACAACCACGCCGATCCGGTCGACGGTGGCTCAGGCGCGCCCAGTGGCTACACTGCGGCCAATGGCCCGAGCGGACAGTACGAGGGTGGCGACCTGCCCGGGGTGACCGCCAAGATCCCGTACCTGGCCGACCTGGGCGTCACCGCGCTCTGGATCTCGGCGCCGTACGACAATCGCAATGCCGCCAGCCCGTCGATCAATCCAGGCAGCGACAGCCACCAGTATTCGGCCTACCACGGCTACTGGCCGTCGCCGGTCAACACCAGCTACGCCAACATGCAAAACCCGACACCGCGGCCGCTGATCGAGTCGCGCATCGGCGACGAGCAGGACCTGCGCGACCTGGTCAGCGCGGCACACGGCGCGACCAGCGCCAACGGAGACGGCGTCAAGGTGCTGTTCGACTACGTGATGAACCATGCCGACATCGACAGCCCGCTCTACCAGAACAACAACGGCTGGTTCGTGCCGCCGTGGAACGGCACGCCGCCGGCCAATGGCGCAACCATGGGCCAGCTGGTGCTGTGCCAGCCCGGCAATCTGTGGGACGACGCCTACTGGGGCACGCGCTGCGCGTTCGCCTCGTACCTACCCGACTTCAACTACGACCTCGACCCGTCGCGCGCCTGGTCGGTGGCCGACGCCGTGTGGTGGGCCACCGAGTTCGGTATCGACGGCTACCGGCTCGACGCCATCAAGCACGTGCCCATGCAGTGGCTGCTCGATCTGCGCAGCCGCTTCAACCGCGACATCAGCAATTCGGCCGGCGGCCGCTTCTACCTGGTGGGCGAGACCTTCAACTACTTCAGCGCCGACGCGCTCAAGGCCTTTGTCGACCCGGCCACCAAGCTCGACGGGCAGTTCGACTTTCCGTTCAAGCGCAATCTGTGCGAGGCGGTGTTCACGACGGCTGGTCGGCTCGACAGCTTTGCCAGCTGGAGCGCCAGCAACGACGGCTATTACGGCTCGGGCGCCATCATGACGACGTGGATCGGCAACCACGACGTGCCGCGCGCCATCCATTTTGCCAACCGCCAGATCGGCAACTGCACCGAGGGCAGCTATACGGCCAACAGCTGGGACCCGGCCTCGTACCAGCAGCCCGCCGACGCCGCGGCCTACGAAAGGCTGGCGGTGGCGTTTGCGATCATGATGACCAGCAGCGGCATCCCGCTGATCTATTACGGTGACGAGGTCGGCCTGGCCGGCGGCGGTGACCCCGACAACCGGCGTCTCATGCCCTGGAACGACGCCAATCTGAGCAATGCGCAGCAGGCGCTGCGCAGCAAGGTGCGCAGCCTGGCGCGCATCCGCGGCAGCCACCCCGCGCTTGGCCGCGGCTTCCGCCAGACCGTCAGCGCCGACCAGGACACCTGGGTCTATCGGGTGGGCGGCTGCGGCGAAGATCAAGTCGTCACCGTCGCCATCAACCGCAGCGACGCAAGCCGCAGTGTCACGGTTCCCGCAGGCAGCTACACCGATCTGATCAACGGTGGCGACGTCAACGGCGGCTCGGTCAGCCTTGGCGCCAGAAGCTTTGTCGTTCTTGGACCGCGCTAATCGCGCTCCCAATAATTCCCGTCCGGCGGGGGGCCGGGTCGAAGCTTTTTTCTGAGCCTGTGACCCTTGGAAATCCCTGACGAGGGACGAAGATAAAAAGATTCGGCCCGACAGCGGGGCCCCGCCGGAAATTGAATCACCTGAGACGCATGAAAGCGAAGACACATCAATCCAGCTCGACTTGCGATCAACTCATCTCTGCCGCCCGTGATCTGTCGGCGGCGGTCGCGCGCCTGCGCTTTGGTCAACCAGTCAGTCACGTCTACAACCCGCTCGAGTACGCCTGGGCTCCGCACGAGCAGTACCTGCGTCGCTACGGCGACTCGCATAAACGTGTCGTCTTTCTCGGCATGAACCCGGGCCCGTTTGGCATGGCGCAAAACGGCGTGCCGTTTGGCGACGGCGCGATGGTACGCGATTGGCTCGGCATCAAAGCGCCGATCGGCAAACCCAGGCACGAGCATCCGCGGCGACCGATCGAGGGCTTCGCCCTGACGCGCAGCGAGGTGAGCGGTCAGCGCTTGTGGGGCGCAGTGGCCAAGCACTTCGGTACGCCCGAGCGGTTTTTCAAAAAGCACTTCGTCGGCAACTACTGCCCGCTCTGCTTTCTCGAGCAGAGCGGCCGCAACCGCACGCCCGACAAGCTGGCCGCTACCGAGCGCGCTGCGCTGTATGCGGCCTGCGACGACCACCTGCGGCGCGTGGCGGCGACGCTGCAACCCGAGTGGGTGATCGGCATCGGCCGCTTTGCCGAACAGCGCGCGACCGCAGCGCTCGCCGGTGTCGACGTCAAGATCGCCAGCGTGCTGCACCCCAGCCCGGCCAGCCCGGCCGCCAATCAGGGCTGGGCCGAGACCGTGCAGCGGCAGCTCGGCGCGCTGGGACTGTGCAGGTGAACTGCGACCGCGACCGCCGGCTCAGCCTGCTGCCGGTTCGTCCTTGAGCAGCGCGTTTTTCTGGCAGGTCGTGCAGATCGGCTGGCTCAGGTAGCGCGCCACGGGCTGGCTGTGACCGCAGTAATAGCATTTGACGTCGGGGGCAAAGACCTCGGGCGGCGGTGCGCGCGGTGGCGCTGGCTTGGTCGGCGGTTCCGGTTGTGGCGGAGGTGGCGCAATCCGAGGCACCACCTGCGCCGGTTCGGCGACCTTGATCTGCGGTGGCTCGGCCGCCGGCTCGGCCGGCGCCTCCCCGAGCTGGCGCAGCCGCAGCATGCGCAGCTCGGCCACCACCCGCTCGAGCTTCTGGTTGGTCTGCTCGATCAGCTGGTAGGTGCGGCGCCCGGAGTAGGCGATGCGGACCAACAGGTAGGTGACGACGATGAGCAGTGCCGGGAAGAGCAGGCTGAAGCCGATGCTGAACCAACTCACGGCATACCTCCGCAGCCAACCTTGTCACTGACCAGGATAGAACCAAAAGGGCGTCGCCGTCCCGACCCATTCGTTGCCGGTCGATCGCTGTATGCGTTTGCGCCGCGACTTCGATATATGGTGGCGGAGGGATCGCGAGAGCGGTGCGCGTGACCGGTGGGTGTCATGGCCGAAGCGAACCAACTGATCCAGCGGATCGATCCGACCGGGTTGCTCGACGACCTGGTCGACGGTGTCTACTGTGTCGACCGCGAGCGCCGCATCATCTTCTGGAACCAGGCTGCCACGGCAATGACCGGATTCAGCGCGGGCGATGTGCTGCAGGCACGCTGCTCGGACAACATTCTCATCCACGTCGACGCGCTGGGCCAATCGCTGTGCCAGCACGGCTGCCCGCTGCAGCGCACCTTGGTCGACGGCGACAAGCGGCAGTCCGAGATCTACATGCGGCACAAGGACGGCCACCGCATCCCGGTGCTGGTGCGCGTGTCGCCGCTGCGCGACGTCGACGGTCAGGTGATCGGTGCGATCGAGATGTTCAGCGACATCTCGTCGCGGCGCGCGCTGGCCGAGCGGATCACCACGCTCGAACGGCTGGCCATGCTCGATCAGCTGACCGAGCTGCCCAACCGGCGTTATCTCGAGATGAACCTGGCGCTGCGCCAGAGCGAGCAACAGCGCTACGGCTGGGCGTACGGCGTGCTGCTGTGCGACGTCGACCACTTCAAATCGATAAACGATCAGTTCGGCCACGAGATGGGCGATCGCGCGCTGCGCATGGTGGCGCGCACGCTGCAGTTCGGTTCGCGCGTGTTCGACGTGGTCGGCCGCTGGGGCGGTGAGGAATTCTTGGCCATTGTCTCCCACGTCGAAGGCGACCAGCTCGGCGCGGTGGCCGAACGCCTGCGCGCCCTGGTGCAGAGCGCCATGATCGAGTCGGCGCAGGGTCTGATCCAGGTGACCATCTCGGTCGGCGCGGCCATGGCGGACCCGGGCGAGGAGGTCGACCACCTGCTGCGGCGGGTCGATCGCAAGCTCTACCTGGCCAAGGAAAACGGCCGCAACCAGTCCGTCGTCTGAACGGCCGCCGGGTGCGGCCATCTGCGGCGTTGCTGCGGCGGCCTTATGTGCTTGGCGGGAACTTCAGGCCGAGCACCCATTGCTGCCAGCGTTTTTGAAAAGCCGTCATGTCTGTCCCGCCCAGCACCGCTTGCAGCGCGGTGTAGCCGGTCGGATCCACGGCGGCGTTGGCGCGCAGCTCTCGATAGAAACGGACCAGCAACCCCTGCTGTTGCAGGTAGTAGAGCAGGTAGCGGGCCTGGGCGTAGTTGGTGCCCGGATCCGCGCCGTAGAACTGCGCCTCGCTGGTGGCGGTCAGCGTCCTGAACGAGGGCAGGCCACCGGCGCGGATCGCGTGCTGCAGCCCGGGCAACCGCCAGTTGGTCAGGCCGCGAATATGGCCGTCGCCGTCGGCAGCCTGCTCGTAGAGCGAACCGAGCCCCTCGTTGAACCAGGACGGGCAACCCTTGAAATTGGCGGCCATGAACGGGTGCACGATCTCGTGCACCAGGGTGCCGCCGCCGGTGGCGATGTTCATCACCAGCGCGCCATGCTCGTCCGAGAAGTAGCCGTAGGGCGTGCTCGGCTGGTCATTGAACAGCAGCTTGGCGTGCTTGAGATAGCTGGCGTCGTCCTTGAACAGGTAGACGTCGAGGATGTCGGTCGGATCCAGCTCGAAGTAGTCGCGCTTGAGCCGCTCGACCGCCCAGCGCACGGTCTGCTGCGCGTGCAGCTCGACCAGGGCGGGCGTTTCGTCGCCGATCACGACGAACGGCGGCTCGACCACGACGTGAAAGCCAGGCGGCAACTTTTGGCGCAGTGCCAGCACGTGCTGCGCGTAGTCGGCCAGCGGCCGCGCGCTGGATCGCGCGGGCAGCGCCAGCGTGCCAGCCTCGAGCCGCAGCCGGACCAGCATGGACTCGTCAACCGAGGCGGCCAGCGGCCACAGCTCGAAAAAACGCTGCCGCGGCAGCCGTTGATAGGCTCCGTCGGCGGTGGCGGGCTCGTGAAAGATCACCTCGTCGCTGGCCTGGTCGTAGCCGAGCAGCAGCCTGAAGTGTTCGGACGAATCGCGACCAGGCCCGTAGTGCATGCAGACGATCGATGGGATCCGTTGGGCCAGGTCGTCGAGCAGAGCGCGCCACTGGGCGTCGAGCAACGCCGACAGCCGATCGGTGGGCGCTCGATACCAGACCTCGCCGATCGAAAAGCCGATGCGCTCGAGCGCGCGTGCCAGCTCGGCCGTGTAGGCGCCCCGGCCGAGCGCCGGGTCGACCCCGGTCAGGGCAAACACGTCGTCCTGGCTGGCCGGCTGCCCCAGCGCCTGCAGCGCCATGGCCGCGCACGCCTCGCCGCAAAAATCCGGCCGTTGCTGGATGTGCGGCACGCTGCGGATCAGCAGTGTCGGCGTGGCTGGAGCGGTGCTCGCGGTCGCCTCGGGTGCACCGCACGCAAACGGCTGGGCCAGCAGTGCGACCGTCAACCAGTGTCGCTTCACGTTGATTCGACCCCACTTTACCGCGCCGCAATGGTGCCGCAGCGGGTGCAATCAGACCAGTACGATCCATACGCACGATCGGTGAAAAAGTTCTGTCCGGGCGGTTTGCGGCGTCATTGACCGACCCATCGGTACCCGCTATCTGTTGATCCGGGGTCGTCCGAGGCGGGGGGAGTCGTGCAATCTTCGAGCAACATCGATCTGCGGACCAGGCAGCGCCGGCGTCGTGTGCGCAGCAGCGCGGTAGACCATTTCGTCGAGGATGTGCTGGCCTTTCTGCCATACCCGACCTTCGTGGTGGATCCGGCCGGGGTCGTGATCGGCTGGAATTCGGCAATCGAGGCGCTGACCGGCGTTGCCGCCAGCCAGGTCGTCGGCCGCGGCGACCGCGAATATGCGCTGCCGTTCTATGGCGAGCGGCGACCGCTGCTGGTCGACTTCGTCATCGGCACGGCCGAGCAGCCGGAGCAGTTGTATCCGTCGGCTCGGCGCGACGGCGAGATGCTCGAGGCCGAGACCTTTGTGCCGGCGCTGCACGGCGGTAGCTACCTGTGGGCACGAGCCAGCCCGCTGCACGGCGCGCGCGGCGAGCTGGTCGGTGCCATCGAGACGGTGCGCGACCGGCCGCCACGCCAATGGGCGCAGCCACAGAGCGGGCCGCATCTGGGCGGCGACGCGTTGATCGACGAGTTCTTCGACGGCGTGGCCTTGATGGTCGCGGGTCGCGTGAGGTGGGTCAACCAGGCGCTGTGTGACCTCATGGGCTACGCGCGCGAAGAGATGATCGGTTTCACGCTCGAGCAGATCTCGGCGCCCGACGAGCTGCCCAAGCTGCAACAGCGCATGCGCACGCGGCTGGCCGGCGAAGCTGCGCCGGCGCGCTATTTCACGCGCGCACGCCGCAAGGACGGCGTCGACATCGAGATCGAGAACAGCGTCAAGGTCATCTCGTACCTCGGCCAGCCCGCGCTGCTGGTGCAGGTCCGCGACGTCTCGCGGCTGCGCGAGACCGAGCGCGCGCTGCGCGATGCCGAGATGACGCTGCGCACCGCGATCGAGAGCTTGCCGTTCGACTTCTGGATCCTGGATGTCAACGGTCGCTACAGCATGCTCAACACCGTGGCCAGGACCAACTGGGGCGACCTGGTTGGCAAGTTGCCGAGCGAGGTCGAGGTCGACCAGCAGACGCTGGTCCGGTGGCAGGACAACAATGCGCGCGCGCTGGCAGGCGAGCAGGTGGCGGGCGAGGTCACGCTCGTGGTCGGGGGCGAGCGGCGCGACTTTTTCAACATCGTCTGCCCGATCTTCGACGGCGACGTGGTACGCGGCGCGCTCGGCGTCAACATCGACATCACCGATCGCAAGCGCACCGAGGTCGAATTGCGACAGGCGCGGGCACAGATCGAGGCCACGCTCAACGCGCTGCCCGACCTGATGTTCGAGGTCGATGGCGACGGGTTGATCCTCGACTTTCGCGCGCCGCGCCCCGACCTGCTCTACGCGCCGCCGGGCGTCTTCTTGAATCGCCGCATGGCCGACGTGATCCCGCCCGAACCGGGGCGCGTCGTCATGCGGGCGATCGCCGATGCGGCCGCTGACCAGGCCCCGGCCACGGGTACTTACTGGCTCGACCTGCCGGTCGGCCGCCGCTGGTTCGAAGTGTCGGTTGCACCCAAGAGTTATCCGGCCGACGAGCGCCGGTTCATCGCGCTGGTACGCGATGTGACGGCGACCAGGCAGGCCGAGGAGCAACTGCGCCAGCTGAACGAGGAGCTGGAGCAGCGAGTGGCCGAACGCACGGCCCAGCTCGAGGAGGCCAACCGCGAGCTCGAGTCCTTTGTCTACTCGGTGTCGCACGACCTGCACACCCCGCTCCATCACATCGACGGCTTCAGCCAGGTGTTGCTCGAGGACTACCGCGACCAGCTGGGCGCCGATGGCCGGCGTTACCTCGAGCGCGTGCGCGGCGGGGTCGATCGGATGACCACCCTGATCGAAGACCTGCTCAAGCTGTCGCGCATCGGCCGCAGCGAGCTGGTGCCCGAAAAAGTCGATCTGAGCGAGCTGGCGCGGTCGGTCCTGAGCGAGCTGCAACAGGCCGAGCCCGCGCGCCGGGTCGAGCTGACGATCGCGCCGCAGCTGATCGCCCGCGGCGACGCCCGGCTGCTGCGCGTGGTGCTGCAGAACCTGCTGGGCAATGCCTTCAAGTTCACGGGTCGGCGCGAGGTCGCGCACATCGAGTTCGGCGTGCGAGCAGCGGTCGAGCCGGGTGCGCCGCCGGTCTTTTTCGTGCGCGACGACGGCGCCGGTTTCGACGCCAAGCACGCCGAGCGGCTTTTCGTCGCGTTCCAGCGCATGCACAGCGCCGAGGACTTTGCAGGTACTGGCATCGGGCTGGCCACGGTCAAGCGCATCATCGTGCTGCACCGCGGCCGCATCTGGGCCGAGAGCGCGCCCGATGCTGGAGCCACGTTCCATTTCACGCTCGGCGGTTGAACCATGGCGATCCCCCTCAAGGTGCTGCTGGTCGAGGACTCGGACGACGACGCTTTTTTGCTGACCCGCGAGCTGCGGCGCGGCAACTACGAACCCGACATCACGCGGGTCGCCGACGCCGAGGGGATGCGAGCGGCACTGGCCGGACAGGCGTTCGATATCGTGCTGGCCGACTACTACATGCCACGGTTCAGCGGCCAGGCCGCGCTCGAGCTGGCGCTCGAGCTGGCACCGGAGACGCCCCTGATCGTGGTCTCGGCCACCATCGGCGAGGAGACCGCGGTCGCCATGGTCAAGGCCGGCGCCCGCGACTACGTGATGAAGGGCAAGCTCAACCGGCTGGCACCGGCCATCGAGCGCGCCCGGCGCGAGGTCGAGGCGCGGCGCGAGCGCCTGCGCGCCGAGCAGGCGCTGCGGGTGAGCGAGGAGAAGTTTCGCTCGACCATCGAGCAGTCGGCCGACGGCATCCTGCTGATCGACACCGATCTCAAGATCAGCGAGTGGAGCAGGGGGCTCGAGGTCATCAGCGGCTACAGCCGGGCCGAGATGCTCGGTCAATACAGCTGGGACGCCCAGTTCCGGTTGCTGCCCGGGGTGCGGCGCACACCCGAGCACCTGGCCATGCTGCGGCGCGGGACAGAGTCGCTGCGCCAGGACCCGTACCACATCGCGCAGACCTCGAGCGAGGTGACGATCGAGACCCGGACCGGTGCGGTCCGCCACCTGCAGGTGGTGGCCTATCCGATCCAGACCTCGACCGGCACCATGTTCGGCAGCATCATGCGCGACATCACCGAGCACCGCCGCGCGGAGCGGGCGCTGCGCGACAGCGAGGAAAAGTTTCGCTCGCTGATCGAAAACGCGCTCGACGTCATCACGGTCGCCGATACCAGCAGCAAGGTCGTCTACGAGAGCCCGTCGGTCGAGCGCGTGTTCGGCTACCGGCCCGACGAGCTGATCGGCACCACCGGCTTCAGCCGGGTGCATCCGGACGATGTCGCCCGGGTGGCCAAGGTGTGGCAGGAGGCGGTGGCGCACCCGGGCGAGACGCGCCAGGTCGAGTGCCGGCAGCAGCACAAGGACGGCAGCTGGCGCGACATCGAGGCGCTCGGCCGCGTCATCGTCGATCCGTCCGGCCAAAAACTTTTCATCGTCAACGCGCGCGACATCACCGAGCGGCGCCGGGTCGAGCAGGCGTTGCGCGACAGCGAGGAAAAGTTTCGCTCGCTGATCGAAAACGCGCTCGACATCATCTCGGTCAATGACAGCGACGGCAAGGTGGTCTACGAGAGCCCGGCGGTCGAGCGACTGCTCGGTTACGGGCCGAGCGAGACCGCGGGCAGCGGCAGCTTCAGCCGGCTGCACCCGGACGACGCCGCGGCGATGCAGGCGCTGTGGGCCGAAGCAGCGCGCAACCTGGGCCAGACCATGCGCGCCGAGTGCCGGCTGCGCCACCAGGATGGCAGCTGGCGCACGGTCGAAGCGCTCGGCCGCGCCACGCTCGACGCCAGCGGCAAGCTCCAGTTCATCGTCAACGCCCGCGACATCAGCGACCGGCGGCAGGCCGAGCTGGCCCTGCGGGCGAGCGAGGAGAAATTCAGGTCGTTGGTCGAAAACACCGTCGACGTGATCTCGGTGCGGGACGCCAGCGGCCGCGTCATCTTCGAGAGCCCGTCGGCAGAAAGCGTGTTTGGCTACAAGCCGGACGAGCTGGTCGGCCGGACCGGTTTCGACCGCATCCATCCGGACGACCTGGACCGGGTCATGGGCCAGTGGCACCAGGCCCTGGCCAACCCAGGTAAAGCCTATCGAATGGAATGTCGGATGCGCCACCGGGACGGCTCCTGGCTCGCCATCGAGGCGATCGGCCTTGGCGTCCGCGACTCCAGCGGCCAGATGCAGATCCTGACCAACGTGCGCGACGCGACCGAGCGGCAACGGGCCGATGCAGCGGTGCGCGAGAGCGAGGAAAAGTTTAGAGGCTTTATCGAGCAATCGAACGATGGTGTGATCATCCTCGACGCGGACATGCGCATCGTCGAGTGGAGCCGCGGCCAGCAAGAGATCTTCGGCTTCACGCGCGACGAGATGGTGGGCCGCCCGGGCTGGGAATACCAGTACATGGTGTTGCCCGAGGCCGAGCGCACGCCCGAATTGCTCGAACGCCTGAAAAGCAATCTCGACCACATCTCGCGCGAACAGCCACCGCACGAGCTGATGCGCCCGCGCGAGGTCGCGGTGCAGACCAAGAACGGTGCGGTCAAGTACGTTCAGGTCTCGGCCTTTCCGATCCGGACCCCGAGCGGCATGCGCTTTGGCAGCATCACGCGCGACGTCACCCAGCGGCGCCAGGCCGAGGCGGCGTTGCACGAAAGCGAGGAGAAGTTTCGTCGCTTTGTCGAGCAATCGACCGACGGCATCGTCATCCTCGACCAGCAGATGTGTATCACCGAGTGGAGCCGGGGCCAGGAGATCATCTTTGGCTACTCGCGGGCCGACATGCTCGGCCAGCCGGTCTGGGACTACCAGTACCTGTGCTTGCCGCGCGAGCAGCGCACCGAGGCGGAGCGGGCGCGGCTCGAGCGCGCCCTGCGCGCCCTGCAGGCAAGTGCGGCGCCACCAGTGGCGATTCACGACATGGTGCTCGAGGTCGAGACCAAGAGTGGCGAGCGCCGCTTCGTGCAGGTGGCGGCGTTTCCGATCCGGACCGCGGGCGGCACCATCTTCGGCAGCATCGCGCGCGACGTGACCGATCGCCGGCGCGCCGAGCAAGCGCTGAGCAAGAGCGAGCAGCAGCTGCGCGGCATCACCGACAACATGCTGGACATGATCTCGGTGACCGACGTCGAGGGCCGCTTCACCTACGTCAGCCCGTCCACGACCAAGGTGCTCGGCTATGCGGCAGAGGAACTGCTTGGCCACGACTTTTTGGCACGGGTCCATCCCGAGGATCAGTCGCGCGTGCTCGAGCTGGCGACCCAGGCAGTCGCCGCCAAGACCCAGGGCACACTCGAGTATCGCTACTTCCACGCCGACGGCCACGAAGTCTGGCTCGAGTCGGTCGGCAACGTCATCGTGGACGAGGCCGGCAACGCGGTGGGGGCGGTCTTCGGCACGCGCGAGGTGACGGACCGGCACCGGGCCGAACAGGCGCTGCGCGATCGCGAGGAGTTCTACCGGTCGCTGATCGAGAACACGCTGGACCTGATCGTCGAGTTCAACATGGATGGGCGGCTGAGCTACGTCTCGCCGTCGGTCGAGCGCGTGTTCGGCTATCGAACGGAGGACGTCGTCGGCCGCAACCTGTCGCAGCTCGGTTTCGACCCCGTCGATCTGGAGCGCATCACCTCGGACCTGCTGGTCAGTCCGCCGCACGAGATCGAGGGCCGTCGCTTCGAGGTGCGCATCCGGCACCGCGACGGCAGCTGGCGCTGGATCGAGGCGCTGGTGCGCATCGTGCCGCAGCTCGACCGCGATCCGCGCTTCGTGGTCAACGCCCGCGATATCAGCGCGCGCCGGGAAAGCGAGCAGGCGCTGCGCTCGAGCGAAGAGAAGTACCGCCGCCTGGTCGAGAGTCTGGGCCGCGAGTATTTCTTCTACCGCCACGACACCGCTGGTGTGTTCACCTATCTGAGCCCGTCGGTGGCCAGCATGCTCGGCTACTCGCCACAGGAGTTTTCGACCCACTACACGCGCTACCTCACCGACAGCCCGCTCAACCTGGCCGTCGTCGCACACACCGACGGCAGCTTGCGCGGCGAGCAACAGCCGCCGTACGAGGTCGAGATCCTGCACCAGGACGGCAGCACGCGATCGCTCGAGGTGACCGAGGTCCCGCTGCGCGGCCCCGATGGCGGGGTGATCGGCGTCGAGGGAATCGCGCACGACGTCACGGCGCGCAAGCAGACCGAGCAAACGGTCAAGCAGACCCGCGATCTGCTGGACCAGATCGTCGACGCGATCAGCGAGCCGGTCTTCGTCAAGGACCGGCAGCACCGGTTTGCGCTGGTCAACGACGCCATGGTCGAGTTCCTGGGGATCGCGCGCGAGGAGTGGATCGGCGCCAGCGACGCCGACTTCTTCCCGCCCGAACAGGTGGCGGTGTTTCTCGAAAAGGACGAACAGGTCTTTGTGACCGGCGAGCCCAACACCAACGAGGAACGGCTGACCGGTGCCGACGGCCGCGTCCGCACCATCATCACCAAGAAGTCACGGCTGATCGATGCCGCCGGTAACGCCTACATCGTGGGTGTCATCCACGACGTCACGGTGCAGCGCGAGCTCGAACGCACGGTCAGGGCGCAGGCCGAATCGACGCCGGCCATCTGAGCGTGCCGCCTAGCAGCTCTCGTTGAGACAGTTTTGCAGATCCGCTTCGCACAGGTTGTTGGCGCAGGTCCGGCAGCCCACCAAGCCGATGCCGGCGTTGCAGGCGGTGCTGCACGATCCGGAAATCGCGGTGGCCACGCAGACCTTGTATGCCAGCCAGCGTTGCTTGATGCGGTCGCACAGCCCGTCACCGCAGCGATCGTAGCAGACCACGTTGCTGCAGCTGGCGGCGCAATCCACCGCCTCGGTGCACGAGCTCATGCTGCCGTCACCGCTGCCGCCGTCTCCCATCAGCGGGCGTTCGCAGTGGCTGTCCCGGCACTCCAGGCCCTGAGCACAGTCCTGGGTCTCTTGACAGGGCAGCCCCTCGCCGTCGCCGGTGACCACCAGCAGGCTGTTGCAGCTACCCAGCGCGCACACAAGTGACAAAACGAATAGTCCGCGCATCGATCGCCTCATCCGGTCAGAGCGCCCCGATCCCGAGCAACACACCACCGGTCACTGCCAGCAGCGTCGCGACGCCTGCGCTGCCCGTGCAGATCAACACCGGCCACGCCATGCCCTGCCGCAGCTGCCAGTCGGTCGAGCTGCCGCCGACGACCAGCTGGTCGAGCGCGAGCGCTGTGGCGCCCAGCCCGACCGCGGCCAAAGCGCCAGCGCCGGCCATGATCGCGCCGGTCCAGAACAGCGCGCCCGGTCCCTCGGGCGCCGGCTGGCTGGTCGCACCGATCGATGGCGCGGCCGTGGTCGCGATGCGATCGCTGCCGGCCCAGCTCTGTGACACTGCCAGCTCGCCCGCGATCTGGCGCACGCCAAGCAACATCGGCTTCTCGCTTGCCTCGGTGTAGAGCACCTTGCGGAACAGCACGTTGGCATCTTTGGTCGCGAGCAGCTTGGCGCCGACCAGATACTGATCGCCGATCTTGCCGAGTGTCGGAGCGATCACGTGGCTGGCGCCCAGTGCATTGCCGATCTCGATCAGGCAACTGGCATCGGTGCAGCCGGCCAGTTGCCGCTGCTGCTCGAGGCCGATCACGGCCGTGACGTCGCTCGACCCGACCAGCTTGATGGCGGCCGGCTTCAACCCGCCCAGTTCGGACAGAAACACCTCGTCGAGCAGCACCCCGACCTTGGGGTCGATGCTCTGGTCGATCGCAAATGGCAGCACCACCACCTGCGTGATCGCAGGCGCGCTGGTCGGCGCGGTCGCGGCTGTGGGTTCGGCCGACGCTGCGCCGAGCGCAGCCAGCAGCGCAAACGTCATCATGGGGCACCTCCCGGGCTGACCGCAGTCTCCTGCTTTTCGAGCCAGCGGTTGAACAGCCACATCGCAAACGCCGACAGAAAACCGATCGCCATCAGGATCATCCAGCCGGTGGCGTTGGCGGTCGGGTCGAGATCGAGCAGGCCGTCAGGCCGGGTCGTGGCGCCGTGGCACATGATCTCGTTGAAGATGAAAGCGCCCACCGGGCCGCCCGCAAGCGAGCCGATGGCGAGCGGGAGATTGGCGTAACCGAGAAACAGGCCTTCCTGTCCCTTGGGCGCCAGCGCGCCGATGTACTCGTACATGCGGGCCGAGGTGAACAGCTCGCCAAAGGCGATCAGGGCCACGGTCAGGATCACGAACATCGAGCCGATCGGCAGCCAGTTGGCGGCGATCGCCTGGACTCCACCGGCGGCGAAGATCGGCGCCACGTTGATCAGCATCGAGACGCCGATGACGACGGTGCCGAAGATGATCGAGCGGATCGCCTTCAGCTTGCCGAACAGCTGGGTCACCAGCAGCTGGAAGATGACGATCACGAACGGGTTGGCCGTGGTGTACAGCTCCATCGCCGGGCTGGTCTCGATCACCTTCTTGGTATACAGCGGCAGCACGTTGTAGACCTGGTTGTAGAGGAAGAAAAAGCCGCTCATGACGACGAGGAACAGCGTGAAGCGGCCGTTGCGTAGCACCAGTACCATGTCCAGCAGGATGCGGCCTGGCGAGCGCCGTGGCTTGGCTGGCGCGTCCGCCGCCAGCGGTGGCTCCTGGTAGAAGAAGAGGACGGCAAAGAAAGCGGCGATCGAGGCGCAGGCGGCGACGGCGAAAATGTACGACAGACTGTCGCCGGTCTCCTGGCGCGTGCTGATGCTGACCAGCCCGGCGATGGCTGCACCGGCGCCGACCACCACTCCCATGAAGGGCAGTGTCATCCGGCCGCCATGGCCGCCCTCCTTGGCCTCGACTGCGCGGTTGACGAGGTAGATCAGGGCCGCCGCGGCGATGCCGCACACCACTACGGCGAGCAGGATCGTCGTCACCGGGTAGCCGCGCCGCACGATGTAGGCGGTGCCGCGGCCGAACAGCGAGCCGATGTTGATGACCATGTAGAAGATGGCGAAGCCTAGCGTGGCGCGGACGCCGGCGGTCTTCTGCACGGTGCCGGAGATGCACGGCTTGATGATCGAGCCACCAGCGCCGATCAGCAGGATCGCCAGCACCACGGCTCCGACCAGCGGAGTCGGCGCCGTGAACTCCTTGCCGATGCTGGGCATCAGCGTGGCGCCGGCGAACCAGACCGGCACGCCCATCATCGTGTAGCCGGCCGCCAGCAGCACGAACGCGGCCAGCAGCGAACGGCGGAAGCCGACCTGATCGGCGATGGTGCCCGACAGGATCGGCAGGAAGTAGACCAGCGTCCACAGGATACCGTTGAGACTGGACGGCCAGTAGTCGCCGAAGCCGAGCTGTCCGAGGTAGATGACGACGAAGCTGGCCATCGAGTAGTAGGCGCCGCGCTCGAGCAACTCGGTGGCGTTGGCGTACCAGAATACGCTCGGAAATTTTTTCGGCTGTGCGTCACTCATCTCATTCTCTCGTCGGCGCGCGGCGGGTCATCCACAGTCCGCCAGCACCCAGCAGCAAGAAGATGATCGCCTGCACTGCGGTGCGCGCTTGCATGGGTGTCGCCGAGAAGGCGACGTAAAGGAACAGGGCGCCGAGCGCGGCGATCAGCACATAGACGCCAAACATGATGCGGCGGGCGCCGGCGCGCGTGGCCGCGCTGTCCTGGCCATAGGCCCGGGCAAAGACCAGCAGCCCGATCGCGGCCACCGCATCGAGCGCGGCAAACAGCAGCCAGAACAGGCGCGACCGGCTGTCCGCCAGATCGCTGCCAATGACTGGTTTGAGCAGCGACTCGTACATAAAGGAGCCCAGGTTGCTGCCGAGCAGCGATCCAAACACGCCGTACAGAAAGGCGTAGCCCATGTAGCCGGCCTTGCGATCGGGCGGCGCCACGCTGCCGACAAAACCCAGGTACTTGGGATGGGCGGTCATCTCACCCAGCGAAAAGACCGCGATGCCGATGACAAAGGCCCAGATGCTGCGCGACGTGGCCAGACAGACAAAGCCCGCCGCGCCGATCAGCATACCGGTGATCATGGTCGGCAGCGCCGGCCGGTTCTTGACCACACGGCTGACCACCACCTGCAGCAGGATGATGATGCCGGCGTTGATCACCGTGACGTGCTCGGCGTCGAACTTGAACTTGGCCGCGACACCGAGCGACCCGAGCAGGCCATTGACCAGCGCATCGACCGGCGCGGTGTCGACAAAGTCGCGCAGATACCAGAGCACCGAGCCAAAGTTCTGGAAGTAGAGGATCCAAAATCCCGAGTAGACGACCACCATCAGCACAAAGCGGCTGTCGCCCAGCACCTCGGCCGCGCCCATGACCACCTGACGCATGGTCTTGCTGCTCGCTGGCCGCGGCGGATCCCGGTAGACGAAGATCGCCGGCAGCAGCATGGCGCCGGTGTAGGCGGCCGAGGCGGTAAACACCGCCTGCCACGAGAAGCCGCGCAGCACGGTGACGACCAGCGGCGCCACCAGCGCACCGAGGTTGATGGTCCAGTAGAAGATGCCAAAGCCGAGCGCCGAGGTCTGCTCGTCGGTGGTCCGGGCAATGGTGCCCGAGATGATCGGCTTGAACAGGCCAGCGCCGGTCGCCATCACCAGCAGCGCCAGAAAGACCAGCGCGTAGCTCGACATGAAGCCGGCGGCGAAGTAGCCGGTGGCGAGCAGCGAAAAAGCGAGCAACAACATGCGGCGGTAGCCGTAACGGTCGGCCAGCGCGCCGCCCAGGATCGGGACGACGTAGGTGGCGGCGTAGACGATGCTCTGCAAGAACCCGACGGCCTGCTCGCCAAAGCCGAGCCCGCCGTCGGCGGTCTTGCCGGTGAGGTAGACCGCCAGCACCGAGTTGAGGCCGTAGTAAGCCCCACGCTCGAAAAGCTCCATCACGTTGGCGATCCAGAAGGTGCGGGGCAGGCTGGAGATCCCGCGCGGTTCGCTCATCAGGCATTCCTCGATGTGATGGTCGCTGACGCGATCACAATAGCAATGATTCTGGTCGGTTGGCGTTAACTTCTCGATCTGCTTGCGGGGCAGAGTTTGGTTGCTACATAAGCTGCGGTCCCTCCCCCCGGGGACCACCTGGCGTAGGTCATTTGCGCAATGCTTAGGACCTGCGCCTTTTTTTTGCCCGCCGCCTGCCTCGACCCTGGTTGACCTCGTGCTACGATGACGTCCATGAAACCAGGACGCTGCATCTCGTCGCTGGCGAGCGCGTGGCTGATCGCGGTCGCCGCGGGCCCGGCACTTGCCCAAAACAGCTCGACGCCGGGCACGCTCGAACTGTACCCGACCTTCAATTCGATCGGTGCTCGGCTGCCGATCAGCGGCGATGCCAACGGCGATGCCACGGCCACGCTCGACTATCGGCGCAGCGGCGACGCGACGTGGATGCCGGTGCACCCGTTGCTGCGCGTCGACAACGGCACGCCGCGTCTGATCGGCAGCCTGTTCTTCCTGGCGGCCGGGCAGAGCTACGACGTGCGCGTGACACTGCGCGACCCGGATAATGCGGGTCCGGTCGAGGCGACCGCCAGCGCGAGCACGCGCAGCGACTCGGTTCCCGATCCAGCCACGCCGGTGCACTTGTACGTCGACGCCGTGAATGGCAACGACGGGCACACCGGGACCACCTCGAACGACGCACTGGCGACCATCGGTGCGGCAGCAGCTCGGCTGGTGGCCGGCAGCCTGGTGCACGTCGCAGCCGGCGTCTATCGCGAGGCGGTCGTCGTCGATACTGCCGGCACGGCCACCAATCCGATCGTTTTCGTTGCCGCGGCAGGCGCCGTCCTGGATGGCAGCGAACCGTCCATCGCCAGCGGCTCCGTGGTCTGGACTGGCGTCGGCAGCGGCATCTACACGACGCCGCTTGGCAGCCCGGCCTGGTACGTGGCCTGGGGCGACGAACGGCTGTACGACTACCATGCATTGAGCGATTTGCAGGACCAGAACGGTGGCCTGGTCGGCATGACCGACGTGCTGGCCGGAGGTTTCTTCGTCGACGAGGCCAATGCGCTACTCTACCTGCGGCTGCCCGACCGCAGCGATCCCAATGGCGAGGAGATCCACGTGGCGACCCTGCCCGGTGGATTTCTGATCGACACCGTGCAGCATGTGGTGATCGACGGCTTCGAGCTGCGCTACTTTGGCGACGGCGAGTACGCGGGCTTCGGCGTCGACATCCGCGGCAGCAGCCGGGTCACGGTACGCAACTGCCACATCCACAACCTCAACACCGGCGTGCGCATCCGTCGCGGCGGCAGCGACAACCGGGTCGAGGACAACTCGATCTGGGACACCAGCATCTGGACCTGGCCGTGGGACTCGGTCAAGGCACACTATGCCGAGGCCACCGGCGTCGAAAACAACGGCGGCCGCGGCAACGTGGTGCGCCGCAACCGCATCCGCGGGGTGTTCAACGGCGTCTACGTCGGCGAGTTCACCGGCACACCGGACGAGACGGTGGGCGCGGACAGCGACGTCTCTGACAATCTGCTCACCGAGCTGGCCGACGACGGGCTCGAACCCGAAGGCGCCTGCATCAATGCGCGCTTCTTCGATAACGTGATCGGACCGGTCCACAACGCGGTCTCGCTGTCGCCGATCCAGGTCGGGCCGACCTGGGTGCTCTACAACGTCCTGCACGACTTCAGGGCGCACGCGCTCAAGCTCAACAACGGTTCGAGCGGCCCGATCCTGGTCTACCACAACACGGCCATCCCGCTGGCTGGCCTGGTCGACGCCCAGGCCATGGCGCCGTCGCTACCGTTTGGTCCGCTGACCAGCCGCAACAACATCTGGCTCAGCCACAACTACGTCATCGAGTACATCTCGACCACGACGATCGGGACCATCGACCTGGACCACGACGACCTCTGGTCCGATCAGCTGGCCGGCGGTACCAACCTGGTCAAGTGGCTCAACGTGCGTCACGCGACCCTCGACGATTTCTCGACCGCCACCGGGCTCGAGCAGCACGGCTGGTCGCTGGCGCCCACCTTCGTCAACGCTGGCGGCGACGACTTCACGCTGGCCGCGGGCGATCCGCTGCTCGACGTGGGAGTGGTCATCGCGGGCATCAACGATGTGCCGGCGCGCGTGCCCGACGGTCTGCCCGACCTGGGCGCCGTCGAGCGCGGCGGGCAGACCCGGCCCGACGCTGGGCCACGCGACGCCTGGTACCCGGATCAGGGCGGCCACGACGCGGCGTCGGCAGACATGAGCGGCGGCGATCGGGTAGCGACGGACAGCACCGGGAGCGATCGCGCCGCGGCCGACCGCGCGTCCGCCGACCGCGCAGCGACCGATCGCACGGGGACCGATGGCGGCGCCGGTCTGGACGTTGCGACGGCTGTGGACGGCGCGTCGGATGCAGCGGTCGCGCCAGCTGGGTGCGCGTGTCGTGGCGCGCGGGATCCGGGCGCGCCTGCGCTGCTGCTGTTGCTTACTTTGCTAGGTGCTTGTTCCAGTCGACGACGGTCACGGGCAGGCCGAGTGCCTTGAGCGGCTCGGCCAGCGTCTTGGCCGGTCCGACCACCGTCACCACCTCGTGGCCGGCGCACAGCGCGAACTGCGCGGCGACATCCGCCGGAGTGACCTTGGCCAGTCGCTGCGGATAGCCGCCGAGCGCCATGATCGGGAAACCGAGGCTGGCCTGCCCGGCCAGGGTCGACAGCATCTCGTCGTAACCGAGATTCTGGGTGTGCGTGGTGCGCGCCAGGTTCCACTTGGCCTGGTTGACCGCCGCTGGATCGATCTTGCCGTCGTGGTAGTCGCGCAGCATGCCGAGCACGGCATTGAGCAAGGGCGGCGCCTTGTCCAGCTGCACCATGCCTCCGATATCGATGCGACCCGCGCCGCCGCGATAGACCCGGCCGCCGGCGTAGACGCCATAGCTGGCGCCCGTGCTCTCGCGGATGGTGATCCAGAGATTCTCGTTGAGCACGCCCAGCGCGACCCGCCGGGCCGCATCATTGCCCACGGTCGCCGGCACTGCCTGACAACCGATGCCGATCTCGGCCTGCGAGAGCGCCGGGTCATCGAACAGCAGTACCTGCTGCGCCGGTGGCGGTGGCAAGGGCGGCAGCGGCGGCAGCTCGCTGCCCGGATTCTTGACGCGCCAGTTGCCAAACCGGTCGCGTAC
>Ga0315268_10002651_pt1 | contig 20063 bp, 19 predicted proteins | sample C1_top_MG_FD_204535 | JGI IMG/M metagenome (GOLD analysis project Ga0315268, IMG submission 204535) | Sediment microbial communities from Yellowstone Lake, YNP, Wyoming, USA - C1_top | ecosystem: Environmental > Aquatic > Freshwater > Lake > Sediment | place: USA: Wyoming | collected 2017-08-01
AAATACGGGAGATACCCCCGGGTGTTCAGGTTGTAATTGAACCCGAGAGTCGGGTGGAAACGGTACCGCTCGTCGACGACGTTTCTCGGGTGGCACGCTTCAAAAACGCTTCGCCGGAAAACCGCGTTGCTCTCGAAGCCGTGCCCGGTTGCGAGCCAGAACGACAGGAAATCGGTTTTTTGCGGAGGAGGGTGCTCGAGAAATTCGGCAAAGAACAACTTCCCCATCTGTCCGTTTTCCATCATGTACTGCGGAAGGCCCCACACGTGCGAAACCTGCGGATCCCGCTCCAGCACCTCCACGCTTTTCCGGAACCAGTCCCGGTCGACCATCCCGTCCGATACGCACAGATAGACGATGTACTCCCCCGTCGACATGAAAAACGCCTTCCAGAACGCATCCAGGACCCCGTTGTCCCCCTCCTCCTTTTCGGACACCCATCGGACATGGGGGTACGCCTTCAGGACTTCCAGCGTGTTGTCGGTCGACGCTCCGTCCACGATGACATGCTCGACGTTCCCGTAGGTCTGCTCCCGCACCGAATCGATCGTCTGCGCAAGGAATTCCCCGGTATTCAGGGAAGCCGTGATGACGGAAACCATCGGAAAGCGGTCCATCGCTCCCTGCCCTCCCCTCTCGCTCATCGCCTCACCCCTTCGGGCAGGGACGCAATCGTGCGCAATCCCTGCGGGCAGTTTCGTAATCTTCCGGAATTCCGATGTCGACGAAGTAGCCGAGGATGATCTTCCCGAAGACGCCGAGGGGAAGCAGCCCCGGGACGACGTCGTTCTCCAGGGAAACCGTTCCCGGCCCGATCCTCCGCGAAATCTCGCGGCTCCAGACGTGGACGCCGCCGTTGATCAGACCGGGGCCGGCGATCCCCTTCTCCCGCATCGAGAGGATCCGTCCCCGGTCGCTTAGGGACACCCGTCCGTACCGGGACGTGTCCGGGCGCTCGACGAGCGCGATCGTCCCGACGCCGCCGTGACCGCGATGAAACTCCGCAAGTTCCGCAAGATCCACATCGAGGAAGGAATCCCCGTTCAGGAGAAGGAACTGATCCCCCCGCACCATCCGCAAGGCGTCGCGGAGCGCGCCCCCCGTCCCCATCGGCCGGGCCTCTACCGAGTAGCGGATCTTCGCCCCGTGGGATCTCCCGTCGCCGAAATGGGTTTCGACGACCTCGCTCTTGTACCCCGTCGCGAGCACGATGTCCCGGACGTTCCAATGCACCAGCTGGTCGATGAGGTATCCAAGAAACGGGCGGTCGCCGACGGGTGCCATCGGCTTCGGGAGGTCCCGCACGACTTCCCTCAACCGCACGCCGGCTCCGCCGGCGAGTATCACCGCTTCCATGCCGGCCGGCATTTTTAGCGGCGTCCCGGCTCTCGATGCGCGGGCCCCATGTCACCCTTTCTCTTCGAGGAAATCGCCGATGGCGCGGAGGATGTAATCGCAATCCTCGCGCCCCAGCCCCTGGTGCACGCCGATGTGGATCCCCCGGTCCCCGATATGCTCCGCGTCGGGGAAATCCCCGATCCGGAACCCGAGGTCCCGGTACCCGGGACATTGCGTCGGGATGGAAGAGAAAAGGGTCCGCGTGTCGATCCCCCGCTCCGTGAGATGCCCGACAAATTCGTCGCGCGAAAAACGCGCTTTCTCCCCGAGGATCACCGGGAACGCGTGGGGACCGATCTCCTCGTGCGGTTCCTTCCGGATCGTCTCGAGCACGCCTCCGAAGGAACGGAGCCCCTCCATCAGGTAGTAGAGGTTTTCCTTCCTCCTGGACAAGATCTCCCCATACCGCTCGAGAGACCCCAACCCGATCGCCGCCTCGAGTTCGTTCATCTTGGCGGAGAACCCGACCCGCTCGAAGATGAACCGGATGTCCGTGCCGTACCGGAACCGCTTGGCGCACGAACCGGTATCGATGTTGAGGACGCACGACTCGCACGAACACGCGCGACCGTGGCTCCTGAGGGAACGGAGGACCTCCGCGTAGTCGTCGCGATCGGTGGTGACGATCCCCCCCTCGACGGTGGAGATGATGTGGGCGACGTACAGGCTGAAGGCGCCCATCGCCCCAAGCGCCCCGGCGTTTTTCCCCTTGTAGACCGCCCCGTGCGCCTCCGCGGCGTCCTCCACAACGACCAGGCCGCGGCAACGCGCGATCGCGTTGATGGCGTCCATGTCCGCCGGCTTTCCCATCAGGTGGACGGGCATGATCGCGCGGGTCCGGTCGGTGATCGCCGCCTCGATCCGCGACGGATCGATATTGAGGGTTTCGCGGCAGATATCGACGAACACGGGATGGAAGCCGGCCTGCAGAACGGCGTTGGCGGTCGAAACGAAGGTCAGGGCGGGCATGATCACCTCGTCCCCCCGCCGGGCGCCGAAGTCGTGGAGAACGGCGAGCGCCAGCGCGTCGGCATCGGTGCCCGTGCTGACCGCCACCGCCTCCTTCGTCCCGACCAGGTCGGCGAACCGTTTCTCGAACTCCCTGACGTACTTTCCGCTCGACACCCTGCCGGTTTCCAGGATCTCTCCGATGAGGCGCCTCGCGGTTTCGGTGATCTCGACGGTTCCGAAGGGAATTCTCACTCTCCGGCCACGCTTTCCGTGTAGTAGATGATCTGGCTCCCGAGAAACTCGAACCGGAACGGCACGTGGAGCAGCGACTTCAGCGCCTCCCGGACCCGTTTCCGGGCGTCCGGATGAACGAAGAACAGCATGAACCCTCCCCCGCCGGCCCCGAGAAGCTTCCCTCCGACAGCGCCGGCCTTCCTGGCGGTGTCGTAGATCTCGTCGATCCGCGACGTCGAGATATTCTCCGAAAGGCTCCTCTTCAGCTTCCATCCCTGGTCCAGGAGCCGCCCGAGATCGTCGAGGGGGCCGTCCCCGTTCAGGATCCCGGTCGCCTCGTCCACCATGTCCCTGAGCGACCGCAGCTCTTCCCGCCGGTCGGGAATCCTGCGGATCGTATCGACGGCGACCTCGGAGGCGATCCGGGAAAACCCGGTGAAGAAGAGCATCAGGTGGTCCTGGAAGAGGCGGAGACGGTCCGCGCGAATCGTGATCGGCCGGACCTCGATGTGGTATTCCCCGCCAAACTCGATCCGGTTCAATCCTCCGAAGGCCGCGATCGCCTGGTCCTGGGATCCCACGTTCTCCCGGATCATCTCCTGCTCGATGTGGATCGCCTCGAGGGCGAGGCGGCGTTTCCCGACCATCCTCCCTTTCAGCGCGTACAGCGCGTGAAGGAGCCCGACCGTGAAGGAGGAACTCGACCCGAGACCGGACCGCGCCGGCAGGTCGCCGTCGTGGTGGATTTCGAGGCCGTCCCGGACGTCCATGAAGCGGAATACCTCCCGCACGGCGGGGTGGGCGATCTCGTCGATGGCGTTCACGTGCTCAAACTTCGAATAGACGATCCGGTGCCGGTGCTCGAAGAACGGCGGCAGGTACCGGCAGGAGATGTGGCAGTACTTGTCGATGGTCGTCGACAGGACGGCGCCGCCGTTGTCGCGGTACCAGGCGGGGTAGTCCGTCCCCCCCCCGAAGAACGAGATCCGGAACGGCGTCCGGCTGATGATCATCGATCCCTCCGGTCGCGGCGAGCGGGCATTCCCGTCATTCTCCCAGCAACCGCCTTCTGAGCTTCCTCTCCAGCATGCGCCTGACCTCGCTGGCCGCCTTCTCCCCGAAGGCACTTCGCACTGTAGCGAGATATTCCGGGCGTTGGAAGTACTCCCGGAACGCCGAGTCCCGGAACCGGAGGATCTCCTCCGCGGCAAGATGCCGGGTCGGCAGCGGTTCGGTGTCGTACGAATATTGCGAATACCCGTGCCACGTAGCGGGGAGTTTCCACCCCATCTCCCTAGCCGTCCGGTACAGGTCGGATCCGGGGAACGCCATCGCGCACCAAAAGTTGGCGTATTCGGCGTTGATCCGGATCGCCAGGTCCAATGTGTCCCGCATCGATTCGAGGGTGTCGTCGGGCAGTCCGAAGATGAAGTTCGCTATGATGTGGATTCCCGCCTCCCTCGCCATCCCGACCGCCTCGCGGATCCGTTCCTGCCCCTTGTTGACCCCCTTCCGCACGGACGCGTTTCCGGATTCGAACCCGTACGCGACCCAGCGGATACCCGCCTCTTTCATTTTCCGCAGGAGGGGAAGGTCGACGGTGTCCGTGCGCGCGTACGCCCAGAAGTTCACGCGGTACTCCCTTTCGATCAGGAGGTCGCAGATTTCGTGCACCCTGGATTTGTCCACCGTGAAGGTGTCGTCCACGATCTCCATGTGCCGGACGCCGTACTCCCTGGCAAGGACGTCGATCTCCTCCACGAAATGGTGGGGACTTCGCACCCGGTAGCTTCCCTTCCCGTAGACGGCGTTCACGGAACAGTAGGTGCAACGGAATGGACACCCCAGCGAGGAAAACACCACCGCGTACGGAGACCGGCTTTCCTGTCCGAAACAGTGCCAGTTGTGGGCCCGGTACTTCCCCATCGGGAGGAGATCCCACGCCACGAACGGCAATTCGTCCAGGTCGCGGATCAGGGGGGGAGCCTCACCCCGGAAAAGCGTCCCGTCTCTCCGGGCGACCGTTCCCCGTGCTTCGACCCGATCCGGGGGGGTGCCGGACCGCAGCGCCCGGAGCAGGTCCTCGGTCGGATGGAAACCCTCCGTCGTGCAGACGTAATCGGCGCCCGAAACCCGCAGCGTCTCTTCGGGGAGCGCGGCCGCGTGATGCCCTCCGATGACGGTGCGCGTGGAGCCGGCCTTCTCGCGGATCGCCGACACGATCTTCGTCGCGGCCGTCATCTTCGCGGTCACCGCCGTGACGCCGGCCAGCAGCGGATCCTTGCTTCGGACAATCTCCGCGACCTGGGCCGGGGTCAATCCGTCCGCCTCCGCGTCCACGATTTCGACCGAGAACCCGCGTTGACGCACGAACGACGCGATAAGGCCCAGGCCGATCGGAGGAGCGACTCCCGACTGCTCTCCCACCTGGGAATAGACCTCCGCCCAGGTTCCGGGATTGATCAGGATCAGATCGGGTCGATCGGTCATTGGAATGGCGGCACTCTCCCGAAATCCGTCGGCGTGGAATCGCAAGGGAGCTCAGAACGGTCCCTTGAATTCCACCTCCTCCCTTGGGACATCCATTTTGGGGACCCATCGGCGCTGCCCGGGGCGGACGAGGGAATGGGCCTCCGCGGCGATCTTCCGGGCGTCGGGGTAGAACAGATCCTCGATGGAAGGCGCCGTCGGGCATGTCGTGAAGGCGAATCCCATCCTCCGGACCTCGAACGGCGACCCGTTCCTCCCCTCCGCAAGGCGAGCGACGATTTCCGCCCCGGCCCCGCACGGGATCCACGAGTTGTCGACGACGATCAGCCGGCCGGTCTTCCGGACCGACGACTCGATTGTCGAAATATCCAGCGGCAGAAGGGAGACCGGGTCGATGACCTCCGCCCGCACCCCGGTATCCTCCAGGAGACGGGCGGCCCGCAAGGACTCGATCGCCATCTGGGAGACGCCGACGATCGTGACGTCGCTCCCTTCGCGCAGAACGCGGGCCTTCCCGAAAGGAACCCCGTAAGGCTCGGCCGGGACCGGTCCCTTCTGGTAGTACAGGTGGCGGTGCTCCACGTAGATCACCGGGTCGTCATCCCGTATGGACTGGATGAGGCAACCCTTCGCGTCGTGCGGCGTGGCGGGAGCCACGACCTTCAGCCCCGGGATGTGCATGAAGAGAGGATAGAGCCCTTGGGAGTGCTGGGGCCCCTGCCCCCAGCTCTTGCCGATGAGACCACGGACGACGATGGGGACGCTCACCGTCCCCCCGTACATATACCGCATCTTGGCGGCCATGTTGACGATCTGGTTGACCGCGAGGAGGAGGAAGTCCATCCGGATGTGGATGTGAATCGGTCGAAGCCCGGCGATCGCCGCGCCGACGGCGAACCCCGCCATCCCGTCTTCGGAGAGCGGGGTGTCGAAGACCCTTTCCGGGCCGAATTTCTCGAGGAGCCCCCGGGTGGTCCCGAGGATCCGCTTCGGATCGTCGACCCCCTGCCCCATCAGGAAAACCGACGGATCCCGGAGCATCTCCTGCTCCATCGCCTCGCGGATCGCCTCGGGGTAGGAGAGAATCCGTGGATGGTCAGGAGACGCCATAAACATCCGTCCAGAGGTCCCCGGCGAGAGGGAACGGGCTCTCTTCCGCAAAACGGATCGCCGCGGCGATCTCCTCCTCGGCGTCGAGCTCGATTTCCCGGGCGCGGCCCGAAGGGAGAAGCGCTCTCAGGCGGGGAAGATCGTCCCTTTCCATCCAGGACCGGACGTCCGCCTCGTCGCGGTAGCCGAGGTGGTGGTCCTCCCCGGGGCCGACGTGCTCCTTCCAGCGGCAGGTCAGGCACTCCAGGAAGGCGGGCCCTTCCCCTTTCCGGATCCGCCCGACGAGGGCCGCGGACACCCTGCGGATCTCGCGGGTGTCCGGATTCCCGACCTGCCGCGCCGGCATCCCGTAGGACCGCGCCCTCTCGCACAGGTTGTCCGAATGGCGACGGGTCAGGTGGTGCGAATGGATGGCGAACGAGTTGTTCTCGCAGACGAAAAGGACCGGCAGCTTCTTCAGCGCGGCGAAGTTCATGGTTTCGTGGTACGCCCCCTCGTCGACCGCCCCGTCCCCGAAGAAACTCGCCACCATCGCATTCGATCCCCGCGCCTTGAGAAAGAAGGCGTACCCGGCGGCGAGCGGAATGGTCGTGGCCACGACGGCGGACGTCCCCATCACCCCTGCCCCCGTGTCGATCAGGTGCATGGAGCCGCCTTTGCCGCGGGCGCACCCGGTGGCCTTCCCGTAGAGCTCTGCCATCATCGCCTTCAGGTCACCGCCCTTGGCGAGGTACATCGCGTGCCCCCGGTACGACCCGAAGACGACATCCGTCGGACGAAGGGCCTCGCACACCCCCACGGATACCGCCTCCTGGCCGATCGACAGATGCACCGGACTCTTGATGGCGTCGGTCGGGTAGATCCGCGCGACCTCCTCCTCCACCCTCCGGATGCGGTAGAACGACCGGTACAGCCGGCAGGCAAGGGACCGGCGCGGCGGGACCATAGCGATCGGGCGCGGGCGGCTCAACGAACCTGCTCCTTCCGCCGGGGGGAAGGCCGGGGGTTCGCCGCCTTGAGCTTCCCGGAGGCCTTGAGGGCCCGGTATTCCCCGATCGTGCGCGATACTCCCTCCGAAAGACCGATCTCCGCCCGGAATCCGAAGGTGGAGATCCGGCTTACGTCGAGACACTTCCTCGGCATCCCGTCGTGCCTCGCGGGATCCCACCGGACTTCACCCCGGTATCCGGCAAGACGCCCGACCAACTCCGCGAGCTCCCGGATGGATATGTCGCAGCCCGGCCCGACGTTCATCGGTTCCGAGGTCTTCGCCTGATCCATCAGCAGGGCCAGCGCCATCGCGGCGTCGTCCACGTGGAGAAAATCCCTCCGGGGAACTCCGGTCCCCCAGAGCGTGACGGAGGCGAGATTCCCGTCGGCCGCATCGACGAATTTTCTCACGAGCGCCGACAGGACGTGGGAGCGCTCCGGGTCGAACGTGTCGTTGGTTCCGTACACGTTGCACAGGATCGGGCAGACCGTCACCACGCCGAACTGACGCTCGTGGAAGGCGGCCAGGCGGAGCCCCATCGCCTTCGCGACCGCGAACCCTTCGTTGGTCGGTTCGAAGGGGCCCGTCCAGAGGGATTCCTCCCGCATCGGCTGTAGGCAATCCCTTGGGTAAACGCACGAGCTCCCGGCGAACAGCGCCTTCCTCGGCGGGAATTTCCGGATCGCCTCGAAGAGGTTCAGGATGATCCGCCCGTTCTCCGAAAGAAAACCTGCCGGATCGGCCGCGTTCGCGGCGATTCCGCCGACCCGCGCCGCGAGGAGGAAGACGAATTCCGGCCTGTGTTTCCGGAAATACCGCTCGACCGCGGGCCCGTCCAGGAGATCGAGTTCGGACCGGGGGGGAGTCAACACGCTGTCGAACCGTTGCTCCGCGAGATTCCGGCACACCGCGGACCCGATCATGCCGCTTGCGCCGGTGACCAGGATCGACGATTCCCTCTTCATCCCTTCCGTTCCCCCCGGCGGGTGTGCGCCGCGGGCGTCCCGTTCCGGTTCACCGGACCACCGTCAGCGCCTTCCACGGGGAGCGGGCCAGCTCCTCCCGCCAATAGTCCAGAAGGTCGAGGAACGTCTTTTCCGGCGGAATCTCCGGTTCCCAGCCGGTCGCATCCCGGAACTTGTCGAAACAGGGGATCTGCAGGGTGACGTCGGACGGACGGAGCAGTTGGGGATCGACCTGCACCTCGCAACGGACCTTCGAGAACGTGAGCAGGATATCGAGCGCCTCCCCGATCGTCATCGTCCGGTTCCCGCCGATGTTGTAGACCTCTCCCGGGGGGCATTTGTTCACCATGATCCAGTACGCCCGGACGGCGTCTCTCACGTCGCAGAACGTCCGGACGGATTTCAGGTTCCCCACCCGAATCACGGGCTTCGCAAGACCTAGTTCGGCCGCCGCCACCTGCTTGGCGAAGAAGGACATGGCGAAGACGTCCCCCCTCCTGGGGCCCGTGTGCGTGAACATCCTCGTCCGGATCGTCCGGATCTTGTGCGAAACCCAGTATTGGAACGCCACCATGTCTTCCCCGACCTTTCCGACCGCGTACGGGGAGGCGGGCCGCAGCGGGCACGATTCCAGGATCGGGACGTCGGCTTCCGTCACCTGGCCGTACACTTCCGAGGAAGAACAGATGTGGATCACGGGGTCGATCCCCGTGATCCGTACGGCCTCGAGGAGGTTCGTCGTCCCGATGATGTTCGTGGTTATGGTGTGGACGGGGGAGTTGAACGAGGTCAGGACGTAGCTTTGCGCCGCAAGATGGAAGATGACGTCGGGTCGGACGGCCTCGAAACGCCGGATGAGCGATCCCATGTCGCAGAGGTCCGCTTCCAACATCCGGATTCGGTCAATAACGTTGGCGAGGTTTTCCCGCGGGCTTCTCCAGCGGCAGAGGCCGTAGATCTCGTGGCCTTCGTTCCGGTCGACGATGTAGTCCGCAAGGTGACTCCCGACGAATCCGGTGATCCCCGTGATCAGAATCCTCATCCGCCCCCTCGCCGCGTCTGATGTATATTGGAAATTCGCCGGTGCCGGTCCGGCACCAACATTCATGGGATTTTATCCCAACACCGGGCCTGGTGGGCGGAATTTGCGCTCTGCCGGACGGAGGTCGCGTGAAGTTCCGCCTCAAGGACATACCCCGGCACGTCTCCTTCCTATCCGAGTTGTGGCGGTTCGAACGGATGCCCGGCGGCGCGACGGTTCCCTGGCGCGACCTGTATCCGTGCCTCCACGAGAAAACGGCGACGACCTCCTTCGATACGCACTACTTCTATCAGGACATCTGGGCGTTCGGGAAGATCGTCCGCAGCAAGGCTCCCGGGCACGTCGACATCGGCTCCAAGGTCGACTACGTCGGGTTCCTGACCACGGTCACCAACGTCACCTTCATCGACATCCGGCCCCTTTCGGCCCGCCTCGACAACCTGACGAACCTGCCCGGCAGCATCCTCGCCATCCCCTCCCCTGACGGCTCGATCTCCTCTCTCTCGTGCCTCCACGTCGCGGAGCACATCGGGCTTGGCCGGTACGGGGACCCGCTTGACCCCCTTGGCACCGCCAAGGCGTGCGCGGAGCTGCGCCGGGTCCTCGCGCCGGGCGGAAACCTGTACTTCGGGCTTCCCGTCGGGAAACCGCGCGTCTGTTTCAACGCCCACCGGATCCACTCGACGGGACAGATCCTCCGCTACTTCGAGGGGCTGACGCTGCTGGAGTTTTCCTTCGTGGACGACGGCGGCGGCTTTACGGTGAACGCGGACATGGCCGTGGCCGACTCCGCGAAGTACGGGTGCGGGCTGTTCCACTTCACGAAATAGGGAAGGGTCACGCCTCAGGGGCAGGGATGGCAATGACGATATCGTCGAGGATCCGGATCCGGTACGACGGGTCGATCTCCTGCAGGCGCAGGAGCACCTCCACGATCCCCGGCCGCCCGTCCCGTCCATCGAAGTAGCGCGCGTCGTCGATGAAGATGACGTGCCCCCTTACCGGGTGCTCGCGGATCTGGCGGATGGACAGCAGGACCGGCTCCTCCACTTCGCCCTTTCCTGTCCCCTCCCCGCTCCAATGGCCATCCAGCCAGAAGACCGCCGGCTCCGAAAGGGCTTCGAGGACCCGCGGCAACTCCCGGACGCAATCTCCATGGATGATCTCCACGTTCTGATCCCCCCGGAACCGGTCCCGGGCCTTGCCGCAGAGAACCGGGTCCACCTCGATCGACACGACCTTACCGTACCGCCCCTTCATCTCGTTCACGGTGTCGCCGTGGTACGTGCCGGTCTCGATGAACACCCCGGGGCGGGGGTTCGGGGTGTTCTCTTCCATCACTTTCACTTTGATCGAGTGGGGCGGGAGGGCGTAGCGGCCAAGCCGCACCTCGGCGAGGAACCGGTCCTCCTCCCGGCGGGATTTCCTGCGGCGCCGGAAGGCGCGGAAGAGGCTTTCGTCCCTAGACATGGGGTGTAGTATATACGCTCGACTTCCGTGAACGCAGGGAAAGGAATGAAGCCGGCAAGCCCTGGACTCCACAACATCCTCGTCATCCAGCTCGGCGACATCGGCGACGTCGTCCTTGCCACCGCGTCGTTCCGCGCCCTCAAGGACCGGCTGCCGGGTGCCCGCATCCACGCGCTGGTGCGGAAAGGGTGCGGGGCGCTCCTCGCGGCCGACCCGAACCTGAGCGGAGTGCTTGAATCCCGCCGGGGCGGCGGAAAATTCTCCGACGTCGTACGGGAAAACTTCTCGCTGGTTCGAGCCCTTCGGAAAGTGCGGTTCGACCTGGTGGTCGACCTGCGGACCGGCGACCGGAGCGCCATCCTCGCGCTCCTCTCGCGGGGGACGAAAAAGGTCGCCTACGCCGGCAACGGGGCGTTCTGGAGAAGGTTCGTCTATACCCGGTTGTTCGACCGTCTTGCGGAGGCGCCGCCCCCCGCCCATCCGGGAGCCGACCAGTCGCTGCGCATCCTTCGGGCGGCCGGGTTCGACGTCGGAAATTTTCTCCCCCGACTGCACGTTTCCAATGAAACGGACGCGTCCGCCGTGAAGATCCTCTCCGCGGCCGGCATACCCGAGGGGACGCGGTTTGCCACGATCAACCCTTTCTCCCGCTGGAAATACAAGGAGTGGGGTTACGACCGGTGGGCCGAGGTGATCGCGGCACTCGCCGAGCGGCACGGTCTTCCGTCGGTCCTGGTCGGATCGGCGGAGGAGTCCCGGGCGGCGGCCGGGATTCTGCGGAAGGCGGGCGGGGCGGGGAGGTCGATCGCGGGGAAGACGTCTCTCGGGGAGCTCGCCGCGGTGCTGCGGAGGAGCACCCTCCACATGGGCGTCGACAGCGCGGCGCCGCACATGGCTTCCGCGCTCGGAACGCCCGCGCTCACGATCTTCGGGCCGTCGGACTGGCGGGCGTGGGTCCTCCCGGACGATCTCCATCGCGTCGTCGCGCCGGACATGCCGTGCGTCCCATGCAACATGGAAGGGTGCGACCGGAAGGGGCGGAGCATCTGCCTCGAAGAAATGCCGGTGGAAAAGGTGTTGGATCCGGCCCGGGAAATGCTCGAGAGATTCCACCCTCCGCCTACCCCTGCCGGTCAATGACCCCGAGAATGCCCAGGACCTTCTCGAACCGCATCTCCCAGGTGTGTTCCCGCAGCGCCCGCGCACGTCCGGCGACGCGGATCGCCTCGGCCTCCCCGGGGTTTGCCAGCAGACGCCGGATCTTCGCGATGAGGTCTTCGATCCCCCGGTAGGTGACGATCTCCTTCCCCACCTCGTAGAACCGCGAAAGTTCCTCGTACTCCTCCGTCAGATAGAGCCCGCCGCTCATCGGCACCTCGAAGTCGCGCCCCTTGAGGCAGTACGTCTCCCCGTGCCCCGCGACCCCGCCGAATCCGAGGTTGATCCGGCTTCGCGAGTACGTCCGGACCATCTCTTCCGTCGGAAGGGGCCCGGACGGCCACCCCGGTCCGAACGCTTCGACCTGGATCCCCGCGTCCCTCAACGCTGCGACGACCGTGGGACGGTTCCCATAGCACTGCCCGACGAAGGAGACGTCAATCGTCTTTTCTACCTCGTACGGGCGGTGGACCCCAGGATTCGCCCCCTCCGGCAGGTACAACGGGGTCGCTCCCTCGACGCAATATTTCTCCACCGCGTCCCGGGTGCTCGTCCAGCAAAGGTCGAAATGGCGGCAGATGTCCCGCACGCCCATCGCGAGCCCCTTACGGACGCGGCCGACGAACGCCTCCTTGTCGTTCAGGGCGAGGTTGACCACCGGGGGGCCGAGCACGGCAAGTTGCCGAACCGTCTCCAGAGCCACGATTTCTCCGGAAAGGTAGGTGAAGATGAAATGGAGGGGCCGCTCCCGGATCTGCGCGCGGACGAAACCAAGGAGGTCCCGGTTCATTGCGTCCCGAAGCCCCGTTCTCCGCTCTTTCCCGCCGTGGTCGTACTTTTCCCGCCAGTCGTAGTGGACCACGTCCCCAAACGTCGCGAGCGCGGGAAGCAATGCGGTTCGCTCCCAATTGTAGTCGTGGAATATCGCGAGCGTGCGCACCGCCCCGCGGGAAACCGGCGCGATGCCTGGTCGCCTGGCCTCCACCGCACGAGCGATCGCGTCCGGGTCCGGGACGGAAAGCCCCCGCTGCAGGAATTTCCTCCGGTACCCGTCCGCCTCCCTCTCGAGGCGGCGCTCGCTCCTCCATGCCCGGAACGCCTTCCGGTACGGCCGGAAGGGGTCGTTCATCGGTGGATCGAGTAAAGCCGGGGGCCCATCGACTTCTTCTCCATGTCGTTCATCATGTTCAGGACATGTCCCGCGTCCAGAGCAGGGACGGAACAGCGGCGAGAAATGTCCGCGCACACCCGCAGGGCGCCGACACCCGCTCCGACGAGACACAGGTCCACGTCTTCCGGAACCGTACGCAGGACCTCGTCCCGCATCGCGTCCCACCGGGTGGCCACATAGGACGCCGGGATCGGCACGGGAACCAGCGACGGGCGGGACGAATGGGCGGCAAACCATGCGGTGCAAGATGCCACGTCGATGTCCGAGTTGAGGATGCACACCTTCCGGCCGTCCACCACGGCGGCAAAGGATCGCGACGCAAGGTACGCGTACACGACGTAGAACGGAATGTAGTCCGTCCCTCCGAGCTGCACCCCGTGCCTCCGGAGGAATCCGAGGAAGAACGCCGCGCCGTCGTCCCCCGACCGTTTCCAGAAGGCCGGGAACTTCCGCCGCACCGGTCCGATGTTGCCCGGGAACACGAGCGGCGCGAGGATGCCGGTTCCCGCCACGTACCGGAGGTCCTCCGCGTGCGAAGGAATCGCACTCCGGATCGCGTCCGGGGATTCCGCCTGCGCGTACAGGCCATTGCAGCGCAGCGAGCCCGCGTAAAACGCGTACTCCCCGTCCGCGAACCGGACGACGGGCGTCCCTTTCCGCTCCAACATCCCTTTCCGCACGCGTTCGGAAAGCATCGCGACGCAGGCGTCGCCCGACGGGGCCTCCTCGTGGAGGAGGCAGGTTTCCTGCTCCCGGATTCCGGGGCCGAACCGCTCCACCACGGAAGTATTGTCGATCCCGGTCACCTCCAGGGCATCGAACCGGAACCGCGGCGAACCCGTGAGCCGCTCGGGATCCGGCTGGTCATCTTTACCGGACACGGTCACCCCCTTGAGGAGGAAGGTCGGCTTTCCTCGCCAGAACCGCGACTCCCGTCCCGGAATAAAGTGCGGCAATCGGACGGGCGAACCAGCCCATGAACGGAACCTCCCGGATCCTTCGCTTCACGTATTCGGAGTGGTACCTCTTCTCCTCCAACACGTCGAAACCGAACCGGAAGAGAAGCCCCCGCAACGACCCCGGGGTGAAGTGGTACTGGTGATAAGGCAGATCCCAGTCCTTCCATGTGCGCCCTTCCTTCAGCGCGTCCGTGCCCTCGTGGTTCGGGACCTCGACGACAAGGATCCCATCGGCGGACAGCCACTTCCGTGCGAGGCGAAGGGGAACCCTCGGATCCGGAGTGTGCTCCAGCGCGTGCCACATCGTGACCACGTCGAGCGACCCCGACTCGAACAGATCCTCCCGCATCTCTCCCGTCTTCACGTCGATCCCGAGCGTTTCCCGCACCGAAGCCGCCGCGTCGTCTGACACGTCGAACCCGACCACGTCGTACCCGCGAAGCCGGCACGCCTCGAGGAAGTACCCCCTGCCGCTGCCGACGTCCAGCACCTTCCCGGCAATCTTGTGGCGACGGAGGAAATCCACCCGGTGGCGCTCCTGGGAGAGACGGCGGAGCATCCCTTCGGATCCGCGAGGCAGAACGCTTTCATAGTGGCTCGCGAAGTAGCTCTCCCGGTACAGCCGCCCGAGTTCCGCGGGATCGGGCCTTGGGTCCAGGACTCCAAGTCCGCACCCCGTGCACTTGTGGACGGTCCACCGTCCATCGCTCATCAGCAGAACGCGTCCCGCCCCCCCGCATAGAATGCACTCCCCGGGCGCCTTCTCCATCGAACCCCGACCTCACCCCTTTCCCACTTCGCGGATGGCGACATCATATCCCACCCGATACCGCTCCAGCCTCCCCAACGCGAGCGCGCGATCCCGCAGAAAGGGAAGGGAAAGGCGGGCGAAAAATATCCTCATCCTCTCCCTGAGGATGTGCGCCCGGGCGATTTTCCGGACGGTTTCCGGCCGGTAATGCTTTCGGTAGAACAGGTACTCCGCCGCCGCCTTCTTCCGCCAGACGTCCGCAGGGAGCGTCCCCCGCTCGCTCTTCCCGCCGTGGTGCAGGATGACCGCGTCGCGGACCTGGCCGATCCGGTACCCCTCCTTCCGGATCCTGAGGCAGAGGTCCTGGTCTTCTCCGTAAAGGAAAAACTCCTCGTCGAACCCGCCGAGCTTCCGCATGAGTTCCGTCCGGACGATCTGGCAAGCCCCCATCACGCAGGCGATCTCGCCCGGAAGCCCCGAGAGTTCCCTCGCCGTCCGCTTCTGCCCCGGGTAGGTTTGGGACACGGTATCCTGCCGCGAGCCGTCGGGATTATTTACCGTGGGCCCCGCGAGCCCGACCCCGGGATTCGCGTCCATCCAGGCGGCCATCTTCCGGAACGACCCGGGCGTCGCCTCCGTGTCCGGGTTGAGCAGGACGATGTAGCGGCCGGCGCACTCCCCGAGGACCTGGTTGTTCGCGGCCCCGAACCCCCGGTTCTCCCGGTTCTCCACCAGGCGCACCCACGGGAACTTCCCGCGAACGAGCGCTGCCCCGCCATCCGACGAAGCGTTGTCCACCACGAACGTTTCGAGCGATATCCCTTCAGCCGCGCGCACCGCGAGAAGGCACGCCTCGATCAGGTCGGCCGTGTTGTAGGAAACGATGACCACGGAGAGGTCGGGGGCGGGGACCCTAATCACGAAACGCCTCCCGATCCGCGATGTTTGATCGCAAGCGCATCCTCGTACACCCCCGCAACCTCCTCCGCCAGGCGGTCCCATCCGTGCTGCAGGGCCGTCCGGTGGCCCACCTCGCCCATCGCCGCGCGACGCTGCGCGTCGAGCAGCAGGACGATCTTCCCCGCCGCGGCGTCGGCGTCCAGGCGGTCCGGGAGGACGAAGCCGTTCGCCCCCTCCTCGACCAGGTCCTTCGCGCCGACGTTCGTGCTCACGATCACGGGAAGGCGGGAGGCCATCGCCTCGAGAACGACCATCCCGAAGGTGTCGAACGCGGACAGCATCATGAACAGGTCGGAGGCGAGGTAGAACGCCTCCACCCCTTCCGCGTGCTCTCCCGCGAACACGACTAAATCCGCGATTCCAAGGGACGACCCAAGGGACCGGTACTTCCCTTCGTTCCCTCTCCCGACGACGAGGAGGCGGAGGGCGGCGTCGGGGCGTAACTCCTTCGCCCGGGCGACCGCCCGCAGCATCGCATCGAGCCCCTTCACCTCGAAATTCATGCCGACGAACAGGATCACGATCTCCGAGGGACCGATCCCGTATCGGCCGCGGACCTCCCGCCGGCACGCCTCCCGGTCCGGGGAGGAGAACCGCGCGAGGTCGACGCCGGGGTGGAGCACGCGCATCCGGGAAGGATCGACGCGATACATCTCCTGATACGCCGCGCCGGCGATCGACGACACCGGAAGGTGCCACGAGCACCCGCCCTCCTCCATCAGCAGACGCTCGACCCGCGCGGTCACCCGGTCGAAGAGGGTCGGGCGGCGCTTCCGGATGTCGCGGACCCACGTTTCGTGGGGGATCGAGTGCATGGTGAACACGTCCGCGCGGAAGATCCGGTCGTGCGCGTGGACCAGGTCGAATTTTCCCTTCTCGACTTCACGCCCGGCGAGCCAGGCGAATACCGCCTGCCGCGGAAAGCGGGGGAAGGGGAGCCTCGGGATCTTGTGGAAGACGACCAGCCCCGGACCGGGGACCCAACGATTCGAGAAGACGTGGATCTCATACCGCCCGCCCTGCGCGAGTCGCTCCGTCAGCTCGTACACGAACCGCTCGCCGCCGCCGACCGTCCCGTACTTCGGGACGACGATGGCGACCCGGGGCCGCGCAGAGGTCGTCACCCCTGCTCCTTCCCCGACGACCTCGATAGCTCCCGGAGCCTCGCGTACTTGGCGAAGGCGAGCCAGCTGGTGGTGGCGGAGATCACCACCCCCTCCACCCCGTCGAGGAAGCCGAGACGGAAAAGGTACGTCCTGAAGAACGCGAACGCCGGCCGCAACGTCAGGTCCAGGATCGTGCACCGCTCTCCCCGCTCGAACATCTGACGGGCGGAGAGGTCGCTGTACCGGTTGATTTTCGGGATCATGTCGCCGATCCCCGAGAAGGAGTAGTGAAGCAGGTGGCCCCGGAGCGGGACGATGTCGCCGGAAACCTCCACCCGCTCGTGGACCAGGTCCGCCGAGAATCGCGCCCGGGTGCGGTCGAAGAGTCGGGTCGTCCGGTCGGGGTACCACCCGCAGTGCCGGATCTCCTTCCCGCCCAGGAACGTCCGGCGCGGGACGGTGTAGGCGGCGGCCATCCGCGGTGCCGAGAGGACCGCCCCGATCTCCTCCGCCAGTTCGGGGGTCACCCGCTCGTCGCAGTCGACGTTGAGAACGACGTCGTGGATCGCGAGCTCGACCGCCGCCTGCTTCTGCGGGCCGAACCCTTTCCACGGGACGTCGAAGACTTTATCCGTGTACCGCCGGGCGATTCCCTGCGTACCGTCGGAGGATCCGGAGTCGACCACCACGATCTCTTCCGCGAAACGCAGCGATTCCAGGCACTCCCCGATTCGCGCCGCCTCGTTGCACGCGATCACCACCGCCGAGAGCGGAAGGCGCCCGGGCGAGCTCTCCGCGGCGGGGAAAACCGTCACGGCGCCAACGTACTACGCCAGCGGATGGTTTCCCGAAGCCCGCTGTCCAGATCATGCTTCGGCGTCCAGCCGAGAACGGCCCGGGCCCTCTGGAAATCGAGGGAGTATCCCTCCAGTTCGCCGGGCCTCGGCGGCAGGCAAACAGGCTCGGGCCGGCGCCCGAGAAGTCTCGCGATCCTGGAGTAGAGATCCATCAGCGTCGTTTCGACCGACGTGCCGAAATTGAAAAATCGGAATGACCCATCCGTCAACGGAATCTCCAGGCAGCGTTCGAAGGCGTCGATAGCATCCTCGATATACACGAAATCCCTTGTTTTTTCACCGGAACCGTAGAACTCGGCCTGGAGCCCCCTCGACAACTTGTCGATATAGTCCGACATCGCGCCCTTGACTTGCCGCGGCCCGTAGACGGTCGCGAAGCGGAGGACCACGAAGGGCAATCCATAGACGTTTCCGTAGAACTCCAGATAATGTTCGATCGCCCGCTTGGTGATCGCGTACGGAGAAATGGGACGAAACGGTTCGTCTTCCTTGATGGGCCTGCTCGCCGTGTTCCCGTAGATGAATCCGGACGACGCGAAAACAAAACGTTCCACTCCGTGCAGGCGTGCCTGCTCTATCACGGCGAGGGTCCCGGACAAAGTCCGGAAATCGAACACCGGATCGGCTACGGATTTCGGAACGTTGGTATTGGCGGCCAGGCTGAATACGATCGCCGGCTGTTCCCTCTCGAATACTTCGGAGAGCGACGGGTCGTTGGTGTCGATCCCGTAAAAGGTCGCCGATGGGTGCAGATTCCCTTTTCTTCCCGTCGACAGGTTGTCCACGACCGCGACGGAAGCGCCGTGCCCGATCAGGCGGTCCACGAGATGGGAACCGATGAAGCCGGCACCGCCGGTAACAAGGATTTTCGTCCGCTCGAGGCTCATACGGTTTTTCCCGTCACGATGGCAACCAACCGGCCGGCGCGGTTGTCCTCCCTGATATTTTCACCGGCGATTCCGGCCATGTCGCTGTAATGGCCGTACTCCGCGATGATCTTCGTTACGGAGGAAAGGATGGCATCCGGCGAAGGTTGCTCGATCGCGATGCCGGCACCGTACCGTTCAACATACCGGGCCATCCAGGTGTCCGTCAGCGTGACAATCGGGCACCCGGCCAGCAATGCGTCCATCGTCACACCGCTCACGCGGTCGGCGAAATCTTCCCTTCGGTAGAACTGCAGGCAGATGCCGCCGGAAAATACCCCTGCGTACTCCTCCTCGCTCAGCGTGGCGTATATCTTCCGCAATGACTCGTAACCGATGTCTCCGAGCCGGCGGATATCTTCCTCGATCTGCGCATCGTATTTATTGTAATGCTTCGGCGACATCTGTACGACGAACGGGATGCCGCGGCCTATCGCCGCCAGGTGCGCGACGAAATCGACGACATGATGGAAACCCTTGTCCCGCCTCGCCGCTCCCGCAAAAAGCAGGTGCCGGAACACGGCCTTTTCCGCACGCGGACCGGCCCCGCCCGATACCGGATAGGGAGCGACATGCACATTACCGAATCCGCACTCCCGGAACGGAGCAACCGTCGATGCGGTCGGGCCGATCACGACAAGGTTGGGCTGGCGCCGGGCGATCTTTCGAAGGGACGCTCGCTTCCTCTCGCTGTCCCGGAACCAGTGGAAGAACAGAAACGCCTTCCCGGGAGGAACCTTGCCGCGCGCGGCCAGATCGATCATCGCCATATCCAGCCGGCCGGCGAGATTGACGAATATTGTTTCGTCCCGTCGGAGCAGTCTGCGGTACAGGAGCAGAAGCTGCGCCTTCCGGAGACGACGATGGAAGTGCGGGACGACGCGGACATTCCCGGGGAGGCGGAGATCGACCACATGGCGGTCGCCCCAGACCGTCAGGTTGATCCCCTCGGCGGCACCCGCGATGCTGTTCAGCAGGCTGCTGCAGCAGCCGGTTTGATCGGCCAGCGTCGGATCGATGAAGTGGATTGTCTCGGACATGGAAAACTTATACTTCATATCTTCCCGGTCGCGAAATAGAATCGCCCGTCGGCTCCACGATGTCGATCCGCATCCGTTCCCCTTCGAAGCAGATTACTGCAGACCGGCAGATCCCATCAGCCCGGCCATCGCCGCGGCGACCTCCGCGGCCTTGATGCTGGCGCGGCACTCCGCGTCGCGCGGGCAGACCTTGTCCCCCTTGATCTGGCACGCGGTGCACGGCAGCGGCGCCTGGAGGAACCGATGGCCGGGGCCCAGCGGGGCGGCGTATTTCCCGTCGCTTCCCCGGAAGATCGAAACGGTCTTCGCTCCGACGACCGCCGCAAGGTGGAGCGGCCCCGTGTCGGGGCCGATCATGTGGCCGCAGGCCCGGTAGACGGCCGCGAGCGCCTTGTACCCGAGGCGTGGCAGCAACCTCACCCGCTCCCCGGCGAGCTCCCGGATCGCGAGGCACTCCTCCCGCTCCCGTTCGGTTACCCAGGAC
>Ga0315268_10002652_pt1 | contig 20059 bp, 15 predicted proteins | sample C1_top_MG_FD_204535 | JGI IMG/M metagenome (GOLD analysis project Ga0315268, IMG submission 204535) | Sediment microbial communities from Yellowstone Lake, YNP, Wyoming, USA - C1_top | ecosystem: Environmental > Aquatic > Freshwater > Lake > Sediment | place: USA: Wyoming | collected 2017-08-01
TGCTATTCATGGGCGGCGAGTTTGCCCACCCCTGGGAATGGAATTTTCGCGTCGCGCTCCCCTGGTGGCTCACCGATCACGGCGAACACCAGGGCGTGCAGCGCGCGCTCGGCGATCTCAACCGCCTCTACGTGCAACGCCCGGCGCTGCATCGCTATGAATTTGAACCGCGCGGCTTTTCCTGGCTCGATTGCAATGACGCAGAGCATTCCACACTGAGTTTCGCGCGCTGGTCGGAAGATCAACACCTGGTGGTAGCGCTTAATTTCACGCCGGTGCCGCGCCCCGGGTTTCGCGTCGGCGTGCCGCACAGCGGTCACTATCGCGAGTTGTTCAATTCTGATTCCGGTTACTACGGCGGCGGCAATCTTGGCAACGGTGCCGGCGCCGAGGCCAGCACTACGCCCTGGCACGGCCAGCCGCGCTCTATCGTGATCAACCTGCCGCCGCTGGCGGGGGTAATCTTCGCGCCCGCTTGATGCTTAGCCTTAGGCGCCCAGCGCTCGTGGCAGCGCGGCCAGAAACCGATCGACCTCCCGATGCACGCCAATCGTGACGCGCGCCCAGCTGTCGTAGCCGTCGAAGTGGCGACCAACCTTGATGCCGGCGGCGAGCATATGATCCTGAAACCGTTTCAGGGGCCCACCGGTATCAAAGAACACAAAATTGCCCTGCGCCTCGGCCCGCTGCAGCCCCAGCCGGTCGAGCGCGGCATGCACGCGCGCACGATCACCGACCAGCGCAGCACGCGTGCTGTGCTGGAACGCATGATCATTGAAGCTCGCTATCGCAGCCGAAAGCCCCGTCGTGTTCGGCCAGGTGAGCGACAGTGCGCTGAAGCGTGGCGCGAGCGCCACCGGCATGACGGCGTAACCGATCCGCAGGCCTGCCAGCCCGTGCAGCTTCGAAAACGTGTGCAGCACGATCACATTGGGAATCTCTTTCACCAGCCCGGCGAGCGTCGCCACTCCCGGTCGATCGACGAAATCCATATAGGCTTCGTCGACGATCACCGTGCATTCGGCAGGCACCGAGCGCACGAAGGCCTCGAGTGCGCCGCGCGTGACCGCCGTTCCGGTGGGGTTATTGGGGTTGCAGACATAGACGAGGCGTGTCAGATCGGTGATCGCAGCGCGCATCGCCGCCAGATCGTGGCCATGAGTGCTGTCGGGCGCGACCCAACGCACCTTCATGCCAAGTTTCGCGGCGAATTCCGGCAGCTCTTCAAAGGTTGGTCGCGAGGCGACCAGTTCGCCGCCAGCGGCTGTCGTCGTAGCGAGCAGCCCCGCCATTCTGAGCAGTTCGCCCGAGCCCGCGCCAATCGCGATCTGGGAGTCCGCGACGCCTTCGTGCGCGGCCAGCTGAGTCGTCAGGTTCGCGATCGTCGCGGCTGCATAGCGCGGCGCCTCGAGCACACTCGCCAGGATGGCCTGCCGCGCCGCCGGGGACGGGCCGTAGGGATTCTCGTTGCTGTCGAGCCGTATCAGGCCAGAGCTTTGCGCTGCAGCGCCTGGCGCCGCCACAACGACGCTGGCCGGGAGCGGCGCCAACAGGGCCGCCGCACCGAACAGCGCCTCGCGGCGTGTCAAACGCCACCGGGTGTAGGGAGCTGAATCGTCAACAGCGGTACGCAGCTTGGCACCCATGGGCGTCTCCTCGGAAATATGCCCGGAAGCTAGCACACTGTGCTGGCGGTGGGAATCTCGGCGCCGGCTACAGCCGCTTCACCAACCCCATCTCCAGCGGGTGCCCCTGCAGCGCATGCTCGGGCCGCACGCGAAATTCCAGTTCAAACTGACCGGAAGTCGGCGGCTCAGCATCGAGCGCGAAGACCTGCGAGCCATCGCTGTGGGTCTCTCCCGTCGGCACCAGCCGGACGCGCCACAGGTCGTCACGTTCGTCGCGACGAAAGGACGCCAGCGCCGGCCACTCGGCACGTACCCTCGGCAGTGAACGGCGCGCGACAAATTCCACCGCCACATCTGCCGGCATCAGACCATTGAGCGCCACCGCGATCCGCTGCGTGAAGCGCCCGCTGCGCCGCATTTCGCGGGCCGGCGCGGCCAGGGCGCGCAAGGCAACACCGCCCCAGGCCCTGCGCACCCGCTGCTTCCACACGGCGAGCGTACGCGCGCCGGCATCGGCCTGCGCCGCGAGCTGCGCATGCTGCGCTGCCGCCGGGCGATAAAGGCCCCGGTCGTAATCGCCAATCATGCGCCGCATGTTGAACTGCGGGATGACCGTCATCATGGCGCGCCGGCAGCGACGCACCCATTCGGGCGAATAGCCGTGCGCGCCGCGCGCGTAATACAGCGGCACGACTTCTTCTTCGAGCGTGTCGAGCATCAGATCGGCATCGAGCGCATCGCGCCGCTCGGCATCCTGTACCTGCGCGCCCGGCATGCCCCAGCCGTTGGTGCCATCCCAGGCCTCGGCCCACCAGCCATCGAGGATGCTCAGGTTCAACCGGCCGTTGATTGCAGCCTTGATGCCCGAAGTGCCACTGGCTTCCAGCGGTGCAATTGGATTGTTGAGCCAGACATCAACACCCGAGACCAGCCAACGCGCCAGTTCGATGTCATAGTCTTCCAGAAAAACTATATTGCCCGCGAACTCGTGGCTGAGCATGAGCTGCTTGATCTCGCGCACGATCTGCTGCCCTGGCTGATCGGCTGGATGCGCCTTGCCGGCAAACACAAACAGCACCGGTCGCTCACTGCCGTCGATCAGTCGCGCCAGACGCGCGCGATCGCGCAGCAGCAGGGCCGCGCGCTTGTAGGTCGCGAAGCGACGCGCGAAGCCGAGCGTCAGCACCTCCGGCCGCTGCGGGTCGAGCAGACGCGTCACGTGGCGCAGCTCAGCAACACTCAGGCCACGATTGGCGTATTGCCGACGCAGCCGCTCGCGCACGCCGGCCAGCATGCGCGCTTTCACGTCCTGCGCGGTCTGCCAGAACAGCTGCTCCGGAATGCGCTCGAGCCCCTGCCAGAATACCGTGTCGTTGAGCCGCTCGCGCCAGTCTGCCCCGAGATGCGCATCAAAGAAGCGACTCCAGGTCTGGGCCAGAAAGGTGGGCACATGCACACCGTTGGTCACATAGCCCACCGGATTCTCGGCGACCGGGACATCGTTCCAGTGATCGGCGCATAACTTGGCGGAAACGCGCCCGTGTATGCGACTGACGCCGTTCACGCGCCGCGCGCCTGCCAGCGCCAGGCGCGTCATGTTGAAACCATGACCGCCGTTGGGTGCGCGGCCCAGTTGCACGACGCGCTCAAAGGGCAGACCCGCTTCCTGCAGGTAGCCGCTGAAGCAGCCACTGAACAGACTGTCATTGAATACGTCGTGGCCCGCTGCGACCGGCGTGTGCGTGGTGAACACACACTGTGGTGCCGCCGATTCGAGCGCTGCGTCAAAATCGAGACCACGCGCCTGCCCTTCGCGCAGCAATTCAAGAATCAGAAAGGCCGCGTGTCCTTCGTTGATATGCCACACCGCCGGTTGCAGTCCCAGGGCGCGCAACACCCGCACGCCGCCGATGCCGAGAATCATTTCCTGGCGAATGCGCACGCCCTCATCACCACCATAGAGCCGATGCGTGATATCGCGATCTTCCGCACTGTTCTCGGCACAGTTGCTGTCGAGCAGATAGACCGCAATGCGTCCGACCTGCGCGCGCCAGACGCACGCCACGACATCCCGATCGGCAATGCGCACTCTCACTCGCAGGCGGGCGCCACTGGCATCGTTGACCACCTCCACTGGCAGATCGCGCGCGTCGGTGTCGGCGTATTCGGCATGCTGCGAGCCGTCGCCATCGACGTACTGGGTGAAGTAACCCTGCCGGTACATCAGGCCCACGGCGATGAAATTCATCCGCTCGTCGCTGGCCGCCTTGCAGTAATCGCCGGCCAGTACACCCAGGCCACCGGAGTAGATTGGAAAACTTTCATGAAACCCGTATTCCGCGCAAAAATACGCGACCAGCGGCTGATCAGCGCGCGGCGGCGCCTGCACGTAGCTGTCGAGGTACTCAACCACCTGGCGATAACGCTCGACGTAGATGGGGTCGAGCGCCGCCCGATCCAGATGCGTCTGGTCGAGACAGCGCAACATCAGGCGCGGGTTGCGCTCCACCTGCTCCCAGAGCTCAGGATCGAGATCCTGGAACAGCGCCCGCGCCGGCCGATGCCAGCTGAAGAACAGGTTGGCGGCGAGTTCGGGCAGGCGGTTCAGGGCCGCCGGGATAGCTGAAGTGACTTCGAGAATTTGCATGGTTAACTCTGCAAGTGTATCAGCGCGCGCTGGCTTTTGATTGAGCGGCGCGCCACGCGGCGGCGGCACGCTGTGTGAGGGCCGCGTGCAGCACGCCCAGCTTTGGCCTGTGCCCGTGCGGCGCCCCCGGTGGCACGCCGAAATACTCATCGCTGTACGGTAACTGCAGCCTCCGCGCCAAACTGAATTTAGTGTCGTAGGAGAGGCCAGCGACCTTGAAGGCGTCGGCGTCCGCACGCGTGATCGCAAATTCGCCGCGGTAGAGGTGAGTCACGCGCTGGCTCGTACCATAGGCCACCAGGGCACCATAGCGCGGCGCGTCGTCGTCGTAGACCGTGAGGACGAGTGCTGGTCGTGGCTTGTCCGCAGGCTCGGTCTGCAGCTCATCGGGAAAGTAGCCCCAGACAATGTCGCCCGCCAGCGGCTGCTTCCACCACTGGGTCATTTGGCGAATAGACTGGATGCCACCGACTTGTAGCGACCCTGCGGCACGCGCTTCTTCAGTGCCCTGATCATTCGATCGCTTACCGGAGCTGCGTCTGCCTCATAAGCGGGCAGTACCTCTGTTGCCAACATCCTCAGAGCCTGATGAATGACCTGGGTCTCAGGCAGCCCAAGCGCGGCGGCGAGCTTTGCCAGCGTGCGGCCACTGATACCGTTTGGCGTGTCCGTGGGACGTAGCCGAAACAGCAATGATTCCGCCTTGGTCGAAGCTGGCATTTTCAATCCGGATCAGTGATGATATATCAAGTATATCACCCCGATACCGAGCTTGCCAATAGTTGACCCGCGCAGCGGCGACCCACACTGGTCCACATTTCATATCGTCTATATGTGCATTACTCTTGCCCTGGTGAAGCGACCGGCATTTTACGCGATGACGCTCGTGTCACTCATTGCGTGTGTGAGCACTGCCTGCTCACCTCGGAAGTCGCGGATTGGCACCGCTCCGGCGCCGAGCACCAGCTGCCTGCCCGGCGAGCGTGGCTTCCTGCGCCTCAGCCTGCGCGGCGCCATGGATCAGGATCTCAACTGGCGCGGCGCCGGTCTGCAGTGTGAAGGCGGCGCACGCCCGGCCGGCAACGGACTACGCGTGAGCTTTGCAGGGCCGGCCGATAACAAGGCGCTGAGACTGCGCATCGTGTTCGGTATCGCCGCGCACCCGGGTGTGAATGCGTCGGCCCAGCTGCCAACGAATGTCACCGTGATAGTTGAAGGACAGAGCCAGCTCTACGCCACGCAGGGCGATAGCAGGTGCCAGGTGGAATCGCTGGTGCAGCAGGCATTGGCAACCGCGACCCCGGCGTCACTGACGCAGACCCGCACTCATGCCTACCGCATTGCCGCGCGCGGCTACTGCGTCGACCCGGCTACCACTCTCGACGGCAGTGGTCGGCTTTACATTAATCGCTTCGATTTCGCAGGCGTTGCCGATTTCGAGGACAATGATCTCCAGGCCAGGAGCGAGGAACATGCCAGTGCGCCCTGAAGGGAAACGATCTGCTTCGCGTCAACTCACGTTGTGCACGTTGTTCGCGCTCGCGTTGTGCGCGGCCCTGCAAAGCGGCGACGCGCCAGCGGCTGAGTCGCGCGTCGCTGAGCCACTGGAGTCCTTTCCGCAATCAGCGCTGGAGATCCGTAGCAGACAGGGTCGGCAGTGGTTCAACATCCGCATCGCCGACAACGAAGCCCGCCAGGAACAGGGCCTGATGTACGTGCGCTCACTGCCTGCCGATGAGGGCATGCTGTTCCCGGCGGCAAAGCCGCGCATCATGACTTTCTGGATGAAGAACACCGTGATTCCACTCGACCTGCTGTTCATCACCGCGCACGGCCGCATCGCCTGCCTGCGTGAGCAGGCCAGGCCGTTGGTGCTCGATCTCATCACCTGCGACAAGACCGTCAAGGCGGTACTGGAAATCGGCGGCGGCGAAGCGGCCAAGCGCGGCATTCGCGTCGGCGATCAGGTGTCACACGCGGTTTTTCACCGCTAAGCGAACCGGCAGTTGGTCGCCGCCGTGATGCGCGCGCATCGCTGGGCCCGTGACGGCAGCCGCTACGAGAACGTGGGATAGCGCTCAACGAGGTCGCCGAGCACCTCTTTGAGCTCGCCAAGCCAGGGCTCGAACTGGCGCCACTGCTCGAGCGCGTCGGCATTGATCGGGCGGCGCACCTGCTCGGAGCTGATCGTGGTCACGACGCGGCGGTTCGCGTGAAACTGCAGACAACCCGCCTCGAAGGGCAGCCCACAGTGCTCCAGCAGGCGCCTGACGACGCTCTCCGGATCCGTCACCAGCTGCTCGTAGTACACACGGTGCACGCGGCCTGGCAGCACCGTATCGATATGCTCCAGCAACTCGAAGTAGTCCCGATAGTGGCGACCCAGGTCGCGCTGATCGTAGCTGAAGGGATGGCCACGGCCGAACAGTTGCCGGAAGCACGAGAAACAGTTCGCCAGTGGATGCCGACGCGCGTCGATGATCGTAGCCCGCGGAAACATCAGGTGAATGAGGCCGATGTGATCGAAATTGACCAGCATCTTGTCGACGAAGCGCGGCTTGCCGAGCGGCCGATGCGGCGCAGTTTCCTCAAGATAGCGCGTCGCGTAGGCGGCCACTTCCGCGCGCGTCAGCTGTCCGATTGGGTCAGGGTAGTTCGGGGCGCCACCGGGATTCCTGCTCAGCAGGACCGCGCGCGCGATCGCCGGCACATTGGGCAATTCGCGCGTGCCTTCGACCTGCGAGTGGCTGGCGAGGATCTGTTCGAGCAGCGTCGAGCCAGAACGCGGCATACCGACGATAAAGATAGGGTCCATCCGCTCGCTGCCCCAACCGGCCCGCTCGGCGAAGAACCCTGCTGAATAAAGGGCCTTCGATCGCCGTACGCCAGCGCTCATCGCTTCCGGGTCATGATGGAGCGTCGCCCTGCACATGGCGTTGCCGCGCGCATAGTGTTCGAAGGCCTGCGCTGGCTGGGCTTCATCTTCGTAGGCCTTGCCCAGCGCAAATTCCAGCTGGATGCGGTTGGGGCCCAGCGCCATGCCTGCGGCGAGCCCTTGCATGGCTTTCCGGTCCGCTGCGGTGAAGCGCAGCGTCTTGAGGTCCGCGAGGCTCCGGTAGGCCTCGCTCATCCCCGGCTCCATGACCAGCGCACGCCGGTAGGCGTCGATCGCCCCGGCCTGCTCGCCCTGGTCACGCAGCAGGTTGCCGTAGTGCAGGTGGAGCCTGGCATCGTCCGGACTTGCGGCGATGGCCTGCTGGAGCAATGCCCCAGCCTCATCATTCCGACCGTCGAAGCGCAGCAACTGCGCCTGCAGGCAGATGTAGCTGCTGTGGCGTGGCGCGGCCGCGAGCAGGCGCTCCACGTGAGGCGCCGCCTCTGCATAGCGTTGCTGCACGCACAACTCGGTCGCAAGATCAAAACGCGCCGCCGCGAAGCCTGGCGCCAGATCCAGGCAGCGGCGCAGGTAATGCTCCGCTTCGGCATAGTGGCTGCGCGCGCGCGCGACCAGCGCAAGCATCCGCAGTGCGGCGACATCGTCCGGCGCTTCGAGCAGCCGCTGCTGCAGTAACGCGCCGGCCAGGTCCAGCCTGTTTTCCTCGATGGCTGCGGCGGCGTCAATGAGCTCCGCAGATCGCGGCGCCAGGCGCTCGTACCTGGTGTACGCGGCATCGCCAGCGGGCGTGTCGCCGGCAATAATGCGTTGGGCAGCAAGTCCATGCCAGGCGTCGGCAAGCCGAGCGTCGAGAGCGAGCGCGGCCTCGAACGCGCTGATCGCCTCGGCATTGCGGGCGGCGGCGGCGTAAGCGCGTCCCAGCTCCAGCTGCAGAACGGGCGAGGCCGGCTGCGCTGCGGCGAGCGGCACCAGCAGATTCAGCGCAGCCGCCCGATCTCCCAGCCGCCGGCACGCGGTCGCGAGCAACAACCCCGCTGCTTCATGGCCCGGGCTGTGCTCGAGTATGGCGCTGGCACAGCGCAGCGCGGCCTGTGGATCCGAATCCAGCAGCATCGAGGCGCGCATGAGCTCAAGATCAGCGAGGCCGCTGTCCATCGGCGGTGCCCGTGTACTCAAGTGGACGGCGACAACTTCGCCACCGCCGGATAGCGCGCGACCAGATCGCCCAGCGTTTCCGCGAGTGTACCGAGCCAGGGCTCGAAATGGCGCCACTGCTCGACCGCGTCGGCGTTGATCGGGCGGCGCACCTGTTCGGAACTGATCGTGGTCACGACGCGGCGGTTCTCGTAGAACTTCAGGCAGCCGGGCTCGAATGGCAGGCCAGCGTGCTCGAGCAGTCGCCTGACCTCTGCTTCCGGATCGGCCACCAGCTGCTCGTAGTAAACGCGGTGCACGCGGCCAGGCAGCACCGCGTCGAAATGCTCCATCAGCTCGCAGTAATCACGATAGTGCAGCCCGAGCTCCTGCTGATCGTAACTGAAGGGCTGACCGCGGCCGAACAGCTGTCGGAAGCATGAAAAACAGCAACCCATGGGGTGCCGGCGCGCATCAATGATAGTGGCCCGCGGAAACATCAGCTGGATCAGGCCCACGTGCGCGAAATTTCCCGGCATCTTGTCGACAAAGCGCGGCCTGCCGAGCGGTCGGTGCACCTGTGTTTGCTGCAGGTAGCGCGCCGCGTACGCTTCAAGCTCATCCTGCCGGAGCGTACCGACAAGATCCGGATAGTTCGACTCGCCGGCAGGTTTGGCGCTGACGATCAACTCGCGCACCATGCCCGGCACGTCCGGCAACTCGCGCGTGCCTTCCACCTGCGAGTGACTCGCGAGTATCTGCTCCAGCAGGGTCGAACCGGAACGGGGCATGCCAACGATGAAGATCGGGTCCGCCCGCTGGCTGCCCCAGCCAGCCCGATCGGCGAAGAACTGTTTCGTGAGAAGGGTCTTCGAGCGCCGTACGCTCTGAGTAAGATCATCCGGCACGAAAAAAATCGTAGCCCGGTGCGAGGCATTGCCGCGCGCGTAGTGCTCAAAGGCCTGCGCGTATAGCCCGGCATCCTCGCAGGCTTTGCCCAGCGCGAATTCCAGCTCGGCACGCCCGGGGCCGGGCGGCGCGCGGCGCGCGAACTGCTCCATCGCCTCGCGATCGTCGGCCGTGAGACGCACGGTCTTCAGGTCGGCCAGGTTCCAGTAAGCCTCACCCATGCCAGGCTGCATGACCAGCGCCTGGCGATAGGCCTCGATGGCACCGGCCTGATCGCCGGTTTCCCGCAGCAGGTGCCCGTAGAACAGCCGCAGCCTGGCGTCGTCCGGATTTTCCGCGATGACCTGCTGCAGCAAGGCGATCGCCTCGGCATTCTGCCCGTAGAAGCGCAGCGTCTGCACCTTCAGGCCCAGGTATCCAGGATCGCGCGGCTCGCTCGCCAGCAAGCGCTCGACATGTGGCATCGCTTCCGCGTGCCGTTGCTGCGCACACAGCTCGGTCGCCAGGTCGAAGCGCGCGGCTGCATAGCCCGGGGCGAGCTGGAGACTGCGCGTCAGGCATTTCTCTGACTCGTAATTATCGTCGCGCGCCCGCGCGATGGTCGCGAGCATGCGCAGCACCCGCACGTCTTCCGGAGCTTTCTGCAACCGCTCCCCGAGGATTCCGATGGCGACATCCAGACGGCGATCGCCCAGTGCGATCGCGGCGTCGTTGAACTCCGGCGGCTGTGGCGCCAGCCGATCGTACTGCGCGTAGGCCAGATCCCCACCGCGCGTGTCGCCGGCGATGAAGCGCTGGGCGGCGAGTCCGTGCCAGGCGTCGGCGAGCCGGGCGTCGAGAGCGACCGCGGCCTCGAACGCGCTGAGCGCCTCGGCGTTGCGACCCGCCGCGGCGCAGGCGCGACCCAGCTCCAGCTGCAGGGTCGCTGAACCGGGCACTGCGCCGGCCAGCGACGCCAACAGTGCCTGCGACTGCGCGGGATCACCCAGGCTGCGGCAGGCCGTCGCGAGCAGCAGCTGTGCCGCCTCGTGCCCCGGGCTGCGCTCCAGCATGGCGCTGGCGAGCCTGGCCGCGGCCGCCGGATCGGACTCCAGCAGGGCGGAAGCGCGCATGAGTTCAAGATCAATGGCAGCGCCCGGCGCCATGGAAACCGCTCCTCTTATAAAGTGCCCAGTATGACGGTCCGCAGAAGCGGACGCGAGACGGTACAATTGCGAGGATCCGTGGCGACACCGCATCCGAGGAAGAACCCTTGAATACCCCTGCCCCAGCGCCTCTCGATGAGACCACGATTGCCCGTGCCGTGCAGATGTCACGCGCGGAGGCGGCCGCCGGGCGGATGCCGGAAGCGGACCGGCTGCTGGCAAGCGTGGCCCAGCACGCGCCCAACCATCCGGCGGTGCTGAACGAACTGGGCGTGCGCATGCTCGGCCGCGGCGCGCCGAAAGAGGCACAGGCGATGTTTGAACGCGCCACGAAGACCGATCCAAAGCACCCGGCCTTGTGGGCCAACCTGGCGAGCAGCCTCAAAGCCCTGGGCCGCCAGACCGAAGCACTCGACGCGCTCGACAGGGCGCTGGAACTGGAACCGCGCCACCTTTCAGCCCTGCTGCTAAAGGGCGCGATCTACGAAGCGCGTGGCGAGCAGCGCGCCGCGGCGCGCCTCTACCAGAACCTGCTGGCCTGCATCCCGCCCGGCGGCGAAGTCCCGCCCGCCATCAAAGATGCAGTGAACCATGCGAAACAGCTGGTGGATAAAGACCTGGCGGAACTGACCGTGGCGCTCGAGGGCCCGCTCGCCGAGCTACGCGAGCGCCATGGCGGACGCCGGCAACGGCGTGTTGATCTATGCCTCGAGACGCTCATGGGCAGGCGCCAGCCGTTTTTTTCGCAGCCGACCTGGATGTACATGCCCGAGCTGCCGGCGATCGAGTTTTTCGAGCGCTCCGACTTCCCCTGGCTGGATGCCTTCGAAGCGCAGATCGAGGCGATCCGCAAGGAAGTGCTGCAGGTGCTGGTGGCCGACCGCGACGGGTTACAACCGTACATAGACTTTCCAGCCAACCTGCCGCTGGACCAGTTCCGCGAACTCAACCGCTCGCGGCGCTGGAGCGCGTACTTTCTGTGGAACCAGAGCGAGGCGGTGCCGGCGCATCTCGCGCGCTGTCCGGTGACTGCGCGGCTCCTGGAAACCGCACCGCAGTGCCGCGTTGAGGGTCGTGCGCCAACCGCATTCTTTTCGATACTCGATGCCAACACGCGCATTCCTGCGCATGTCGGCGTCACCAACACGCGCTGTACGGTTCACGTGCCGCTGGTCATTCCGCCGGATTGCGGTTTCCGGGTCGGCGCCACCACCCGCGAATGGGTTCCGGGCCAGGCCTGGGTGTTTGACGACACGATCAACCACGAGGCCTGGAATCTTTCGGATACGCCCCGGGCAATACTGATATTCGACATCTGGAATCCGTTGCTCACGGCCGCGGAGCGCGACATGATCCAGACCGCCACGGAGATTTACGCCAGATACTACTCGCTGCCTCCCGGGCAGTCGTTGTGACTGGAATCGCCTGCACCGCAGTGTTTGCCCTGGTGATGGGCCTGTCGCTGTCGAGCGCGACGATCGGTGCCGAGTCCGGGCTGACGCGTTGCGCCGCGATTGTCGAGGCCGGCGCGCGGCTCGCCTGTTACGACGCTTTGGCGGGACGGGCAACGCGCGACAATTCTCCGGCGTCGGCGCCAGTGCCGGTGCCGGTGCCAGTGCCGGATCGCGCGTCCGCAGCGCCGCCCGATCCAGCCGTTGCCACGGCGAATTTTGGCCTCTCAGCCGTGCAACAGCATACGGCCGACCAGGGTCCGACGGCGATCGAGGCGCGCATCACCAAGGTCATCGTTGATCAAAGCCAGCGCGGTTACCTGGTGCTGGACAACGGCCAGACCTGGGCAATCACCGAGGGCGAGATGCTGCTGGATGCAGGCGAGGCTGTGACCATCCGCCGCGCCGCACTCGGCTCATTCATGCTGACTTCGGCCTCGAAGCGCTCCTACCACGTACGCCGCGTACGTTAGGCGGCAGCTCAGGCCCCGTAGCCGAGACGCTCCACCCAGGGTTCAAGCGTAGTCAGGATCGGCGCCAGGGCATCCTGATAATTCCGCCAATGTCCGATGCCGGCGCGGTTGAGCCCGCGCGCGAGCTGTGCGGTACTGGGCGTGGCGTGTTCGCGCGCCTGGGCACGAGCGGCAAAGTCAGTCAGCTCCGGAACCCATTCCAGATCGAGGAATTCACAGACGGCGCGCAACTGCAGCTCCAGATCGTCGACCAGACTCTCGTAGCGCACCGCCTGCCAGTCAAGGCCCAGCAGGCTCCGGGCCTGCTCGGCAAGGCGCATGGTCGCATCATAGAACGCGGCCGCACCCTGCAGGGTCAGCAGTTGGTACATCGCCGGATTCATGCTGAAGCGGCGGCGGAAACAACTTTGCACCACGTCGCGCGGATCGCGGTACGCGAACAGGATTTTCGCCCTGGGAAACAGGCGGGCGATCAGCGGGAGCTTCAGCGTATTGAGTGGGTGCTTGTCCACGAACACGCGGCCCTCGGGCTCGGCTCCCGCCTCTCGCACCTGACGCCAGTAGGCGGCACGCAGCGCCTGCAGTGCACCGGCGTCGGCCTGAAGCATGAGCTCGAAATCCAGCGGCTCGCGCATGAATGCCAGTACACCCGGCGTGAGCAGTTCGTGTTCCTCGAGACTCGCGACGCGCGGATGACCATCGAGCGCGACCTCGAGCAGGGTGGTGCCGGAACGCGGAAACCCCAGCAGAAAGACATGAGCACTGGCGCCGTCGGCTTCGGCTGCCGGCGCCGGGCCGGAGGTCCATCGGGCCGGATTCACACGCTGCATCGCGGCGATGATCGACTCGGTGTAGGACAAGATGCCCGTACCCTCGGCAAACCCGCGATGTACCTGTCGCAACGCCTCATTGCAGGCCGCGTAGGCGCCGAACGCTTCCATGTACCGACCACCCGCGTCCAGCACGTCTCCCAACAGGCCGTTGGCCCGCGCTTTCTCGGCTGGGCCCGCGCGCGGATCGGCCAGCAGCTGGCAGGTCAGCAACTGTGCCGAGTCGGTTGAACCGTCGGCGAGCTCGGCGGCGGCGAGGCTCAGCACCGCATCCGGATATCCAGGGAGTCTCGCCAGCACCTTGCGGGCCCAGCCGCGCGCCTCGTCATGTGCTCCGCGATGTGTCGCGATCGAGGCCAGCGCACCCTGAGCCGCCAGGTTATCCGGATCGAGTTCCAGGGCCCGCAGGTGGCTCTGCCGCGCCTTGCCGAGCGCGCCGAGGGCGATGAGCGCATTGCCCCGATTGGCGTGCGCGAAGCCCAGTTCCGGGTGCGCCTCGAGTAAGCGATCAACGTGATGCAGGGCTTCGGCTGGCCGGTCGAGGCGCTGCAGGCACAGGGACAGGGCGTTGCGCACGCCGATATCCTCTGGCGCGAGCCGCAGCGCCCGCTCCAGCAGCTGCAACGCGTCCTCGAGTCTGCCCTCGTGCTCGAGTCGCGTCGCCAGCACGTTGAGCAGCAGCGGGTGCTCGAAGCCACTGGCCAGGGCCGGCTCGGCGATGGCCGCCGCAGCTGCGATGTCGCGCCTCTCGGCCAGCGCGAGCACGCTGCGGAGCATCTCCTGATCGGCCTTCAGATCGCGGGGCATGGCCAGGTTTCACCTAAAAAAAAACGGCGGGCCGAAGCCCGCCGCAATGATCTCAACAATGCGAGGCGCTGCGCCTAGAACTTCGCGGTGACGTGCGCGTAGATGTAGCGGCCCAGCGTGTCGTAGGTACCCACCCAGGTATTGTCGTTACAGGTGGTGTTCGGGCAGTTCGAGTAGTTGCCGTTCAGGACGATCGGCGGACCCTTGTCGGTTATGTTGTTGGCACCTACGCGGAAATTGAGGTGCTCTCCCCACGAGATCGCAGCCGACAGGTCAAGATAGCTGTAGCTGCCGATGTGGCCGAAGCCAGCCTGGTATTCACCATTGAGCTGCGGATTCGGGTCGGTCTTGTCCACGTCCACAGCATCAATGAAGCGCCAGCGGGCACCGAGTATCAGACCGGCCCATGGCGTCGCCCAGTCGGTCGACAAGGTATGCTTCCACGCCGGCGTCGGCGCATAGCAGACCGTACCGTAAAGGCCGGTGCAGTCATACGAGCTGCCGTTCGGCAACGGCTGGGTGCTCCAATCGAGAGTCTTGGTTCCAGACAACATGAAATTCAGCTTGCCCATGTTGCCCATCGGCAGGTTGTAGCGGGCGGAAAGATCGAAGCCCGAAGTCGTGACAGTACCGATATTCTGGAAATTCGTGTCGACGAACGAGGTGGTGTCCTCCCACAGCGTGCCGGTCACGGGATTGCGGTGAATCAAGTTGCAATACAACGGGTTGCCCGACGTGGCGCAGTTGTTGAGGATGGTGTCGCTGGACAGGTTCGTGATCGTGTCGTCGATCTTGATGTGGTAGTAGTCGACCGAGGCCACGAAGCCGTGGAGAGCGGCCGGCTGCAGGACGAAACCCACGGTGTAGGTGTCGGCCGTCTCGGGCACCAGGTTCGGATTTCCGCCGGTGGTGGTGTTGATCTGCGCCGCCGGATTCTGGCCGACCTTGCCGTACTTGTTAGGAACCAGGCCAGTCAGCGCGCACTGATCCACGGTGTACTGCGGCGTGGGGCCCCAGCACGGATCGGCATTGCCGCCCGCACCGATGACCGCCGGGTTGAACAGTTCAGAGATGTTCGGCGCGCGCACCGCCACGTTGTAGCTGCCGCGAACCTTGAGGTCCTGGATGGGAGCCCACTCCAGGCCCAGTTTGTAGGTGTTGGTGCTGTAGCCCAGGCTGTAGTCGGAAAAGCGGTAGCCGCCCTCGAAACCCAGGTGGTAGATGCCCGGGAGGTTGTCGGCGATCGGCACCTTGGTTTCAAAGAAGTAATCGTTCACATGGAACGTGCCGAAGACTGGTGTGAATGCACCATTGCCGCCGGATGCCAGGCCGTTCGCGAACACGTAGTCCGGATTGAACTCGAAGTGTTCCTGCCGGTACTGGGTACCGACGTTGACGACAACCCCATCGGTCGCGGTCGGCAGCCTGATGCCGTACTTGCCAAGATCACCGGTGACCGAGCCGTCCACGATGTATTCCGCCGACTGTGCAGTGAAAGTCGACTGAGTCAGCAGGTAGGTGAGCTGGTCAGGGGTGACGCCACCCTTCTGCCAGATATTCCACGGTTTGCAGGTAGGATTTACCCCGCTGACCGCAGTGCGGCAGGCTGGAGCGCCCGTAGCGGGGTCGGTTATGACATCGAGCGCATTGTTGATCTGCGCCGCACCCAGATAGCCGGTCTGGTTGTCGGCGAAATTGGTGATGCCATATTGCCCGGAGACATCGTAGGTCCAGACCTCGCCCAGGTCGCCCTTCATGCCAAGGACTTCACGGATCGAATTTGACTGGTAGTTATCGACACGGCCACCGCTCTCGACGCTACGCCGGGCGACCTGGATCTGGATCTGGTCGGGAGCGAGGGTGGGATACAGTTTTTGGTTCGCCGTGACATTCACCGGGTCGCATAACAAGGCCAGCTCGGATGGGGTCAGCAACGGATTGGTGCAACTAATTACCGGATTCACGTATGCGAACGCGCCGCTGGGGCCGTACTGGCCGGAGGAGGTGTTGAGCGCGAACATCGTCTCGGAGTAGACGTTCATGTGGTCGCTGACGTCATAGTTGAGAAAGGCGCCAGCCGTGTAGCGCTCGGCCTGGCGCTGGGCGTAGCTCAGCGCGCCGTAGTTGTAGCTGTCGGTGGCGGCACTGTAGGGTCGGAACAGGCCGGTGTCCTTGTCGACCGTCCGGTTGAGCAGGCGCGTGCTCGAGGTGCCCAGCGGAGTGATGCCGTACATCTTGAATCGGCCGGTGGCGCTGGTGCTCGAGCCGCCGCAGGAGATCGGATCCCAGGCCGCACCGCCGGTAGGCGCGGTGCCAGCCGAATTGAGCGTGCAGGCCGCGTAGTCGAGCTGGAAGCCAGACACCGGGGAGGTATTCAGATAGGTGCCATAAGCCGTGGCATTACCCTTGCCGTCGGCAAAATTGGCGCCGACCAGGATCGACCAGTCGCGGTTCTGGCCGCCGCTGAAATTGCCCGGGACGGGGATACCCTGTCTCTCTAGCGCGTCCTTCGCAATTGCGTTGTCGTTCGCATGGTAGTTAGTGCCGTAGTCGAAATCGACCTTCACGCCGGTGAAGTGCGTGTTCATGATGAAGTTGACAACACCCGCGACGGCGTCGGAACCGTAGGTGGACGAGGCACCGCCGGTGAGCACGTCGACGCGCTCGATCATCGACGCCGGGATCTGGTTGATGTCCGCGCTGCTGGCGTTGTAGGGGCTGCCACCCGGCTGCATGCGGCGGCCGTTGATCAGCACCAGCGTGCGGTTGGAACCCAAACCGCGCAGGCTGACCGTAGCGGTACCGTCGGAACTGATCGACTGGCCGGAATTGCTCTCGGCGATAACCTGCGGCAGGTTATTCAGCATGTCTTCAACGCGCACCAGGCCGGTCTTTTCGATGTCGGCGGCCGTGACGGTGGTAACCGGCGCCACTGAAACGTCGTTCGGCGAGGCCGCGATGCGTGATCCCGTGATCACGACCTCTTCGAGTTCCTTGCCCGTACCGGCCGCGGCCGGTGCGCCCTGCGACAGCGCTGCGGAACTGGCTCCCGCCGCGGCGGCCGCGATGGCGAGACGAACGGCGTAACGCACGTTTAAATTGATATTGAACATTCTTCAACTCCCTGAATAGTTCTTAATTGCAATTCCGAAAAAGCCCAAGGCGGCACTGGATCCTGCATGCAGGAACACGTTGTTGCAGCCTCGCCCCCGTCTATATTGCAGAAATACTACTACGACAAAATGCGGAACGCAAAGGGACGGGCCCTAACAGCATGGTTTAGGTAGCTAAAACACCACTGGTGACCCCTCGTCCGGGCGGACGGCAGAGCGCGTATCAATTAAACAACAGCAAGCCCGGGCCACTGAAGGCCTAGAAAAACCAGCAATTAGTCGCCACGGTGATCCGCAAGTCCCTGCCGTAGAACGGGGTTACCTCGTGATACAGGTATGAAGGGAAGATGATCATCTGCCCCTCAGAAAGCCGCAGCTCCAGCGGTCGGAGCGCAAACGCTGGTTTCAAACTGGCGTTCGCCGGGTCCCGGAAGGCGTTCGCCCCCTGCCGGGGGTCGAAGAGCCGCAGCAGGCCGCTGTCCGGCCGGCCGGGCACGGCCTCGCCAGCCCGGACGCAATAGACGGCTGACCAGGAGGCCATCGGGTGGTTGTGAGAGATGAAGGACCCGGCGTGGCGGGTGATATGAAACCAGGTGTGGTTATGCAGAGTGAGCTTCGCCAGATCCTCGGACCTGAGCGTAGTGGCCGCCAGCACGGTGCGCGCCACGCCATCGAGCATGAACTGGCGCAGCTCCTGCACGCAGGGCTCGGGCCAACGGAACAGATTGAAGCGGCTTTCGAACAGCTCCTGCTGCGGTATGTGGCTGGGCGTCGGATTGCGATGTTCTTCGTCCTCGCGGGCGAGGAACAGCGCTTCGAGTTCGCGGTTCAGGGTTTCGCAGGGCGCGAGCTGGGCCTCGGCCAGCGGCACCGCGTACATTGCACTCAGCTTTACCAGCGCCTCTACCACCAGGGCATCCCCGTCTGCCCGGGCGCGAGGAAGCGCAGCAGCGCCGAGACCAGCACGAGTTCACCCTCACCGCGCAGCAACGCAATCTCGTGGGTGATCGCAGCGGGAAACACGGCCAGCTGGCCCGGCACCGGTCGCCAGGTTCTGTGCCCGGGCTGGTAGGGCTCACGCATGCCGGTGTTGGTGGCGTCGCTGAACATGGTTGCGAGCAAGGACTCATGGAGCCTGAGCACGCCGCTGTCGAGTCGCGCCGGCGAAGGTTGCGGCGCGGCGACGCAATAGATCGCACACCAGGCGGCGTTCGGGTAGCTGTCGGACGGCACGTTGCCGTCCGGCCGCACGATGGTAAACCACGCCCGCGCCTGCAGCTGGAGCGCAGCGAACTGTTCATCAGTGATTTCGTTGAGTGAGCGCACCACGGACAGCGCCGCCCCGACAATGCTCCCGGTCAGAGCGCGCACCGGCTCGTCCGGCCAACTGAGCAGATCGTCACGGCTGCGATACATCAACGGCTGCCGACTGGCCGGATCGGCGCGTTCGGGAGTGGCGCGCTCCGTGAAGAGCATCGCCACAACGGAATTCAGGTCTGCGGCGTCCGGCACGGTCGCCAGACCGAGCGGTGTCGCAAAAATCGGTACCACCTGCGGCTCGAACGCCGTCATGAAAGACCTCTCTCCAGAAAACGGATCGCTGGCACCCAAGCGGGGCGCCTGTACGGCCAAAGTTGGCCTGCGCCGGCCTGCTCAGTAACCCTGACCCTGCAACAGGGATTTCTTCTGCATATCTTCAACGCTGTCGCGATTGCCGACCGAGCGCTCTACGGCAGAGGCCACCTGCTCCTGCGAAATGCAGGTGGTGGATACAAAGCGGGTACCGAGCTGTGACTCGGTACGGCAGTAGACGATTGTGCCATGGTGATTGCGCGGCACGTAACCGAGCGAGCGCGCCGCCTTCATCGTCGCCTCGGCGTCGGCGCTCAGGGGCACGGCCGCAGTCACAGTCGGCTTTGGCGCGGCCGTCCTCGCAGGCACGGCCGTCGCCACCGGTGCGTTCGGGGAGGTCGGCGCCGCAGAGCAGCCGGCCATTACGACCAAGGTAGCGACGGTGATTATCCCGGGCAAACTGACTTTCATCTTGAGGCTCCGGACAGCGACTTACCGGACCGGATTGTAGGCCCGCGGATATTCTGCTGCACCTTCTCATCACTGAGCGCAGATTTCCACACCGAAGATCCAACCGGCGCCGCGCCCGGCACCTTCTTACCCTGCGCATCGAAAGCATTCCAGCCAGAGTTAGCAAGAAAATAGAAATCGCGGCCGATAACCACGCCATGCGTAGGCTCGCCAAGCCCCGGCCAATTCGCCTCCAGCACTGTTTGCGCTTGCAGATCCGCCGAGATCCGCACAATGCGCTCCGGCGTCACGCCATTCTGTACCGCGATGAACGAGCCGTGATCGAGGTACAGCCCGTCAATTCCCGTCAGCGCAATGTGTGCGCCCGGACGCGGCCAGCGCAACTTGCGATCCTTGAGCGTGATAGCTGCTATGCCGCGGACGTAATCCGGTACGTAAAGCACCTTGCCGTCGGCAGACAGCGCCGGTGTCTGCGGTGAGAGGAATCCACCTGGAACATCCAGTCGCTCGAAGGCATTGGCGCCTTGCGGCAACCGCAACACGGCGCCGTGCATGCCCTCGGACACATAGAGATCGCCGTTGGCAGCGATCGTCATGTCGCCCAGCAGGCCGTTGACGGGCGAGTCGATACGCAGCTGCTCCGCGCCGGAATCCAGGTCGAAGCCCAGCAGTGCGGAGCGGTCGTGCGCGGCGTCGCTGCAGACGGCGCACTGCGCCACTACGGCAATTGTCGCCCACAGCATGCGTCGCTGGCTGTCGATGGCCAGTGCAAACACGGACCATTGAGTGTGCGCGAACGTCCTGCCATCGGCAGTCACAATTTTTGCCTGGCGTACGCTGCTGATGAACCAGCGGTGTGTGAGCGCGTCGTAGGCGATCGACTCTGGAATCAGATCTGCCTCGGCAATTGAAAAGGCGCGGGACGCGTGCGTGACGGGTTGTCGGTTCCTGGTCATCCGCGCGGCGATGGCCTGGAAGGCGCC
>Ga0315268_10002653_pt1 | contig 20055 bp, 20 predicted proteins | sample C1_top_MG_FD_204535 | JGI IMG/M metagenome (GOLD analysis project Ga0315268, IMG submission 204535) | Sediment microbial communities from Yellowstone Lake, YNP, Wyoming, USA - C1_top | ecosystem: Environmental > Aquatic > Freshwater > Lake > Sediment | place: USA: Wyoming | collected 2017-08-01
GGCAAATTTTGGTTTTGAATGCACTTATAACATAAAATCGAGATCGAGAAACATGAAAAATAAGCATCATTACGGCAAATCTACTCTAAAAAAGGATGAAATCCGAGAAATTTGCCAAACTTTAGAAGTTAATTAAAGACAAACAAGTATACAGATAGTAAAACCTCAAATTGATGAAAAACATGAATATAAAAATTGAAATTGGAAATTTACCACAAGAGTTGAGAAAAAGAGGTTTGGAAGAAAAACTAGCCAAAATCTGTGAAAAGAACGATATAGTCTTTATGGCTGTCTTTGGCTCTTTTGTCAGAGGAGAACAAGGAAGGAAAAGCGACATCGATATAGCCGTTGAGTTTGACAAAAATAAAGGAAAAAGTCTCTTTGATTTGGTTCACGTAGAAAACGAATTGGGGAAAATATTCAAAAGAAAAGTGGACCTTGGAATTTTCAGCAGCCTCAATCCCTACATAATTGAGGATGTAAAAAGAGAGATGCAGGTCATTTATGAAAAAAGATAAGGCCTATTTAAAGCATATCTTAGATGCAATCTCCGATATAGAGAAGTTTATTGAAGATGTAGGCAAAGAAGAACTTCTTGAAAATAAAGAGAAGCAGTATGCTGTTTTAAGAGCCATCGAGATATGGTGAGGCGACAAAGAATCTAAGCAAAGAGCTAAAGGCAAAATATCCTCGAATTCCTTGGAAAGATATTGCTGGCATGAGGGATAAGTTAATTCATGAATATTTTGGTGTCGATCTGGAGTTGGTCTGGGAAACTGTCAAAAATAGACTTCCCGAACTTAAAAAACGAATTTTAGAAATATTAGGGGGAGATTAGTCAAAATCGATCGGTCTGCATTCTTCCCAATCGAAACTTGTAGTTTCAAAAGAAGGCAAATTTTCGCTTATTTTTCGAAAATAAGCTCTCTTGTGAGTCTGGCGCCCTAGCCAGGCTAGGCTACCCCGGCTCTGGTTTTGATATTTTTGTTTGAGAAAGCTTGAATTAAGTCTATCTGTTTTTGGCAAACTGGCAAGGCAGAAGACCCTGAAATCCACTAGAGAGCTTACGTTTTGTCCTCTTCTTTTTCCTCAATTGAATCTAGGTATTCCTGCACTGATTTGTCTAGATTCCACTTGAAGCCAGATTCTGCGCATGCCGAATTCCACCAAGAGATGAATCTTCCTAGGTTGATTCTCACGAACATTATGAATACTGCGGATGGAATTATTGCCACCAAAATGACATTTATCGGGAAGGGAAAGAATACTAGCAAAATCAAGTTTAGGAAGAATTCCAAGGCCAAGAAGAGCAGCAACGAGATTAGCCAGAAGAGTCCTCCCCAAGAGCTTTGAAGAAGATTGATCTCCGGCACCGGAATCTTGAGAATCACTCTGTAATACCAAGGCAGTGACTCTTTGTCGATTCTCTTTACACCCTCCTGACTCATTTTCATGCTCCCTTTAGATTCGAATGTGGCGAAGTTACATAAGTTTTTGCAGCCGCTAGCTTGCAACAGGCATGGCTAATAATGTTTTCTTTCTTTTTTCTCTACACCAGAACGTTTTCCCATGTAAACAATGTCTGCCATCTCGACGAAAAGCCCTGTTTCAACCACTCCCGGAAGCTTCTTCAGTTTCATCTCTATTTCCAGAGGCTCACGCATAAGTCCGAAACCTACGTCTATGATGAAATTGCCATTGTCAGTTATCATAGGCCCAACCTTCCCTGCACCTTCCCTCAAAACTGGTTTTCCGCCAGCGTCCCCCACCTTGCGCATCACATAGGATGCTGCAAAAGGCAACACCTCAATCGGAACCGGCTGATTGTTTTCTCCTAGAACCTTGACTTTCTTGGTTTCATCAGCCACTATGATGAGCTTTTTTGAGGCAGAGGCTACAATCTTTTCGCGTGCAAGAGCTCCGCCCATGCCCTTTATCAAATTCAAATTCTCATCTATCTGATCTGCCCCGTCTATCGTCAGATCAAGCGTATTATGCTCTTCAATGGTTGTCATCTGGATTTTATGCTTGACGGCAAGCATGAAAGCTTGAAAGGATGTTGGAACGCCTAAGACATGCAATCCTTCGCCTTTGACTCTGCTTCCCAATTCCTCGATGGCAAAGGCAGCCGTGCTTCCGCTCCCCAAACCGACGACAAACCCATTCTCAACATTTTTGACTGCTTCTTTGGCAGCGTTCTTCTTGGCTGTTTCAATCCAGTCTTGTTTAGCTTTCAAGCTCCATCTGCCCCAGTCTGTCCAGAACCTTTTCTACTTCAGACCTGATCTCTTCTATTCTCTTCTCAGCCTCGGTTTTCGGGCTCTGCTTTGCGGGAGGTTGCTTCTTTTTTCTTCTTGCTTTTTCCTCGGTGCTTGGAGTTGGCTCTTCTTTCGTGAGCGGTACGGCTATCTCTTTTATGGGTTGCACTTCCACCTTTGAACGCAGTTCGCCAATCTTTGAGTTCAACTCGTCGAAACGTTCACTGAAAAGCTTGACCAAGTCTTCCTGCATGGCTTCAAGCTCATTCAGGGCGACAACAGATTCGTCTTTTGAAATGGCATCCTTCACCGTCATCATGCGGGACTTGTAAGTTTCCGCCAGCCTTTCACGTTCTTCTTCAGTTATCTTCCCCTCCGCGTGAGCCTCGTAAAGACGACGAATTGCGTCACTCAAAATCTCTCTTTCCAAGTCCAATATTCTAAGCTCTTCCCTAGCGCGTACGGCTTCCTCTTTGGGAATGCTTTTGGCGATTTTGAACGGCGAACTTTTGAATTCGATTTCAGTTTTCCTTTCTTCCGAGACTTTTTCCTCTTTTTTCGAGAGTTTTCTCATAGCATAAACAATAATCAGGCAGACGATGATCCCCCCTACTACGATTATTGCGATAGTCAGGGGATCGTCAAGGCCCAATAACGGTTTCCCTCGCTATCTTCATTGTCATTAATGCATATATAAATTATATAATCGCGTTTTTACGGAAGATTCTTCATGGTTGCAATGAAGATTTCGGCAAAGCGCCCCGAGCTTTTGCAGCAGATCCCAGGAAGTTTCTCAACCTTGACGTCTGCAAAATGACGACGAGCCATCGACTGAATATTCTCAGGTTTGAAGCCCAAGTGCACATCACCCATTTCCGTCCTGAACTCTTCAAAACTGTGTTCGCAAAGATCAACAACCACGGCTTTTCCACGTTTTTCCAACGTCTCACTTATGCTTTTGAAAACTCTTTCAGGGCGGGTACTGTGATGAAGCATTAGCGTGGAGAAGACCGTGTCAAACTTGGATGGAACGTTGAAGTGTTTTCTTGCTTGTTCTATGCTGCCTCGAATGTTTTCGGCTATGCCTACGAAAGGCACTATGTCCGCTTTCTTCTTGGCCAGCGAGAGCAGCATTGCAGGCGTCAAATCCAGGGCATAAAAAGAAGCATTCGGAATCTCGGCTCTCACTTTCGCAGCGACTCTGACCGTGAAAAAGCCCGATCCTGCGCCGACATCCAACGCCTTCCCTTCCGAAGGAAGTCGCGGGTGTTCAAGCAAACATCTGGTGATGGTGTCGACTATGCGGCGTACTCCACTCTGTCCAAAGTAGTTCCTGACGATCTGATCCCTCTTCTCACCCTCTTTGACCGTAAAATGCTCCACGGTTTCGGCCAAAGTCTCAGGGTCAGAGGTGCCTACCTTCCTGAAAAACTGTTCGAGTTGGAGATGCTCTACGTATTCTTTGAAGCTGGCTAGCATGGTCATTCCATCTTTCTCTGGCTCTTGCTGGAACAAAGCCTCGGGCGGGAATTGAACCCGCGACCGCCGCCTTACCAAGGCGGTGCTATACAGTATTCAACTTTGCGTTCGGGCTTTATTGAATACCTCGACTCTCGGAATCTTTGCGACCATTATAAGCGGGACTTAATCGCTTATCTCGACAGATGGGTAATGCGTCCGATCTCTACACCATCGGACATATTCCGATTATTCTCTGAGGTCAAGGTCGGCAGAGAGCATTTATGGAAGGGCCTAAGAGTTCTATTCAACTATCTTGACATTATGGGCTTTAATAAAGATTATCTGGATGGGCTACGGAGGGCAATGCCTAAGGTTCAAAGCGGTATAGATTTGCAGATTCCAAGTGAAACGAGCATTCTGGAATCAATGCGGAAATTAAATGGTATCCCTAAAGGCTATGATGCTCTCTACCATCTTCTTTTGGATTCTGGGCTCAGATTGGTAGAGGCGATAAAGGCTCTCAACGAGTTCAAAGGCGCGGAGAAAATCAATGGATTCTATAGAGTTCCCGTTGGAATGTTCAGAGGCTCAAAGCAAGCCTATTATGCCTATTTCACCGAGGCAACCTATTTTAAAATGCAAGTCCAAAGAGAGCCCATTAAACCCGTAAACGCATCTCACTATTTCGACAAGAAAGGATTCATAAGCCCTAAATATCTCAGAAAATTCGCATTCGACAAGATGATAGAGCTTGAGGTTCCAGAATCCGTAGCGGATTTCATTGAGGGCCGAGTTGCCAAGCGGATCGGAGCTAAGCATTATATGGCCCTAGCAAGGCAAGCCAATGGCTTCTACGGAAAATATGCGGAATACCTGAAAGGGCTGTATCAGAAATGATGCTATATATAGTGAGGACTCATACCATCATCAAATTCGATACAGTTAAATCTCTCGGTGCTCACCTTTATCCCACGGGGTGATGAATGAAATGAGCGATAAGGCAACGGCTCACGCATTCTTGGTAACCAGATTGCACCATGAAACTAGAGATATGAAGCGCCTATACGGATTTGAATATGAGGCTCCCAGATGTCTCAAGTGCGATGGGATTCTAGGTAAGATGAGTGAGCCTTCTAAACTGATTTGCCTACGGTGCGGAGTCGAGTACGAATTAAGAGAGCAAGTGAAATGATTGTTTGACCAAGAGATGCTGAAGGAAGGCGATTCTATAGCGGAGCGATTCTATCAAGGTAAAGTCAAGAAATTCAACCTTGAGATGGAAGCCTTCTGTAAGAAAGTTTGGGAGCCTTGGATCAATGCGGGAAGATGGATACTCATAGATTTAACCCAACCCAAGACCGCAAGCTTTCAAGTTGAAGAAAAGCCTTGGAGTCCTGAAGTCAAGGGAGATGTGAGAATTTATCTTAGCACTCTCAAGTTTCCTCATGACCTTGAGATCATTCGGAGAGATGAGCATTGGATTGGGGACTATAAATTCAAGTGCAAAACGGCTCAGGGCATCGGAATCGAGAAAGAAGATTATGATAAATATTTCAGTTTGGGAGTCCCGAACTTTCTGCTTTTTATTTGGGCTAACGATCGGAAAAAGCGCTTGATCCATCGAGTTCAGAATCCATCAAAATATAAGATCAAAGATTTCGGAACAGAAAAGGAATATTACGTTATAGATGATGATTGCATCGAGCCAGCCCAGACTGATGTTCCATTGAAAGGGCCAATCCCGAAAGGTCTTAAAGGATATTGGGCTTGGAGACTCAGATTGAATGAGCTAGCCTCTGATGGGTGGTATCCCGAAACCTTTGGGCCAACAGAGGCGAATTTCGAGAAAGTTAAGAAAGATTTCGATGATGGTAAAGAATTTCTTGAAAGCATCGATATTTCAATGCGGATAACTGAGGATCGAATAGATCGCATGGAAGGATGGGACTCTCGGATTCTAAAGCCCATTCAACCTCATAAGCGAACGGTGAAAGCCTCGATTCTAGGCTTTGACACGGAGTTCCATGAAGATAGGCTTCTAAGTGTGCAGTTAGCCCTCAATGATAGCCAAGGAAATTTGAAGTCTAAATGCATCATGGAAGACCTAGAGGGCTATGACGCTAAAAGGCTCTTGAAAGATGCTTTAGATTTCATGTTGGAAAATGGAGTTCAACCTTTCAGTCGCATTTATCTCATAGCCCATTTTGCGGTATCGGATATTGGACATCTAAAGAATTGCCTCAAAGATTTCATGTTCCGAGAAATCAATAGGGCTATGTATGCAGAATTTATCATTCCAGAAAGCTCAAGCGAGAGAGAGCTTCAATTTAAAGAGTTATCCCTCGGAGATTTCCGACTTAGAATTATTGATTTATTCGCTTATTATCCCAAAGGGCTTGATAAGATTGGAGAAATGATTGGGCTTCCAAAACTTGAAGCAGACAGAGCCCACATTTTAAAGTTCTATCAAGAGAATCCAGAAGGCTTCAAGGCTTATGCGGTTCGAGACGCAGAGATCGCCCTTAAAGCCTTCATGGGCTTAAGAGATTTCTTATGGAACAGGTATCACGTGGAAATTTTAAAGAGCCCAACCATTGCATCAGTTGCAAGCCATATTTTCCGAATCGATTATCTCCATGAAATTCCAGTTCGCTATGCTGACATAATTAAATATGAATCTTACAAGACTAAGAAGGGCGAATGGTCAAAGAGGCGAGTGAAAGAATCTCGATATGCTGGAGGCCTAGACCTGAGGAAGCTTGCACTTCTTTGCTATTGGGGTGGAAGGGCCGAAAGCTTCGTTCACGGATTCATAGAGGGCAAATTCAAATTATATGATGTTGCGAGCCTTTATCCCTCAGCATCGATGCTTCAGCCCTTACCCAGCAAGGAGACCGAATGGATTGCCATCACCGAGGGGAACCTGAAAGCGAAGGCTCTCGAGGGCTACGTATGCGTTGAATTTGAATTTCCAGAGAGCACTAGGTATCCATGCCTTCCCGTTCACGGTCGCCTAAATGATAGGCTCTATTTCCCGTTAAGCGGAATCTCATACTGCACAATGAGTGAAGTCAGAGAGGCTCTCCGTTTGGGGTGCAGGATTAAGAATATTCATGGATACGGATTCATGGCATCCAAAAGGGAAATCAATCATGACTTGAAGGCTTTCATGAAGGATATGCTGAATCTTAAAGCCCAGAGCCCTAAGGGAAGCATTGAACATGAAACTTATAAGCTGATTGCGAACGCATTGATAGGCAAGTTAGCCCAGCGAAGGCCTGAAGGCAACCTCGATTATGCTCAAGAGCTTTTTATAGCTCACGGGGTTCCGCTTGACCGAAAGCCATGGGGTAGAGAGAAGGTGGGCTCGACATGGGCTCCTGAATGGGCCTCGCTGATTCTGGGAAAGTCAAGGGCGCTAATGAGCCAATTCATCAATAAAGGAGCCCTGATGACCGTGACCGATTCAGTCTTACTGCCGAGCAATGCTAATATAGAATGTGAGGCCCTCAATGAGCTAAGGCAAGTTGGAAGCGATCTGGTTGCGGAGCCCTATGAAGTTGAATCGGGCCTACTAGTTAGAACGAGGCTTTACGCTTTGATGGATGGGAAGGGCAAAATCATCAAAGAAGCCCATCACGCGGTTCACTTGAGCCCTGACCAAGTTAAGGAAATCTTCAAGAAAGCTTTGAAGTTGGGCTGTGACCCTGATATCGAGGGCATCCGAGACCATATAATAGGGCTCAGTGAGGCATTGCGTACTGGTAAGCCCTTGGGAAGTTCAGAGTTGAAGCCTTCTAGAATCTATTTCCGATGGGATTGGAAGCGAACTTTATCCCTACCGCTCATAAATATGTTCCATGAATATTCCGACACCAAGCCCATTGATGATATAGTGAAATTTGAAAGCGATTCCTTTACCGTCATGAAGCATCAGAGGGCCAAGACCAAGCGGGGAAGACCAAGAGAGTATTCCTTAGAGCTTATGGAGCAAGTTAAAGCCCTTAAAGCCCAAGGGAAATCATACCGTGAGATAGCCAAGGCGCTGGGCATATCTCTAGGCAAGGCTCAAAGGATTCTGTATAGAAATCCAGAGGTAAAATAAGATTCCAAATTTGGGGAGCCAATTCATAAAGTTTTGGGGAACTTCGAGGGTATCGGGGTATCGCCTCGACAGGGCGCTGGATCATCATGAATGGGCTCGTTTCAGTAAAAGCGCCATGATTTGCACAGCAGTTTTATCATTGCACGTTCAATGCCCATATCACACCCGAAGTTGCACTCATAATAAAGGTGAGAGGGCTAGGGTATCGCTTTATCCCTTTCCACAGTGAGCCCTGTATCGGATTTGATGATGATATTAGTCCACTTGATATATAGCATTATTTTCGATACAGTTAAATAGGGCACCCGCACCTTAGTATCATTGAGATGATTGAAGATGCCAAAGGATGGGTTCACGGTGATAACGGTATCAATGGCCTTGAAAGATAGGCTAGCCTCAACCGCAATGGAAATGGGCTTTAAGGGAGTTCCAAGATTGCTGGATGCTTTCTTGAACGGTACTAGTAATGGTACTAGTACGGCGAAATGCCCAAATTCGCCTCCTTTGCTGGAACAAAGCCTCGGGCGGGAATTGAACCCGCGACCGCCGCCTTACCAAGGCGGTGCCCCACCAGGCTAGGCTACCGAGGCGCTGGCTTTATGAAAAGAGCTTAAGCTGAGAATTTAGAGCTTTCGTTTCCTTTTGAGGTCTTCGGGCTGAACCGTGCGTCTCAGATGTTGTCGTAGATTTCCTTCTTTCAGAAATCGGCACGCTTGCTGACGGTTTAGAGGTTCAGCAGGCGTTAAAGATTATTAACAGGTTTCATGGAATCTATTTGAACGCGCACCAGTCGGGCGGGGGTGTCCGAGTCTGGCCAAAGGAGATAGGCTTAGGACCTATTGCCGTAGGGCTGCATGGGTTCAAACCCCATCCCCCGCACCACCTTCGCAGGGTTAAATTCGCTTAATTTTCGCTCGTTTTGAGCGTAGAACAGCAGAAAATCGACTTCAAATTGTGAGCATCTTTTGATTTTACTTGAGCGTCTAAAACTGTCAACCTTCAGAAAGGCGACATTAAAAATAGTCGTGCCGAGAGTTCGAATCTCTCCCGGGCTACCAACAAAACGGTTATATTTTGATCGCATTTTGTATGCGAGTTTGCTCTAATTTGCCACTATTTGGAAATCAGCTGAAGGTTTTCCCACAAGACGTAAAAACTTAGAGAGATACTAATCAGTGTTGAGAAATGCGTAAGAAATTAGCTTTTGTTCTAATTCTTTTCATGTTGTTATCTTCTTTCCCATATTTGAGATTTAGCCCAGTTGGAGTGGTGAATTCTACAAATGACTACCCCGTTCATAACATTGATACTGGATTGAACTACACAACCATTCAAGCTGCAATAGATGCTCCAGAAACCAAAAATGGACACACACTCTTTGTAGAATCCGGAACCTACTATGAGCACGTCACCGTGACCAAATCGTTGTCGCTCATAGGACAGAGCGCTAACACCACGATCATTGACGCCTTCTTCGTCGAATCAGCCGTTCACATCATGGCTGATAACGTGAGATTTGAAGGCTTCACCGTTACGCATGGAGGAGAGAATTTTCCCAACGGTGGCATCCTCCTGCAACTTTCAACTAATTGCACCATAAGCGACAACATCGCGATCGACAATAAGATGGGAATACTGTTGATTTCATCGAACGGAAACAGCATCTCTGACAATGTTGTCTCAAACAACATACACGGAGTCGAATTGTACGGATACTCAAACAAGAACGTGTTAGAGAGCAACAACATTTCAGACAACAACGCCGGAATCTTGCTGAGCCAGTCGAGTGGCAACATGATAAAATCCAACGCGATTTCAAGGAACAACTTTGGAATTGAGATAGGTGGTGCCTCCAATGACAACATGATTAGCGGAAACACGGTGTCCGACGCTGGGGCTGTGGGAATACGTTCTGTCGATCAGTCTGTTCGCAACATCATCCTAAATAACATCGTCACGAGAAGCTTGGATGCGTTTGATTTGACCTATGCAAACGATTGCATGCTGATAGGAAATACCGCTTCATTCAACAGCAGATACGGGATTATCATAGGCAGTTCCAACAACAGCCTAGTGATCGCCAATGACTTGGTGAACAACGGTTACGGACTTAGGATATACTATCCGAACACGAACAACACGATCAGCCACAACAACTTCATTAGTAACACCCATCAGACAGACACTTTCTCATCGCCTCTCAACAACAAGTGGGATGAGGGCTATCCTTCGGGTGGAAACTACTGGAGCAACTACAACGGGACCGACGTGTTTATTGGTCCATTCCAAAACCAGACAGGTTCTGACGGAATCGGAGACCAGCCATACATAATCGACGGGAACAACAAGGACAACTATCCTTGGATGACAATATACAGACCCGAATGGCCTTTTGGCTATGAAACGCTGACAGCATATTTCGAGCTTAAGGCCAAATACGGAAGTCTGGAGTCTTATTGGCATGCTCTGGCGAACAATTACAGTTCGCTTCAAGAGGATTGCCGCGACCTCAACGCTACGTACACCGCGGGGCTGAATGATTTAGCTGGCCTGAGAAATCTGGTGTACGCTTCTATCGCTGCGACCGCGATTCTTGCAGGAACCACGATAATACTGGCAGTTGTGGTCTACGGAAAGAGAAGCGCCCGAAAGGAGAAAGATAAAACTTAAGTTCCTTTTTGACTAACTCTGTCTCTTAGTGTTTACGTGTCCAATATTGTTCTTTCACCGTTTTCTGGCGCTGCACTGGAGCACTTTCGGGCAGATGGCATGCGTATTTTCACCTGAGAGAAGTGGGCTTCGGTTGGTACTTTGCTGTCGTATCCGCAGGCAGATCGCATATCTTTGTTTCTTCTGAGTCGCTTCACTAAATCTTTGACGTAGGGTATCTGCTCTAGCTGACGTAACATGAGGGCTCGCAGGTCACATTCAGGATCGTACTCTACTGGTCGCCCTGCTCCCTCAAGATGTAAGTCCTTCCAGAGGATGGAGTGAAGAGGTCTTAAATCCAAGCTTTCGAATAGAAGCATTGGAGAACCTGACCTTTTCATTTACACCAGTGTGACGAGGTCAGGCTCTCCTAATATAAATCATAATTATTTAATCCGCCTACGCGCGTTCGGAACCAAATCAGCTCTCGGAAGGTACGGCTTAATATCAATTATCGGCGAACCCTCAAGAGCATCAAGCTCTCGCACAGTCAAGAGGCATTCTTCAACCTTCAAAAGCTCTGCAACGCACAAGCCAATCGGGTTGGGGCGTGATGGGCTTCTGCAGGCAAAGACTCCCTTCTCGACGTTTACTGCGTGCTTTCTCGGAAACACCACAAGCGTTCGTCTTTCCTCTTCACTGTCGCGCATGTGCATCCAGTAAAGAATGATTATGTGGGAGAAATCTTCTATGCCCTTGAGTCCAGCGCAAAACTCGGGCAAAATACGCACTTTAGCCTCTTGTTTTCCTGCCTTTTCCACAACTCCGATGAAACGAAGTCCTCCCTTTGCTTTCATGTTTGACATGCTCTCGTTCACCATCTCACTGCATTGACTTTTCCTTACTCTTCAGAAAGCCTTCGACCTTGTCGACGATTTCCATGAAAGCTTTCGAAGAAGGTGAATCTGAATGCTCAATGATGAAAGACACGCCTTTATCCGAGTCTTCGCTGATTTTCTGATCAATCGGTATGCTTCCAAGAAACGGTATGTTCAGCTCTTCAGCTATTCTGTGTCCGCCTCCAGACTGAAAGATGTCAGTCTTTGTTCCACAATGTGGACAGACAAACCCGCTCATGTTCTCAACCACTCCTATTATTGGCATTCCAAGTGTTCTTGCAAACATGACTGCCTTCTTAACCACAATCTGTGAAAGCTCAGAAGGAATCGTCACAATCACCACGCCGTCCATTTCGGGCAGGAGCTGAGCCACACTTAAAGGCTCGTCGCCAGTGCCTGGTGGAAGATCAATAAGCAGAACATCCAGATCTCCCCACACGATGTCAGATAGGAACTGGCGTATTGCCGTCATCTTCAATGGACCACGCCAAATGACCGGGGCGTCAGCATCTGGCAGCAGAAAATCCATGGAGACAACCTTTATTCCCAATGGGCCTGAAACGGGAAAAACGCCGTCTGGCCCCGCCTGAAGTCTCTGGCCTGTCAATCCCAAGATTTTGGGCACACTCGGGCCATGGATGTCTGCATCCAAAATCCCCACGTAGTTGGCGTGTCCGTGCGTGGCGAAGGCAACGGCCAGATTTACGGTGACTGTGCTCTTGCCAACGCCGCCTTTGCCGCTTATCACTGCTATCTTGTGTTTGACCTTGCTCATCCTGTTTTTCAGTTTCTGTTGCTGCTCTAGGAATTGTCTTCGTCTTTCCTCGACTTGAGCCGCGCTGTTGACCATGCAATCAATTCTCCTAAGGCGTTTTATGGTTTGATGAGCGAACACTACTAAATAGTTTCCGCAGTTAGCTACCTCTGGGAGCTTCTGCGGATTAAAGGTGAATAGAACAAAAGGGCATTTAGGAACCTAGACGGGACTTTGACGGCATCAATCTCTAACAGACGGTGTTGAAGAGGATGCGGTTGTTAACGATTTTTGTGAGAAAGCATCTACACAACTTTGGCAACGCTACGCGCTTCCCAACGGAAGACTCGAACACGAAGGCTGGTAGCACCCACCTGCTCGTTGGACTTTAAAATGGCTTTCACCCACTTTAAACGTGGATTGTTGATTCAGACATACGATTCATAAGTGTTTTAACGTTTAAAAGTCAAGCTTAAACTGCGGAGTGGAACTGACTTTGAATGCGCAAATCCTTCAAGCCTGCAAGGAACTAATCGACGACGCAAAAACGTGTTGCGTCGACCTTGTTTTTAAGGAGGTATGCCTCGAAATACTGTCAAGAGCAAGCCACGTTCTGACAAACAACCAGTTCAAACAGCTAGTTGCCTACGCGGCTGAAAGAATGAAAGAAAAGATTCCTCTTGAAGTGCAAGAAGAAGTGGCTATGCACAGATAGAGCACGGCACCACGGCATCAATCATTAACTGTCGTTTACAGTCACCGGTCATTCAAAGGGCAACACCAAAGTCTTCCACTCTGCGCCAGCTATATTTTCCGAATAATGCAGATAGGGGCACACTTAGATCTGTGTTTCATTCCGCTCTAACTGTAGAGTAGCCGACGCAACATCGCTCATTCGGATTCTGAACATTCAGCAACGACCAATAACTTAGAAACCCAACGCACTAATGGTGAGACCTTGCAGGTTCCCCGCAAAGCCGAGCAGCATGTGCGTTTGAATCTTGGCAAGGTGGAATACTATGATATTCTGCTGGAATCTCCCTTCTGTTGTCGGGCCTGTCCTTTAATGCCGGGTATCAACGGTTGACGCATATCTTGTCAACTGGTGCGGTCACGCTCTTCTATGAGGTGGGTTGCGAGCTTGGAAAAGACGTTGCAATCAAACTGAAGGCAAGGTTCAGGAATTCTGCAGACATCAACTGGAATAAACCACTATTTCATCATCGGCATGGGAAAAATCGAAATCAGCATCGCTCAGCTTCTAAAAATGGCACACTGAAACAGATGACCGTTAAGATTAAAGATAAGTTTCCGCCCATCGCTTTGGACAAGACTGGACGTGCAGAGTGTCACATTACTCGCGGTTATCTCGTGGGAGGCGCTGAAGCCTTGACCGGAAAGCAATGGGTCTGCGAGGAACCCATGTGCCTGTGCAAGAACGACCCGTATTGTGAATTCAAGCTGAAACGTGCGCCCGTCAAAAAGCGACAAGCCTAACCTAGTTTGTATCCTATTTTCCTCAGGAAAGCCTTCCTTGCCTTGATGTCCTTTTCAGCTTCTATTCCTTTACTCTTCAGTCCGTCAACCACGCTTACGATTCCCCTGCCCTGCTCTGTCTCTGCAATAACAACTTCAAGGGGATTTGCCGTAGCAGCGTACATTGTGCAGACTTCTGGCACGTTCTTAATCTTGTCCAAGACGTTTAGGGGGTAAGCGTTTTTCATGAAAACTATGAAACTGTGGCCGCAGCCTATCTCAAAAGCCTTCTCCTTAGCCAGTCTCCTCAATTCCTCGTCATTCCCTTCGTGCCTTACCAGGCACGGGCCAGAACTCTCGCAGAAGCCTATTCCGAACTTTATGTTTGGCACCGCATTCACTAGAGCCTCGTACAAGTCTTCGACGGTTTTGATAAAGTGCGCCATGCCCAAAATGACGTTGCAGTCCTCGGGCGTTTCGATTTTAACCTTCTTGAATTCCAACATAGCAACCACGTCAAGCTGGTTCTGTGAGTCTTGGTTTAAAAATTAACCGCTGCCTTCATCCTGCACTCTTGCAACCTTTAAGGCAAATAGTATCGCGCCCGCGACGACCATCAATGCTGAGACGTAGAAGGCATTTACGTAGGCTGCGTGCGGGGACAATCCGAGACTTTTAACTTGCGCGTCTGCAAGTGGCCCGCCTATCAAAATTCCAGCGGGTCCCCAGCTCAACGCCATAACGGTGTTGTATCTGCTAAGTAATCGTCCTCTTTTGTTCTTCGGAATAATGTCTCCTGCTAAGACAAAGCCGACTGTTTGGATACTCCAGAATGATACGCCGTTTATTCCATAGATCAGGGCCATCACCGCATAATTCGATGCTATGCTGTAAAGCATTGGAGTTATGACGGCCAAGCCTAATCCGAGGAGCATGACTTTGCTTCTGCCAATCTTGTCTGTGAGTCTTCCAGAAGCTAGACTGGCGATCATTCCGCCGATGGTCCAAGCGCTCAATATGAGGCTCATTTCATAATCGCTCGTGTTCAGTCCAGCTGGCAGCTTTATGAAAAGCAGAACTATCTGGTTGACTGAAGCTGCGCCCAGAACGATTATCACAAGCGAAGCAAGAAACCACTTGTACGTTTTTTCATCTTCTTTATTCAGCTCTCTGTCAGTCTCTTTTGCTTCGCTTACATTCTCGTATGGTGCGTCGCTTCTTGCTTTCACGTGCCGCGACAGAAATAGTATGATTACCACTCCAACGGACAGCAAGACTGTTACTATGTAAAAGATGGTGCCATTCCTGAAGCCTTCGCCATTGTCATACAGCAACCCAGCAAACAAGATGCCAACCATTCTGCCCAGAGATGCAACAAAGTTCAATACGCCTATGACGCTACCGCGTGTCTCAACGGTCGTAACGTCCGTCAGCAGCGCTGCCCAGCCTACGTCTGACATCGACCAGAAGAATTCCAGAACTGACAAGCCAAAGATAATCGCCAAACCTGCTGTGAAGCCGCTCTTAGCTTCAATCAGCGATTTATGGACGAAAAACACGATTATATAGCTGAAGGCCGCGATTGTCTCGCCAGCCATTATCAGCCTAGCCTTCACCTTTACGCGGTCGCATATTCTTCCCCACAGCAGATTCTGACCTAAGGCTGATGCCACCATGTTCAAGGTTCCGAGAAAAGCTGTTGAGGTAACTGTCTGCATCAACGTGAACAGATAGTTTATCATGAAACTGTAGAATACCCCTCTCCGAAGAAAAGTCAGAAACTGGAAGACGCTCAGGTTGGCAAACACGCCCTTGAACGACGCCAAACTTGAAGTCTTCGCGCTTTCGTCTTCCATATGGGCAGTCACTTTAGGACTTGACTATTTGACGACATTGCTCTTGAATCTGCTGGCGCAACTGCAAAGAAGGATACTAGATTAGGAACTTGCCGTTCTTGTAAAATAGCTTGCCATCAGCGTAGATTTCGCCGTCTTTCTTCATGTCCTTCAGGATATCCCAGTGAATTGCAGACTTGTTCAGGCCTCCTGCATAGCTGAAAGAGTTCCCGAGTGCCATGTGAACTGTTCCTCCCATTTTTTCGTCGAAAAGCATGTTCTTTGTGAACCTTTTTATGGCGTAGTTTGTTCCAACAGCAGTTTCTCCCAGACGGTTAGCGCCTTCAATTTTGAGGATTTGCTGGAGTAGGTCGTTGCCCTTGGCGGCACTCGCTTTCACCACCTTGCCTTTCTTGAACGTGAGTGTTATGTCTTCAACTTCTTTTCCGAACTCGATTCCTGGGAAGGTGAACCTTATCTTGCCGTCTACCGAGTTTTCGATTGGTGACGTGAAGACTTCTCCGTCGGGCATGTTCTTGTCTCCGCTGCAGTTCATCCATTTTCTGCCTTTGACGTTCAAGGTCAAGTCGGTGTCTTCGCCTAGCACGTGAATTTCGCTTGCCTGATCCAGAAACTTGCAGATTTTCTCCTGTTGCTGTCGGATTTTCTTCCACTCCGCAATCGGGTTCTTCTTGTCAACGAGGCAGCTGCTGTACACGAAGTCCTCATACTCGGTGAGTGACATGGCTGCTTCTTGTGCCTGGCCGCTCACTGGGTACGGCAGAAGTGTCCACCTGACTTTATCTTCGGCTTCGCGTTTGTAGAATGTCTCGGAAAGTTCTCTACCCGCGGCTGTCCGCGTTTTTATTTTTCCCGGGTCTATGTTTGTTAATCGTTTCGGGTTCGTCTCACAGTATATTGCTATTCTAACGTCAGATTCCTCAGCGACAACTCGCGCGAAGGGTGAAACAAATTTCAGCTGGTGTTCCTTCGCATGTTTGTAGAAGGTGTAATCTAGATCAAGGCCTGCCAGCACCATCGGGTAAGCATCGGTCAGCAGGCATTCCTTGTATATTTCGCGGATCAAGGGATAGGTAGCCACGTTTCCTAGGATGGCGACTTTTTCTTTGCGTTTTACGTTGACGCTGTAGTGGACGCATAAGTTTGCGAGTTTTTCGACTCTGTAGTCGGTCATTTTTTCACCGTTTGAAAGAATCCTAAAAAAAGGTGACTGCACGTAAAAAGTTTGCTGTGAGAAAAATAGTTAGAGAGCCGTGTTAGAGCGTTTTCTTTTTGAAGAAGAGCCAGTTCTTGTCCTCTTTGAATCTTACGAGTATGTAGTCGCCTACAAGTTTTTCTCCGCGTAGCGTGAACACGATTTTGTTGCTGCTTCTGCTTTTGAGCGTGTACATGCCTTTGTCCCATATCTCAACTGTTCCAGCGCCGTATTCGCCTTCGGGGATAGTTCCTTCGAAGGTTATGTAACTGACTGGATGGTCTTCAACCTCGACGGCTAGTCTTTTGATGTTTGATTCTGTGGGCGGTTCTTTTGGGATTGCCCAGCTTTTAAGAACTTCGTCCATTTCAAGCCTGAAATCGTAATGCAAGCGCGTTGCGTCATGTTTCTGAACCACGAATCTTCCCGTTGGCGTTGTTGACATGCTTTCTCACCTATGCTAGTTGAAAAAGAGAAGTAAAAGTTTTTGGGAGGTTCAGGAAGCTCTTCGCGCATCCTGATGGCAAGTTTTATAAGAAACGATGCCTTGAAATGGTCTCGTCGTGCAAGAAGCGATTCTGGCACAGAGCGTAATAGGAGTTGAAATAGAAAAATGGCAGAGAAAGAGATGCATAAGGCAGTTTGTGCTGATTGTGGAAAGGAATGCGAAGTTCCGTTCAAGCCTGACCCAAGCAGACCCGTATACTGCCGAGAATGCTGGGCTAAAAGAAGAAATTCAAGACGAAGATTCTAGATTAAGCTAACCGCTTTATTCAGAAATCAGCATTTTCACCTTTTTTCTTATTCTAGTGTAAACCTTGGTTCCTTGCTTTTTCCAGAAGTCACAAATCATCTTAAATATAGCCTTTCGTAGGATGCTCTTTTGGGAGAAAGTTGTTATGAGCTTTGAAAAACACATCAAGCCTGTCCTTATCGCTGTGGGTGTTGCTTTTCTTGTCTGGGGGCTGTTCATTGCAGTGATGTACACTTTCCGAATGAATTCCGATCGTGACTGGGGGCAAACGCAGTTATTGTATGACTTGGGCTTCATAGTCATGGGCGTGGCATTTGAGATTCTGGGTTTGGGATTCGTTGTTCTCGGCAAAAAGTAGCCGCTGTGTTAAGTCAAGTGTATGCAGATAACTGTGACAAATGAACCGAAAGCTCTAAATTTCATAACGCTGGTTCTTCTCTGAAAACAGAAACATGGGCCGGTAGTTCAGTTGGTATGAACGCCTGACTTGCACTCAGGAGGTCTGGGGTTCAAATCCCCACCGGTCCACTCTTCAGACATTATTTGTAGCCTCACTTCTTCTACACGCATATCTTCAATGGTTGAGGGTGTATACCTAGGTTTAAGTTTCGCTTGATAGGCATAGTAGTAGCCCTTGTCTTCTACTTCTTTATAGCAGATCCAACCCAAGAAAACCAGCAATTCGAGGCCACGTGAGTTTTCTCCGTTTCGAACTACCCACCTATTTTCGCAGAGGTTATTTACATCCCATCCAACTGTTACTTAAGGATTGACCTCAATGCCCCTGCTACTGTGCAGAATAGGATTGCATAAATGGAGAAACTATGGAGACCGTGTGCTCATTTCGTTTAAAGAGCCGGGCATTATTCCTGGAATAAAGAGAGAAGAGCGAAAACACGTTTACTGTGAGAGGGAATGTCTACGATGCGGTATCAAAGAGAAGAGGAAGTTCACCGACAACATCGACGGAACTCTGGCGCCGATCGGATGGGTGAGAATAGTTGAAGCAGACGAAGACAAAACGAAACCCGCTCAGTAGTGTCATAGATAGATTGTACACGTTTGGAAGCGGAAACGCGTCTTGATCATTCTTTCAATCTTGTCAACGCCATCAACGCCAGCAAAGGCATGGCGACGACAGAAACCATCAAGGCGTAGCATGGCGATTGAGTGTAAAGATACCCGCCCAGATAAGGCGCCGCAAAGGCGGCTAAAAGGCTCAGGCTCTGAGGAATAGACATCCACACTCCCCGTTTGGTTTCAGGTGAAATTGTGCCGACATACGCGCTGACGAGATTGCCTGAGACGGCTGAACCACCATAAAGAAATGCCGCAAGCATCAAAGCGGCTGGTTCTCTGATTATAAGCAAAGGCACTATCGACAACGGGTACAGAACCAAGCATATGCTTATGGCGCCTGACTTTCGCCACCTGTCCCCTAACCGCCCTGCGAAAATGCCTATGAATGTTATTCCCGCATAGGCTACCGAGCCGAACATTCCCACGTAGAACTCGCTCAGATTGACCTGTTCAGCTAGGAAAGTTGCCACGTAGGGTCGCGCAATGTTCATGGAGAATGTTGCGATTGTCAGGAAACCTGACCATACGAGCATTTTCCGCCAGAGTCTCTTTTCATCGGGCGATGGCGGGGATTGCTGCGGTTTGTCTGCGTTGTTTCTCTTGGGATATTGACTGTGGATGAGGAGAAAAATGCCTGTGGCTACGGCAGAGACCACCGTAGAGAGCTGAAGAACTCCACGCATGCTGATGAAAGTTGCCAAATACGCTCCCACTGCGGGAGCGAAGATGTAACCGAAGGAGTAAGTAGCTACGACAAATGAGATTGCAGAAGCCAACTTTCTCTTGTCTGTGACAGACGTTAGAACATAGGTCATGAAGGCTGGGACACCGATCATGGACACTCCCCAACAAACTGTTCCAGGAATTAGCTGCGTCCAATTCTCAGCGAAAGAATAGATAAGCGGCGCAAAAATCCACGGAGTCCAAGCTAGGAGGAGGATTTTCTTGCGGTCAAACCTGTCAGCTAAGAAGCCGCCGGGAATAGGCGCTAATGCTGAAACAAGATAAAGCACTGAGAAGACTAGGCCCAGCTGCACGTAGTCTGCGTTCAATGATCTGATGTAGAGCGGAAAGACCCAGAAGTAAAGGCCTTCGCCGAAGGCACCTACGGCGTTGGAGAGGCAAAGTAGCCAGATGTCCCGGGTAAAAGCTTCGAACGGAACACCGTACGACAGGATGTGCCTGATACTTGTCATCCTAGACACTTGGCAACTCCTCTCACCAGCAAGTCTATCATAGAAAAACGGGGGAAGCCTTTATTCTTTTGCAGACATGCAAGGCCGCCTTCCTTAAAATCCCTTGTAGGTATTCAACGCCTTCTCAAAGGCTTCGAGAGCATCGGTCAGAGTTGGCTCGTTTGGGTTTATGTTGCCGAGGCTTAGTCTTACCCTGTCTGACTCTGAGAGCTTGTAACCGTTTTTGAAGAGAAAGAAGGTTCCAGGCACGGCGGCCAGACTGTAGCGAGGAATGGAATGTTCGTTCGTCCACTTGTACGCGTCTCTTAACGGCAATCTGACCCAGTACGTTATGCTTACTCTGTTAGGAAAATACTCCAAACTCTTTTCGTT
>Ga0315268_10002654_pt1 | contig 20052 bp, 13 predicted proteins | sample C1_top_MG_FD_204535 | JGI IMG/M metagenome (GOLD analysis project Ga0315268, IMG submission 204535) | Sediment microbial communities from Yellowstone Lake, YNP, Wyoming, USA - C1_top | ecosystem: Environmental > Aquatic > Freshwater > Lake > Sediment | place: USA: Wyoming | collected 2017-08-01
GCGGACCGAAGCCTTTGCGCCACGAACCGTATCGGCGTCCCAATCATCATCCGCGGCAGAAGTAGATTTGATCTCTTGCAGAAGTCCGTTTTTTTTGCCACAAAGGCACAAAGTCTCGAAGACTCAAAGGGAAAAACTTAGTGGCTTAGTGTCTTGGTGACTTCGTGGGCTACAACAATTTACTTATGCAAGAGGTCTATTAATTAGACTTTATCGGAAATAAAATCGGGACGCTGATTCACGCAGAAGACGCAGATATTTCTTTTTTAATCAGCGACAATCAGCGTTTTTCAGCGTCCAAAACAGGCTCTTTTCTTATTACCGATAAAGTCTAATAAATCGGAGTCGAAAGACTCCGATTTTGTTGACACATTCAAGACTCAGTCTGCGTGTATAATATTTGAAAAATAAAAATAATCTGGAGGAAACACTGATGAATCCCATGGCTGTAATCGTTATCAATCTTGCATTACTTTTTTACTCCATCGGAGTTTGGAGCGAAAGGCTTCAAGGAAGACTCAAAGTTTGGCACACCGTTTTCTTTTGGCTCGGGCTTGTCTGCGATACATGGGGAACCGGCATGATGTTTGAATTTGTCGGCGGGATGAGCTACGACATTCATGGATTCTCGGGTGTGCTTGCCATCGCGTTGATGTTCATCCACGCCATCTGGGCGACCGTGGTGCTGGTGAGGAAAGACGAAAAGATGATCGCCAACTTTCACAAGTTCAGCATCGCCGTCTGGTTCATCTGGCTGATTCCCTATTTTAGCCCGATGGTACTTAGGATGGTGGAGGCGGGGAAGTAAACCTGTATACGTTTCAACCCTTCGACAGACTCAAGGATGTACTTCGCTCAGCGCGAAGAACTCTCACGCTGAGCGAAGTACAATTAATAAACCGCAAATCGTAAATCGTTTTAGCCTGATGCCGTTGAAGTAGGCGTTGGCGTCGCTTCGCCTGACGGAGTCCCTTCGCTTGCGGGCGTTCCTGTCGCATTGCTTCCATCAGAGAAACTGCCGCCAGACCCGATACTGCACATACCGATATTTCCCTGCAACACACAACCAGCCAGATTTCCACTGCTAAGCGTATCCAGAAGAACGACCAGATTATCAACGGTATCTGCAAGCAGAACGATTGTGTTTCCTTTTTTGCCTGTTTGGAATAGAAGAAGTCCATTTCCATTCCGACCGATATTCCCAAAGCCCGGCACGGTGACATATTCATTTGCCGAATCAAGCGTCAGGTTGAATGGTTTGGTGAATTTCGCCAGATCATCCGATGGAACGAATGTACCTAGCACAAGCAGATCGCCTTCATCCGGCTTTTCTTCCACAATGTTTAATCCCACGTTGACAGTTTTCAGCGAAGCCTGCAAGCGTGAAAGCGCGCCGACCATTTCGGCTGTCACCTGCACTTCTGACGTGGGCAAAATGCTCAGCTCAGGATTATTAAACATATAGGGGAAATTTGCCAGCGTGGATTTGCGCGTACCGCCCAGCATAAAATCTGCGATGTTGGCGATCAATGTATTGTTATCTGCAACCGTGTTATAAGGCGGCGTTAGGAATGTGAAATCGCCCAAAGCGAGGACGTTGCCATTCTCGCTGACCGCGCCCGCGCTGAGTCCGCCGCCCGCGTCGGTAATGGACGAGAGGGTTTGATCCGCTCCGAGGAACAGAGTCAGCCCCGAGGCTGATTTGACCGAGTGCGTCCCATAGAAAGCCACTTGTTTGAGTCCAAATGTCAATTCGTTTTTGTTGAACTCGTCAAAGAATACGTTGCGGAAGTTGCCTTCGTTTTTGGCGATGTTATAAAGATAGTCGGCTTCGATGGAAATTCCAAACGGAGCCAGAATGGGGTTGACGATGTTTGAATCGGGCAGACCGACGATCGAGCCGGTTAAGAGGTCATAGGTGATCTGTCCGCGTGTTGCATCAGTAAGGACGATCAGCCTTCCGCCGTTATTCACAAAGGCAGCGATCCAGCGCATTTCATCGCTTGTGTAAACCGTGATGGGAGAAATGATTACATACGCGCGGGCGTATTTGAGCCGCATTTCAAGTGTGGGGGCGCCGTTATCGAACTCGACGCGCGCGCCGCGTTGATTCAATGCCTGCACCAGCGTATCCAATTCTGTCGGTTTGAACTGATTGCCGTGCATTGTATCTATCACCACCACGCCGCCATTGACCATTATCTTTTGATTAGCTTGTTCGGCTTTGACGGGCGGTGTGGGAATGGACAACGATTGATAATCTGGCGTGGAGATTGTGGGGCGAGAAGATAAGCCCGGGTAGAACCAAACTGTGCGCGCAAGCGCGGGCAATATCAGGCAAGCCAGGGCGATCCATAGAGTTTTGCGATTCATAACAGCCTCCTATTTTTCCAATGGCAGGGGAGGAATGTAAAGCAAATACATTCCAGATTCTTTTGGATACGGCAAAGTGACGCCTTCAGGGCTTTGCCCGAAGAAGGAAGGAGCCGGGGTTTGAATCCCTATCAGATTGTATAAGTCTGCAGTTTTATAATGCTGGATGCGCGCCATTTGTGCGGCTTTGCGTATCGCGTCATTCTCGGTTCCAAGTTCGTCTATTAGCCCAAGCTTTAAGGCTTCTGTGCCTAGCCAAATTTGACCGCGCAAAACAATTTCGGGACCGGCTTTGAGGCGGTCGCCGCGTCCAAGACGCACCGCTTCGTAAAAGGATTTTTTGATCATGTCAATCTGGCGCATTTCTGAATCGCGCGGCGCGCTCCATAATTTATAGGGACCGGTTGAGATGATGTCTTCGAATACCAATGGCGATGGGGGTAAATATCCAATGACGCCCACGTTTCCCACCAGCGAAGTAGGTTTTGCATAAATATAATCGGCGCCTACTGAAAGATAATATGCGCCGCTGGCAGCCATGCCGTTGATGGCGACGACGACCGGTTTTTTAGCGCGCAGTCGTTCCAGTTCCATGTAAATGGCTTCAGTATCCACGACGGTTCCGCCGGGGCTGTCGAAGACCAATACCACCGCGCGTACTTCAGGGTGATCCAGTGCATAGTTAATTTGCGTGATCAAACTGCTGGCGGTCTGCGCGTAGATCGCGTCGCTTAGGCGGATCACACCCACAATCGGCTGTGGAACTACCGAAGATGCGATCAGCAATCCGACCACGAGAGGCAACACGACCCACAACAGCCATTTCGAGGGATGTTTCCATGTCAATTGGTTGTTCATATTAGCTCCTTTGGATAAGGTGATGGTCACCTTACGAACTTGTTTAGCATATACGATGATGAAGCGTTTGTCAATAAGGTGTTTTTATATCTCATTTTCTAATTTACAATAATGTCATCGTCGTTTATAATGTCGGGCAATTCATCGAAGGATATGAAGAAGGGTTTTTCTTCCAGAGTTGATTTTCAAAGCGTATTATAAATGACGGCGAAATGGATCGAGCAGATTGGACACATTTATCGGCAATTTCACCCTGCTTCTCGCGAACCTTACAAAAGCGACGGGTGTTATTTAGTCTAAGTGGTAATTCTGGCTTTGCCAGGAGAGGAGGCATGCCATCGTCATAAGTTTTTGGTTATTTCTTCCTGTACTATGTTGTAGGTAAGTCCAATCTAAATCCAGAGGAGAATTTCGTATGGCTAAGAAAGCTGAAAAACAGACACGTGCTGAGATTATTCAGCAGGATGTGAAAGATCTTCACAAGCTGGGATATGCCCAGCAGTTGTTCCGCGAGATGGGTGGGTTTGCTAATTTTGCCATCTCATTCACCACGATTTCCATCTTGACAGGCGCCATGCTATTGTTTGGATACGGTCTCAAATTTGCCGGACCCATTATCAACACAGTAGGTTGGCCGCTCGTAAGTGTATTCGTTCTCATCATTGCCGCATCCATGGGCGAGATTGCGTCCGCATTTCCTACCGCTGGCGGTCTATATTATTGGGCGTCCAGATTGGGCGGAGTCGGCTGGGGTTGGTTCACCGCTTGGATGAACATGATCGGTCAGATCACGATCACAGCAGGCATTGATATTGCCGCCGCCATGTATTTCGTTGGTCTGCTCACGCGTACGTTTGGCGTTCCCGCCGACCAGTCATTGGGAATTTTTGGCTGGACGCTGAACAGTTGGGGCTTCTATATTGTCGTGATGGTCGTTATCATGATTCCGCAGGTTTTGCTCAACATCTATGGTATCAAGACAACCGTCAAGTTGACCGATTTCAGCGTATGGTGGCATATCGGCGGCGTTTTCATCATCGCCATCCTGCTCTTCTTTGTAGGTAAAACTCATAACACATGGGCTTTTGCCATGCAGAGTGGCACGGTTGTCAATCCGTTGGATGCAACGTCCGTTGATGGCATCCCCAAACTGTTTATCGGCACTGCGGCAGTCCCATCGCCCTTCTTTGGACTTTTCCCCGGCATGATAAATGTGTACAAAGCAGCGCCGTTCGCCTTTGTATTTGTGCTTGCCTTCCTACAGCCGCAGTGGACCTATACCGGTTATGATGGTTCAGCCCACATGGCAGAAGAAACCATCCTTGCTCGCTTGAACAGCGCCTGGGGTATCTTCCTGTCTGTGGCAGTGTCGGCTGTCGTTGGCTATCTCATGCTGATGGCATTTACACTTGCCATACCTGATATTGCGGCAACAGCCACAGATGCCTACCCGGTACTCTACATTGCATATCAAAACCTGACCGCCTTCTGGGCTGGTTTGATTGCCTTGATCGTGTTCTTTGGCATGTGGTTATGCGGTCTGGCGTCCATTACGTCCATGAGCCGCATGATCTTTGCCTTTGCGCGCGATAAGGGCTTCCCCGGTTGGGAGTTCATGAAGCAGATTCACCCCAAGTGGCGCACCCCGGTCAACTCAATTATCGTGACCAGCATTTTGGCGGTATTGATTTGCTTGTACTCCTCCGCTTATTTCGTAGTCACCTCGATCAGCACCATTACCCTGTACATTGCTTACAATATTCCAACTTTCCTCAATGTGCGGAACAAAATGAGGCAGAAAGGCGAATTTACTACGAAGGATAACGCCCCTTGGAATCTCGGCGCGTGGGGTCCACTCCTTAACGTGATTGCTGTAATCTATACGGTAATCATCTGCGTTGTCTTCGTCCTGCCGCCTAACGAACTCGTTCTCTGGACAATGGTAGGACTCGGCGTACTATTAGCCATCTATTGGTTTGGTTATGAAAAGACTCACTTCAAAGGTCCAACCAAAGCAGATGAAGCCGAACTCCGCAAGATCGAAGCTGATATGGCAAAAGCCGCTAAAGGCGCCGATTAATCCATTTTCTGTTTGTATAAAAAATAGACCTCCCGATCATAAATCGGGAGGTCTTGTTTATTATGCCGGGCAAATTCTCCAGTTTATTGTTGTTAGGATTTTCGCTCAACACCGCTTTTCCATGTTCCATGTCACACTGAGCGGCAGCGAAGGGTCTCTACTCACGAAATCAGAGATTCTTCGCTTCGCTCACATCGTCCCGATGTCCTTCGGGAGAATGACAAGCGAAAGTCCTAATTGTAATTTCAAGGTTTGTTATTGAAATCTCAAAGTTTCAATAACAAACTTCGGAGTTTGTTGGCTTAACTTGAAAGTTTGGAGAGTGTCCAAAAGTATGGGCTAAAATAGCGCCATGATCACATGTCCACATTGCCAAGCAACAACTCGCCAGAACAAAGCGGGGACCACGAATGCAGGTTCACAACGGTATCGTTGTATGTACTGCAATCGCAAGTACACGCCCGAACCGAAAAAACAAGGCTATCCTGAAAGCGTGCGAAAGCGAGCGCTGGAAATGTACGTGGATGGCGGTAACCTACGGCGAATTGCGCGTCATCTGAAAATTGCACCGCAAACCGTCGCGTATTGGGTGACCGAGGTTGTCGAAGCCATGCCAAACGCACCCGTTCCCAGCGAAGTGAAAGAAGCCGAAATGGATGAGCTCTTCACTTTCATCGGCGATAAAAAAACAGAATCTACATTCTCACAGTGGTAGATCGCAAAACCCGTTGTATTTTGGGTTGGGCGGTGGTCTGGATTCGTACTCAAGCGGCCATTCAGCAAGTTGTGGATCAGGCTCCAAAAGCCAAATGGTATTACAGCGACGGGTTTGATGCCTATCAATGGCTCTGGTATCACCTCGGCAGGTACGAGCTTTCGAAAGGTAAAGCCGATACCTATTCGGTAGAAGCCGATAACGCTGAACTACGTCATTATCTGGCTCGGTTGGCTCGGAAGTCGCGTTGTTTTTCTCGCTGTCCATATGCGCTGGAGTGCGCCTTGCGCTTATTTGTCTTTTGCTTCAACAGCCGACAACTTCACAAGCAACGTTTTCCAAACTATGTCTCGCACGTTATGGACTTCGTGAGCCCACTACTTTAGACACTCTCAAAGTTTGTTGGCTTAACTTTGAAGTTTGTTGGCTTAACTTCAAGGTTTGTTGGCTTAATTTCAAAGTTTGTTGCTGAAACTGGCAAATGACGGTCATCCGGCTTTACTTCTCTCCAAATTCAACGCCAGCAACTTCTCCAAAATCTCATCATCGGACATCATTGAGCAGGCGGCCACTGCGGACAAGTGGTGCGATATTCTTCGCCCGGAAAATATTTTTCCCATTCCCTGATTTTACCTTGATTCAAAAAGACTTCCGAAGTCCTGGGGATTTCGGAAGTCTAACTTTACAACCTTCAACTTTCAAACTTGCAACTGTTCCTACCCAAACAACGCCGCCACATCTTTCACATGAACGACGCCATTGAAGTTGGGGATGCCGCCTTTGCGCATCTTCGCCTTTTCGCCATCGGGATCGCCGAGACAACTAACGATGATGTCGCCCGCTTCCACATCTTCGTTTTCGGTGTAGCTGTTCGTGGTGACAATGGTCTTGATGCCCGCGGCTTTCGATGCCTTCACGCCGTTCTTGGAATCTTCCACCACCATGGCTTCATCGGGTTTCAAGCCAAGTTTGGTCAACGCGAGATTGTAGATTTCTGGATCGGGTTTCTTGTTCTTGACCACATCGCCAGCCAACACCAACTCAAACTTAATGTCTGAAAGGATTTTTTCGGTGATGGCTTTCGCGGCTTGTTCATTGGATGTGGTGCAGACGCCAATCTTGATGCCGGCGTCCATCGCCTCTTTCATGAACCGATGGATGCCCGGGCGCAACGGAAGTTTTCCGGTCTCGATCAGTTCCACGAACAGCGCGGTCTTGCGCTTGTGCATTTCCTTGACGAGATTGTCAATCTCTTCCTCGGTCAACGGCTTGGAAAACCCCCTGGTCTTCCAATGATGTTTCATGCGTTCCTTGCCGCCCGCGATCTGGAGCAGTTCGTGATAATACTCCACGCTCCATTCATCGGTGAAACCAAATTCTTTGAAAGTCAAGTTGAATGAAACGCGGTGACCATCGCGCTCGGTGTCAATGATGACGCCGTCCTGGTCAAATAACACAGCTTTTATTTTTGACATGGTTGCCTCCCCGTCATTGCGAGTCTTCTCGAAGACTCGCAATGACGAAATATAATTTATTTCTTCACTCCAAAGAACTCAAGCATGGTATTCACGAACAACTCATTCTCTTCCTTCGAACCAACCGTCACGCGGAACCAGCCATCGCTGTCGTACTTCTTGGTTTCGCCGCGCAGGATGATTCCTTTTGTCTCGGCGTATGCAAGAGCTTCCTTGCCGGTCTTGCCCGTCCCGCCGCAGTCAAAGAGAGTGTAATTGGCTTTTGAGTTCATGATATGGAAGCCGGGGATCACGCTCAGAGATTCGGTGATGAAGTCCACGGCGCTGTTGTTGAACTTGACGCGTTCGGCGAGTCCTTCCTGATCTTCAAACGCCGCGAGAGCCGCCCACATCGGGACCGTGCCAACGTTCCACGGGAGAAGCGAGCCGGAGATCTGGTCAATGACCGGTTTGGCTGCCATCGCATATCCGAAGCGCATTCCGGCAAGACCATAGGCTTTCGAGAGTGTGCGTGTGATAATCACGTTTTCATATTTCTTGGTCAACGCGACCTGCGACATCTTCAAGCCGGCGTATTCAACATAAGCCTCATCAATTACGAATGGAATACCGGTTTCGGCAATGGTGACGAAATGCTTGGCGTCCATGAAATTGCCGGTCGGGTTATTCGGGTTGGCGACCACGATGATCTTGGTCTTATCGGTGATGGCTTTGAGTATGGAATCGGGATCGTATTCCATTTTGTGATTCTTGTAGACCATCGGCACTGAAACCATCTTTGCGCCCAATAACTTGCCGCGCAATCCGTAAATGCCAAAGCATGGCGTGTGCTGAATGACTTCCTGCCCGGGTTCGATGAACATGCGGAAGATGTTGTCGTACACTTCGCTGGAGCCGTTGCCGATCATCACGTTATAGGGACCGTCGAGTCCGTTCATTTCCGCGATCTTGGTTCGGACGACCAAGCCTTGATCGGGATAGCGGTTCGCCATCTTCGCATATTTAACCATCGCATCCAAAACTTTTTGCGAAGGCGGAAGCGGATTCTCATTGGACATCATGCGATGCAGTTTGGGATCTCTCCACGCTTTTTCAATATGATCCGAGATGTACATCGGAATGCCCTTAACCCAAGGGGTGTAATACTCTTCAATTTTTTTCATTTGTTAACTCCTCAATAGTTTTTGTTTATGTCGTTGTTTGATCGGTAGATTATCTTTATTTTACGCATTACGAATTACGCAACATGTTCTATACTTTGCCGACACATTCCAGCATTTCCATCCAATGCATTACAGCCTTGCGTGTGGCGTCACGGACAAATACATCGAGTTTGCCGGGATCGTATTCATCGCGGTGCGCGTTGATGTATTCGAAGGTTGCGTCAATCAATGTATGCTTCAACTCGGTGGAGACGTTGAATTTCGCGCCGCCAGCCGCCAGCAATTTCTTGATGTAATCTTCGGGCAAGCCGGTTCCGCCGTGAACAACCAGCGGAGTCTTGATTCCGTTGCCGTTCAACATTTTATTGATGGTCGCCATGCGCTCGAAATCAATCTTTGGATTTTTGGTCTTATACACGCCATGCGCCGTGCCGATTGCAGGAGCGAAAATATCCACGCCTGTGCGTTCGACGAATTCAACGGATTGTTTGGGATTCGCCAACTGCGCTTCATCATCTGCAACCTTGATCTGGTCTTCCACGCCGCTGACGGTTCCTAACTCGCCTTCGACGGAAATGCCGCCGATCTTATGGCAGTAATCCACCACTTCCTTTGTCTGGCGGATATTTTCCTCGTAGGGTTTTTTGGATGCGTCAATCATGATATTGGTGTAACCGGCATCCGCGCATTTCTTGCAATAGTCAACATCTGTGCAATGATCGAGATGCAGGCAGACCGGCACTGGCGCTTTTTCCGCGAGGGTGCGATAGATCGCCACCATCATATCCGTGCCGAGGAACTGCGACGGTTTCACCGAAGTTTGAACGATGACAGGCGTCTTCTTCTCAACTGCGGCGTCAATCACCGCTTCGAATTGAAGCAAGTCTGTGATGTTGAACGCGCCGATGGCATACTTGCCCTTTAGCGCTTCGACCATGATTTCTTTAGCGTTTACGATAGACATGTTTTTCTCCTTTTTTCAATTATGAAATCAGAATTATGAAAATTCATTCTTCCAATTTCAATTTTATTTGCGTGTATTTCTGTCTACTTCTTTTTTCTAAATTCCGAATTCATAATTCAGAATTTATGATTTCTTTGCCACATCCTTCAGCCATTGTTCCCAGCGAAGGTCAGTGACGTGCTGGCGTATTCGTCCAAACCACAAGTCTGCATATCCCTGGAAATCCTCTTCCAATTTGGAAATGCCTGTTTGTGTAGTGCCCCACATGGCTTCATGTAATTCTGACATAGGTTCCATCAATTTCAAGCGTGCAAAATTTTTCGGAGTCACCTCGCCAAAATATTCCTGGAGCAGGATGCGCTGTTGTTCGTCGTTCAAGCGATGATGGTGGCTGAAATTTCCCAAATCAAAGAAAATATCGCCCATGCCCGCATATTCCCAATCCAGCAGGCGCAGTTCGCCGATTTCACCCGGAACATCCTCATCCAGCCAGTTCAGGTTGAGCAGGTCGTCATGGCATGGAGTCGGAATATACGGATCTTTCAGCAAAGCCTGTTCTACTTCATTTTTCTTCTGCAGAATCCAATCCCAATCAAATGGGAATTTGGCGTTATTGCTTTGAGAAACCTTGATCAGGTTTTCCACACGGCGGAAGACATTGAACTCGATCTTCAATTCCGGTCCGCGCCTGTGAAAGAGTCTCACTTTGCGTACCACGCGCATGATGTTATTTGGCTTTACGATTTCCTCAGGCGGCAGTCGTTTACCGTTGATAAAACGAGTGACGATATATCCTTCAGGCTCAATGAAATACACCACATCAGGCGCAATACCGAGTTGTCCCGCAGCGTAATTCGCCGCATATTCCACGTCACGGCGAATACCCAATTGTTCGGTGCCTTCGCCCGCGAGGCGTATGACATACGATCTACCTTCCAGATCAATCTTGAAATTTAAGTTCGTAATACCGCCGGCTAACGGGGTCTTTTTTACATTCTTCGACTTGGCAAGAAACGGAACTTTTGCAATAGCTTTGTCAATTGTGAGTACCATGGCATCCTTCCTAAATTGATTTTGGATTTACGTAAAGATATTCAATCAACGATTATTTTTTGTAGCCTCCTTATTATTATTTGAAAAAAAAACAACGCTCCAACCATGCTGCTAGCGAATTTGTCGCTGGTCGTTGCAGACAGTCAAATTGCAATTAGTTCGGTATTGTACAATCAAACACCAAGATTTGTCAATTTTTCACATCGCCGAGATGGAAGAATTTTATCGATGAAAGAATTATACACAAAAGTAGAATCGGAAACTAAATTTGGAGCGCGTAGGACAGTTTTTCGCGGTTATCAGAATTGGGGTAAATGGACGTATAATGAAATTGCATAGTTTGACCAAGTTATGGCATTTATTGGGACACCGGTTTCCCAGCAGGAGGTTCGCGGTGACTCAAAAAAAGAAACTTGCAGTACAGCCAGAAAACCCCGAAGTAAAAAAGAAAACGCGGGGCACTGCGAAAGATCTGGCGCATTCACGCGCCGAGTCAGAAGCGGCGCGTCGTCAATACACGGATTTGTATGACTTTGCTCCTATTGGCTGCTTTACTTTGACGCGGGATGGCACGATCCTCATGAGCAACCTAACAGCGGCGAATCTGCTGGGCGTGGCGCACTGTAAACTGATCAAGCGGCGCTTTGGGTTGTTTGTATCTCCAAAGTCCCGCCCTGCCTTCAACGCATTCCTTGAAAAAGTTTTTTCCGCGGGCAGTGAAAAAGTAACCTGCGAAGTCGAATTGCAGAAAGGCAAAACCGAATCGTTTTGGACGCGCATCGAAGCGGTTAAGCGCGGTGAAATGTGCCATGCCATTGTGAGCGATGTCACCGAGCGCAAGAGGGATGCGTTGCTACAGGAAGTCTTGTATCAGGTTCTGCGCGCTGTGAGCATTCAACTTGATGTGGATCTCGTAGCGCATTCAGCTGTGGAAACCATAGTCAGGTTGATCGGCTACCCGCACGTTTGTATCGCTTTGCCTGATGAAAGCGGCGCGTATTGGGTTGTGCGCGGCGCTGCGGGTAGTCTCGCGGCAGAATTGGGTGCGACGCATCCTATTCATCGAGGCATAATTGGACGCGGCTTTAAGACTGGGCAGGCACAGTGGGCGCGCGATGTTTTGGACGATCCCGGCTATTTGCATGATGTCAGTGCGGTGGACGCTCCTGCATTGCGGAGCGAATTTGTTGCGCCCATTTGCCACGGCGACCGTCTTCTTGGTATGCTCAACATCGAAAGTGATCGCGTAGACGCGTTTAATGATGCCGATGTGAGGATGTTTAAATCGGTGGCAGATGTAATCTCGCTCGCGTTGGAGAACGCGCGGTTGTATGCAGAAGCACAGCGGGAAATCGCCGCGCGAGTAGAGGCGGAGAAAGTGTTGCGAGAAAGTGAGCAGCGCTTCCACAATGCTTTTAGCAACAACCCGATTGGTATGGCGTTGGTGGATATTCACGAACGATTTCTGCAAATTAATCCGGCATTGTGCAACATTTTGGGCTACACCGAGGAACAGCTTCTTAATACCACCGTACCAGCCATCACCCATCCAGATGACATTCAGGTAGAAGCGTTATATAAGAAGCAGACTGAATCGGGCGAGATCCAAAGTTTCCAATTTGAAAAACGTTATCTTCATGCTGATGGGCACATTGTGTGGGGAATGCTAAGCGTGTCAGGCGTTACCGATGATGCGGGGCGCCTGCTCTACTATATTGGTCAGTTGGAAGATATCACCGAACGCAAACAGGCGGAAGATGCTCTGCGCGAGAGCGAAGAAAAATGGCGTTCTCTCGTCAACGCTTCTCCCGACTATATTGCCCTGCACGATCGCGAAGGCCGGTATTTATTTTTGAATCATTACGCGGATGGCTTCACAGAAAAAGATGTGCTTGGAAGCAGTGTCTTCCAATACCTTGCGCCCGAGTCCAAAGAGTTGTTTAGCAAGAAGATGGAAGAATGTCTGCGCACCCTGACGACGCAGAAATTTGAATATGGCGCCATGGGAGATCGTGGAACGTTCAGAACCTACGAACAATACTTTACTCCCATAGTCAACGCGAAAAAAGAAACCGAAATTTTGGCAATTGCCAGAGACATCACCGAGCGCAAGCAAGCAGAGGAAATGATCCGCAGGAGTGAGGCAGATCTCAAAGAAGCGCAACGCGTAGGTCGGCTTGGCAGTTGGGACTGGGATGCAGCGACGGATACGATCGCCTGGTCTGAAGAGTATTACCACATCTATGGATTCGATCCGAAGCAATCTCCGCCAGATTACGAAGAACATTTGAAGGCATATACTCCTGAAAGTGCAGCGCGGTTGGATGCGGCGGTGAAGAAAAGTATGGAAAGTGGAATACCTTATGAACTTGATTTGGAGTTGGCTCATGCTGACGGCTCACGACGATGGATTACAGCTCGCTGTGAAATTAAGCGCGACGCAAAAGACCAGATTGTGGGGCTGCGCGGAACGGCGCAAGACATCACCGAACGCAAGCAGGCTGAGGAAACATTGCAAGAATCTGAAGAGAAATTCCGAACGCTTGCAGACCAATCGCCAAATATGATTTTCATCAACAAAAAGGGGCGGGTGGTTTACGCCAATATCAAATGTGAAGAATTAACGGGCTACAAACGGGAAGAGTTCTATTCGCCTGATTTTGATTTCTATAAACTGATCGCGCCCGAATCGATGTCCATTGTCAGGAATGCTTTCATGGAACATCAAAAAAGCCAGGACATTCAACCCTACGAATACGCCATTCTGACAAAAGACGGGAAACGGTTGCAGGCGATCAACGCGTCGAAACTGATACGATATGAAAACGAAGGGGCGATCCTTGCAGTAGTAACCGACATCACCGCGCGCAAGCAGGCGGAGGATGAACTGCGTTGCGCCAAAGATGCGCTCGAAACGTTGAACATCGAATTGCAAACTGCCCTTGCCCATGAGCAACAATTGGCGTATACCGATATGCTTACCGGCGTCAACAACCGTCGTCACTTGTACGAACTCGCCTATCATGAATTTGACATCGCTGTGCGCTATCAGAAGCCATTGTCTGCGATCATGTTTGATATTGATCATTTCAAGGAAATCAACGATACCTTCGGGCACACGGTGGGCGATCGGATGTTGCAACGCGTAACAGAAGCTGCCTGCGTTGAATTGCGTTCCGCCGATGTGATCGGTCGCTATGGCGGCGAGGAGTTTGTGATCATATTGCCGATGACGAACGCGCAAGACGCTCTTTCTTTGGCGGAACGAATCCGCATGGGAGTGGCGGCGATACGTCTGCCGACAGAAAAAGGGGATGCCTCTGTTACGCTTAGCATCGGCATCGCCGAAATGATTCACGGCGCGCAAACTGGGACAGCCGAAGACTTGATCCGCCGCGCCGATAAAGCCATGTACGCCGCCAAAGATGCCGGTCGCAATCGAATAGAAGTTGGGGAGTGAAAAGAAGAGAGAGTAATAATAAAGAAAGGATAAACCGATGTTTAACTCAAAGATAGTTCGCTTGTTGGTTCTAATTATGACTTCAGTGCTGATTCTCGCGGCTGTCGCGACCGGATGTGGTCTCCGGCCGATTGGGCTTTCTCCCACTGTCAGCCCCGCGGAGCCGGCGATTCTTCCATCCACCATGCCGATAGTGACGTCACAACCGCTAACCGTATCTGGTCCACCCACTATTATTTACTATAACGGCGCCATTCTCACGATGGACAAAAATCAGCCCACGGCGGAGGCTATCGCGGTGGCAGGCGAGATGATACTGGCTGTTGGGTCAAATGACGACATTCTGGCGCTCAAGGTTTCTGATACTCAAGTCGTTGACCTGCAAGGACTCACGTTGATGCCCGGCTTTGTGGATACGCACACGCACATCTTCAACGATGCCGCCAACGACCCGAATACTGGGACGCTTGAAAAAGCCCAGCAATTGGCGCTGGAAAATGGTATCACCACGCTGGATGATATGTATGTGACTTCTGATTTCCTGGCACAGATGCGGGCTATGGATGCTTCCGGGCAGTTGCAGGTACGCACAAGTTTGCAATTGGTGTACACAACGAATTGCGGCGATGTAGTGGGCGACTGGTACAAGCAAGTCCCGCCCACGCGTACCCCCGGAGAGATGCTGCGCATCGGAGGCGTGAAGGTATTCGCGGATGGAGGCTCGTGCAAGTATCCGGCAGTCAGCTTCAATCGTCAGGTAGGTGGACAAGGCAACTTGTTCTTCACACAAGATCAGATGAATACCATTGTTTCAGATATCAATAAGGCGGGCTATCAGGTCGCCATTCACGCCATTGGCGACCGCGCCGTTGATCAGGTGCTGAATGCGATCGAATTCTCCCTGAACGGACAGCCCAACACATTACGCGATCGGATCGAACACAATACAACCGTGAATCCGGTCGAATATCCACGCTATCAAAAAATTGGCGTTGTTCCCACGATCATTGGCAATATTTGGTCGTGCAAGGATGTGTTTTGGACCAAAGGGATCGTTCCCGATCCGCCGGAATTTCAGGCTTGGAATTTTCCCTACCGCGCTATGTTTGATGCCAGTCCAGAAGCGCATTTTGCCTGGCACACTGACTACCCGTGGTCATCCCCCAATCCGCTGTTTCATCTGTACAGTCTGGTTACTTCCTATGAAATAGCTGGCGATTTAACCGAATGTGCCGATCCTTCGTGGGCGGGAAACAAGACACTCACCGTGGATGAGGCGCTCCCGATGATGACGATTGAGGGCGCGTATGCGTTGTTCCGCGAGAAAGAAGTGGGCAGTCTGGAGTCAGGCAAGTATGCCGATTTAATTATCCTTTCAGGGAATCCCACAACCGATTTCAACGCCATCAAAAATATCAAGATATGGATGACGATGGTCGGCGGCAAGGTGAAGTGGTGCGCGCCGAGTCATGAGGGACTTTGTCCCGGCTCTGTCGTATCCGAGGTATCGCCGCTGGCAAATCCCATACGAATCCGCGTTCAGATAACGACCACGTCCGATTGGGCGACGCTCACCTTGAAAAGCGGCGGCGCGCTGATCAACCCGCAGATTGTATCGGCGAGCGCGGAGGCGACCAACACGGGCGCGAATGCCAACCGATTTTTCATCAACCAGACCATCGAGCGCGCCAACTCTGGCGCCAGCGTTGAACTGATTGTGGATGCGTACTTATCCGATGCACAGACCGGCGGACAACTGGAATTTGTCATCGAGAGCGGCGCGATTGGAGATACCACCGTAAAGTTATTCAACTACCTTCAGGATTCTCCAGTTGAAGCAAGTGCAGCCGTATTAAACGAAATGATCAAGACGTTTAACGTGCCGGTTGAAAAATTCATTTCACCCTGAGTTCAATACACCGACTCTGTTACAAGCCAAATCTTTCGATGGTGTTCGGGTACAATTCATTTATGCAGATGCAACCAATACAAGCGTTTATCAACAAATATCCGAGTCTTGAAGCCTGGGGCGTACGGATTGTTTCCATATTGACAGCAGGAATGGGTATCGTCAACCTGGTCTCAGCCATTATTCCGGCATTGAACGAACGGCTGGCAATCCTTGATATTTACATTCCGTTGGAAGTCCGCCGCGGCAGCCGGTTGACTTCCGCGCTGGCTGGGTTCGCGTTGTTCCTGCTGGCTGGTTCGCTCTGGAGGCGTAAACGGAGCGGATGGCTGTTGACGGTGATCCTGCTGGTTGTCTCCATTATCACGCACATGATGAAAGGCTTGGATTACGAGGAATCCAGCCTGGCAACCGGATTGGCGGTACTCCTTCTCCTGTTACGAAATAGTTTCCACGCGTACAGCGACCGACCTTCGCTCCGGCAGGGATTGTCAGTTCTAGCGGCGGCGTCTGCTTTTACGCTGATCTATGGTACAGCCGGCTTCTATCTTCTTGACAAACATTTCAAGGTGCAGTTCGGATTGCTGGATGCTTTGCGGCAGATCGTAGTCATGTTCACTTCGTTCTACAATCCCGGCTTGCAACCGATCACCGGCTTCGGCAGGTACTTTGCTTTTTCAATCTACGTGGTTGGGATAGCCACATTTTCCTATGCCCTGATTATGCTCATTCGTCCGGTGTTGGTGCGAGAGCCAGCCACTTTGGATGAACGCAAACGGGCGGATGAAATCGTCACACACCACGGACGGACGGCGCTGGCTCGCCCGGCTTTGTTTCCTGACAAATCCTATTTCTTCAGCCCAGGCGGATCGGTCATTGCCTACGGGGCGCGCGGACGAGGAGCCATGACGTTGGGCGATCCCATCGGTCCGCGTGAAGATGCCGCGTCTGCCATTGCCGGTTTCCGAAGTCTATGCACACAAAATGATTGGACGCCGTCATTTGCTTCCGTGCTTCCCGATTATCTTGACGCTTATCGCGCCGCCGGATTTGACCTGGTCTGCATCGGATACGAAGCCATTGTTGCGCTGGCGGGATTTACCCTGGAAGGCAGTGAAAATAAGAACGTCCGTAATTCGGTCACCAAGCTGGCGCGGCTTGGTTATCGGGCTGAAGTTCATCTGCCGCCGTTGGATGATAAATTGCTGGAAGAACTACGCGCGGTCAGCGACGCATGGCTGACCATGCAGAACGGCGGAGAGATGCATTTCTCCAATGGTTGGTTTGACGACGACTATATCCGTAATGGACCTGTCATCACGGTTCATGCTTTGGATGGCAGTGTCGCCGCGTTTGCCAATCTGGTAACTGAATACCAGAAAAATGAAATTACCATTGACCTGATGCGTCACTACCCCGAAGTTGAATCTGGAATGATGGAATTCCTGTTCGCGTCCATGCTGGGATGGGCAAAAGAAAAAGGCTATGAAACTTTCAGTCTAGGATTGAGCGCCCTCGTGGGTGTGGGCGAGAAGCCGGATGATCCCCGTATGGAACAAACCCTGCGCACTATTTCGGATTACGTCAGCCGTTTCTACAACTTCAAGGGATTGCATACCTTCAAAGATAAATTTCATCCTCGCTGGGAGCCGCGCTATCTGGTTTATCCCACAGCTGGCAGTTTGCCGCAGGTGTTGTCCACGTTGCTGCGCGTCCACTCGGGGGATGATTTCTTGTGGAAGTATTTGAAAAAATAACTGCTTTCATACCGTACATCTTGTAAATTGATGTCATTGCGAAGCGCCGCTCTTGTTCTTGGGCGGTGAAGCAATCTCCTTATGAGTGAAAATATCTCTTCAGGACTTTCGCTCAAGGCTGTCCTTCGACCCTTCGATACACTCAGGGCGACGCTTCGCTCACATCGTCCCGATGTCCTTCGGGAGGACGAAGAACATCCGCGCTGAAAACCACCCAAGTGGAAAAGCCAGCAGGTGTGCGAGGTCTGCTGAGAATTTAATCTGGGGGCTTTCTCCCATGTAAGGTGGCATGAATAACGCAATGACAAAAAAGGCAAACAGCATCACGCCGCTGATCCAGCTCCAGGGACGGTTGAAGCGGGCGCTGACCAAGCCCAGGCAGGCGACATATCCAGCTGAGGGACCTACGTCACGCGCCAATGCCGAGGCTTCCAGTCCGATGTTGCGTAATTGGTGGGACGCCAATGAGATAATCAGCGAAAGCAGAAGCAACACCGTTAGATGCACGCCCCAGAATGTAATTGCAGCGCGCTTCCAACCAGTCATCCACTCTGCCAGACCGACAAACAATGCCACTAAAAACAAAGCTCCAAAAAAGACCTTGCCGCCCATAGTTACCAGTGCCGAGGTAAACAGGCGTTCCAGCCGCCAGTACCACAGGTCGTTGGCTGAAAAGCCGATACGGTTGAGCCAATGCCGTGAGATTTCCTGAAAATAGGTGTTCGTCACCAGCGCGGCGACAACCAATCCTGCGAGCATCAATAGGGTAAACGGGAGCCGTCGAAGAAAGTTGTTGATAGTTTTCATTGGGCTGATAAGTTCCAGACAGGCAAAGGTATCGTTATTCTTACCTTGTACCGAACCCCAACCAATTTACCCCCAAAAATGGGGCTGTTTTCCCCTTCTTTTGCGACAGACCATACGCATAGCCATACAGAAGGGAGAATCTATTGAGAGTATAGGATAGGTACAGGATGGATATAGGATGGATATAGGATGACTAATCAAAAAGAGGGTTCAAAATGGTAAGAGAGTGTTTTGAAAACCTCATCACAAAGTCACCAAGACACGAAGCCGCAAAGTTTTTTGAGTTTTAGACTTTATCGGTAATAGCGAAAAATCTCTTGTGGGACACAGATGGACGCTGATTTTCGCCGATTCAAAAGAAGAAATCTGCGTTTTTCTGCACGCTTCGCGGGCAGCGTCCTGAATTAATTTCCGATAATATCTCTTGTATAATTCGCATTGGTTGCTTTGTTATTAGGAACTTAGAAGTTAAATCCTTGCTTTTTATGCAAGAATTTTTGAACCGCTAAGCACGCGAAGAACGCTAAGAAAGCCTTTTTTAAATCTTCGCGGTGAGCCTTTTTGGTTTCGGCTCGTCCGAGTTAGGACTTTCGCTTAGATGTCCTTCGACTACGCTCAGGACGAAGACAAGGATGCCCAATGAAAAATAGACTTTGGATTTTGATAAACGTTTTAATCGCCGCCGCGCTTTTGGCTGCTTGCACCGGAAATGCGCCTCCAACCGCCTCGTTAAACTCCACAGCGGTTCTGCCGCAACTCGCGCTGGCGCGGACGAAGATCAAGCACATCGTCATCATCATGCAGGAGAACCGTTCCTTCGATCATTACTTCGGCACATATCCGGGCGCGGATGGAATCCCAATGCAGAACGGCGTTCCCACCGTCTGTGCGAACGATCCGGTTTCCGGGCAATGTATCAAACCATTCCACGATTCCAATGACATCAACTACGGCGGTCCGCATGGAATGGCGGCGGCTGTCACAGACATCAACGGCGGCAAGATGGACGGCTTTGTAAAATCGGTGATGGATGGACAAAGCGCCTATTGCGCCAATCCCAACACGCCGGGATGCACTTCCGGCGAGCAAGGTCCCGACGCGATGGGCTGGCACGATGCGCGTGAAATTCCCAACTACTGGGCATACGCGCAGAACTTTGTCTTGCAGGATCGGATGTTTGAACCAAGCGCTTCGTGGAGTCTGCCGGCGCATCTTTTCCTCGTTTCGGGCTGGTCGGCAAAATGCACCGATCCCGACGACCCGATGACTTGTTCCAACGAAATTAATAACCCGCCTCAAGCAAAAACCGGCAGTACCAAGGAAGATTACGCGTGGACAGACTTAACTTACCTGTTGCATAAATACAATATTACCTGGGGATATTTTCTGACAGAAGGTATCGAACCGGATTGCGCCAACGACCAGATGTTTCGCGACC
>Ga0315268_10002655_pt1 | contig 20052 bp, 13 predicted proteins | sample C1_top_MG_FD_204535 | JGI IMG/M metagenome (GOLD analysis project Ga0315268, IMG submission 204535) | Sediment microbial communities from Yellowstone Lake, YNP, Wyoming, USA - C1_top | ecosystem: Environmental > Aquatic > Freshwater > Lake > Sediment | place: USA: Wyoming | collected 2017-08-01
CTGGCCAACGACCCCAACGGCAAGCTCGACGTGGTGAAATACGCCGGCTACTGGATGCGCGACGAGCAGGGCAAGCCGACTAAGGCCTTCAAGCACGTCTGCTGGGACGGCTGCATGTTCCCCAACGAGGTGATGATGAAGCCGCAGACGTGGAACGACATCCTGGGGATGATGGTGAAGGTGAGAGAGGTGCAGGGGTGGACGGAGTAACAGCGCAATGCCGGATGACGAAGCTGGAATGACGGAAGAAATCCGAAGCCAGAATGGAAGGGTATCGCCTGTCGGGCTTGCTCGTCCGGCGAAATACGACCTGGAGGAGAGGACGGCGAGATTCGGCGAAGCGATCATTGCACCGGCCAAGAAGATACCGCTCACGCCGGTGACGGAACCGATTGTGCGACAGTTCGTCGATTCAGGGACCAGCGTAGGGTCCAATTACTGTGAAGCGGACGATGCAGGGTCAAAGAAGGAGTTCCGATACCGCATCAGCCTCTGCAAGAGGGAATCGCGCGAAACGAAATTCTGGTTGCGCATGATCGCGACCGCCGTTCCGGACTGAGGAACGAGGCCCGCGCCCTTTGGACCGAGGCCAAGGAGCTCAACCTGATCTTCGGCGCGATCTACAGGCGGCGCGCTAATGCGGTGGCACAATGACTGGTTTAGCCTTCGAGCTTCGCCATTCTTTCGTCATTCTGATTTCGACATTCGTCATTCTTCAACTTCGAGGTATCCATGGCACAGACCCTGAACATCGGCATGATCGGCTACGGCTTCATGGCCCGGACGCACTCAAATGCGTACCGCAAAGTCAACAACTTCTTCGATGTCCCCTACCAGCCGGTCCTCAAGACCGTCTGCGGGCTGGTCGACGCGGAGGCCAAGTCATTCGCGGCCAAATGGGGGTATGAATCGTCGTGCACCGACTGGCGCAAGGTTGTCGAGAGCAAGGACATCGACATCATTGAGATCTGCGTGCCAAACAACCTCCACGCCCAGATCGCCATCGCGGCCGCCAAGGCCGGGAAGATGATCATCTGCGAGAAGCCGCTGGCGCTGAACTCCGAGCAGGCGCTGACGATGGTCGAGGCGGTGGAGAAGGCCGGCGTGGCCAACCTGGTCTCGTTCAACTATCGCCGCGTGCCCGCGGTGACGCTGGCCAAGCAGCTCATCGACCAGGGGCGGCTGGGCAAGATCTTCCATTACCGCGCCAACTTCCTCCAGGACTGGACGATCTCCACCGAGGTGCCGCAGGGCGGCATGGCCACCTGGCGGCTGGATGTGAAGGCTGCGGGAAGTGGCGTGACCGGGGACCTGCTGGCCCACTGCATCGACACGGCCATGTGGCAGAACGGCCCGATTACGAAGGTCAACGCGATGACGGAAACGTTCGTCAAGGAGCGAAAGAGCGTCGAGAGCGGCAAGGTCGAGCCGGTGGGCATCGACGACGCCTGCACGTTCTTCTGCCGCTTCGGCAACGGCTCGCTGGGCAACTTCGAATCCACGCGCTATGCCCGCGGCCACAAGGCGCTGTACACCTTCGAGATCAACGGCGAGAAGGCCTCGATCCGCTGGGACCTGCACGACCTGCACCGCCTGCAGTATTTCGACCACCGCGACGAGAGCATCGTGCGCGGCTGGCGCTCGGTGCACGTGACCGACGGCGACCAGCCGTACATGAAGCACTGGTGGGTGCCGGGGTTGCAGATCGGCTACGAGCACACGTTCGTGCACCAGGCGGCCGACTTCCTCGAAGGCCTGGCCAAAGGCAAGCCCGCGTCGCCGACGTTCCGCGAGGCCCTGGAGACGCAGCGCGTCTGCGACGCGGTGCTGGCCAGCGCCAAGAGCGGCACGTGGGTGGATGTGAAGCGATGATGAATGTTGCCACGGATTACGCGGATGGCCGCGGACCAATCGTTGTGCGCAGACCTTCAAGCTGTCCAATTCATCGGCTTCAACAGCCGGCGGGGCCCACGCGACAAGCTGGTCCGTGTGCGTCCGTGCAATCCGTGGCTGACGGTTCACGCTTTGCGCATGTCCGCGGCTGATCGCGACGCGCGCTTCCTCGGTCGTTGCACCGCGTGCTTGAACACCTTCTTGCCTTCGCCTGCATTCTTCGCCGTCGGCGCGGCCGTAGCGGTCAGCGGTGCGGCGGGTGACGAGAGCATCTGGCCCTTCTGGCCGAGGAACGCGCTGTCGATCAGGTAGTAGTCGTCGGCGTTTATGAATTGGTTGTAGTCGAGGTCGCCCCAGCGGTAGCCGTCTTCGGCCGCGGTGCGGACGAAGGTCAGGAAACCGCTGTCGATCTGGTAGTAGTCATCCGCATTGATCAGACCGTTAACGTCCATGTCGCCGTTCCAGGTGTATTTCACCAGGATGCAGTTGCGATTCACCGGCTCGTCGTCGAAGGGATTCTGGAGCTCGACCGGATCGCCGGTGCTGCTGGTGCGCTCGTTGATGACGGCGGCGAGGCCTGCCAGCACTTCGTCTTGCGCCTTGGTGCTGGTGATCCCGGTACCGAACCAGTACTTGGTCCTCTCCGGATTCCTGGTGTTTCTGGCCCTGTCGATCAGCGTGCGTATGGTGTCGAGCATGTCCTTCCGGCTGGTGCCGCTGCTCTGAACGATGAGGTCGTTGTCCAGCAGATCGAGCGTGCCATCGTCGGTGATCGACAGCCCGCTGGTTCGGATGAACCGCGTTCCATTCTCAAGCAGGTTCAGGCGCCCGCCGGCGCCGATCGCCAGGTCGCGCAGGTGCTGGCTGGCGCCGAGATTCACGACGGCCGACGCAACCGACAGCGACAGAAATTCGGTATCGGCGGCCAGATCCGAACTGTAGTTATAAGTGCCCGCGTGTATGTCCAGATGATCATCACCGCTTCCGCCGGCAAACACGGGGGCGAAGCTCAGCGACGAATCGATGCTCAACGTGTCGTCGCCGCTGCCGCCGCTGAAGACAAATGAGGAAACGGCATCAAGCGGCACGCGATAAGTGCTCGTCGGCCCGTCCGACAGCTTCTCCGCGATGATCAGTTCGCTGCCGCTGACGCTCATCGCCCAGGTGTCGTTGCCGATCGAGCCGGTCAGGCCCGTGCTGGCGACCGCGAAATCGCGCGATGCGCCGCCCGAGAGCGGATTGCCGGCCAGGTCGACGATCGCCGTGCCGCCCGATCTGAGGGTGAGACTGTAATTGCCCGCCCGGAACGTCAGCCCGCGCAGGCCCGGAAGAATCCAGTGCGTGCCGCCGTCGGGAGTGCTGGGGACCTGGTCGCTCAGGAGGTTGGCGCCGCCGTTGCGCGTGAGGCTCAGATCGGAGATCTTCAGCCCGACAACGGGTTCGCTGAATGTGATCGTCAGCGCATCCAGTGTCACGGGCGCGTCGATGCTCGCCGTGGGCCGCGTGGAATCGAGGTTGGGCCGGCCGGGCGAACCGCCGTAGGCGCTGGCCATCCAGTTGATGACATCGTCGCCGAACAGGGTGGGGTTGATGCGGATCAGCGCCGGCCCGCTGCCATCGGCGCTTGTCGGCCAGGGGGCGCTGTCGCCGTAGGTCACCGAATCGACCAGCACATAAGCCATCGGCGACGGCGGCGGATCGAGAGACACCGGCTTTCGCAATGACACCTTCTCGCCCGCGTTGCTCAAGCCCCCGACATAGGGGCCGAAAATCGGCGCGTAGGGCGGAATGCCGGCATAGCTCGCCTGGAAATCCGTCGGCGGGATGCGGGACACCAGCGCGTAGCCGTGGGCCGGTATGATCGAGTTATCGGCGAACACGAAAGTGAACCCCGCCGACAGCGTCCACTGCGAAATGTCCACGTCGCTGTCGGTCGTGTTGTACAGCTCGACAAATTCGGTCAGGCCGGCCGGCTCATGATACATCAGCTCGTTGATGACGATCGGACCGACCCTCGGCGTGGCGTTGTCGGTACGGGGCGTGGGGGCGCTCATGGCGACAAACGCCGCCTGGCCATCGCTCTTGACGTACCGTCCGAACGAAACGTCCAGGTCCGCCGCGTTGAAGGCGACCGATTCACGATAGGTGCTCGGATCGCCGTCGAGTCGAGAGGTGAGGTAGACCGCGCCGCCTGTCGGGTCAAAGTGGAAGGTCCGGAGGGCGTTGGCATTGGCCGGATCGTCGAATCCGCCCAGCGCATCGCCGGCAATCGTGAACTGGTGGACAGTCAGGTAGTCATTGGCAGGGATGATCGTCCCCTGGGGGAACTTGAACTTGCCGAGATTTCCCTGCTCGTCGCTGAGATACCAGCCGCCGATGTTCAGGTCGCTTGCGGTGGTGTTGTGCAGTTCGATCCACTGGCCGCCGGTGGCGTCGTCGGTCCGGGGCATGACTTCGTTGATGACCAGCGTGCCCGTGTTGGCGCCCAGGTCGAGCGTTCCCGGCGAGCCGCCGGCGCTCATGCTCGCCCGCCACGATGACTTGGACGACCACGTGTCCCGCGGCGCCGATGCACTAACGATCACCAGCGACCGGCCCTGTCCGGCCGTGCTCGGATACCAGCTCGGTTTGTAGTCGAATCGCAGCATGGCGGCTTCGTACGGGTCGGGCAGGCGCAGGACGATATTGTCGCCGCCGTTGCTGAGCCGGCCGGTGTAGTCGCCGACGACGTTCGTCACGGCCGGGTAGCTGGCGTGAAATGCGGCGAGGTTGGCCGCGACGACAACGTACTCGCCGGCGGCTAGGCTGTAGGCGGGGAAGATGAAGTCGATGCCGCCGCCAAGGCGGACGCCGCCCAGTTCCAGCGCCGTTGCGCCGGTGTTCTGCAGCTCGATGTACTCGTTATCGCTGCTGCCGATGGGGTCATACATGACTTCGCTCACGCGGAGCGAGGACATGAGGTTCTGCACGTTGGCGGGGATATCCACCTGCCGAAGGATGACCGTGGAGGTGCTGTCGATGCGGGCAGTCAGGGTCGTGCCCCACGCGATATCGCTGGAGGGGCTGCTGCCGGTCTGGTTCGAGCACTGGTGAACTTCGACGGCCAGCACGTTGTCGCCCTGCTTGAGCGTCCCCGCGGGCAGCTTCGTCAGGTCGATGCTGTAGTCTTCATACGTGGCGGTGCCCACGGTCCGCGTGGAGAGGGTCGTGTAGCTGGGCGTGCCGGCCGGCATGTAGATGCTCAGCGCGGGAACGCCATTGAGATAGATCACAGCGCCATCGTCGAGGATCGTGCGCAGTTCAAGGCTGGTGACCAGCGCCGGATTGCCGGTGTAGTTGAAATGTGTGCGGAAGTAGTACGTCTGGAACGGCTTGCCCGTGTTTCCGGACGTCTGCACCGCGACCTGCGTGCGCTTGGTTTCAGGGTAGCTGTCGCTGCTCTTGTTCCAGAAGACCGCCAGGCCTCCGGTCTTCCAGCCGCTCTCGGTGTAGGTCTGGGCAGTCCACGACCCGCTGGGTGTGCTGCCGAGATCCCAGTAGCTCCACTGCTGCGTGGCGCTGACGATGTTGAAGATCGGAATCGTCGTCACGTTCCCGACGATCCCGCGGGTAATGCCGGTGTTCTCCGCGTTCGGAGTGGGAATCGTCTCATACGCCAGGCTCGACGCGCCCAGGGGCGTGCGGCCCTGCGATACATCAACGATCTGGGGCAGATACAGCACCTGGTCCACGAGTCTGCGGCTCGGATCCAGGAGCCCGATCATCCCCAGCAGCTTGTCCAGCTTGAAATTGGCGTGGTCGGCGCCCTGCGAGAGATCGCCGTCCGCGGTGAACGAGCGGTAGCCATTGGCTGCGATAAAGCTCAACGGCGCGATGCGGTACGCAGCGGCCTCGGCCGGCGCGTATTGCGCCATGTGCGGCAGATCGGTCGGGTTGTCAGTCAGGTAGTATCCGGAAATGTCGACCGGCAGCGCGTCGGTGTTGTAGAGCTCGACAAAATCATTGGCGAAGAGAATCTGCTCATCCGCCAGCCACTCGTTGATCTTCACCTTCGACGCATCGCCCAGGCTCACCGGCACATTGGCCGAACCGAACGTCGGGCGGGTGAGGCCCCAGGTTCCATCAGCGCGGCGGCCGATGGAAAGGTCCTCCGCCTGCGTGCCGTAGCTCACGGAATCGGCCAGGGTGACGCCGTCGCTCTTGTACAGCAAGACCGTTCCGCCTTCGCCTCGCAGCACGAAAGGCAGATGCCATTCGCCGGGGACGATCTGCTCATCCGCGTAGAGGATCTGGTACTGGCCCTCGCCCAGCAGAGTATTGGCCGGGAATGTGAATCGCTCATCAAGAGGCGCATTGGCGTCCTTGGCGACTACCATGCCCGACAGGTCGGCCGTGCCGGGGCCGGGGTTGTAGAGCTCGATCATGTCGGGCTTGGCGCCGTTGTGATCGAAGGTGATGTTGCGGGCGAGCACCTCGTTGAGAACGACCGTCGGCGGCGTGAGCACCGAGTTGACGATCCATCTGCGTGAATGCGTGATGACCGCGTCCGAGCCGAACGCCGGGTCGTTCTGGTAGAACCCCGCGTCGTTCTTTCCGATCACATCGACGCTGTGCGCGCCGATGCCCAGGCCTGTGAGCGTGAGGGGCGTCGAAAGCGGAATCTCGCCACTCCATGCGCCGCCGTCGAGCCGCCAGCGATAGTGCGTATACCCCGAGCCGTTTGGCCAGCCGGCGGGAATGCCGGCGGTGCGGTTCACGCCAATGGTGAGCGTGGCGCTGGTCTGATTGGTGGTCCCTACCGGCTCGCCGGAAATGGAGACGCCCAGCGGGACGACTCCGCCTTTGTCGGTCCCGTTGGGCCCCGCGGCCTTGGCCGGTGATGTCGGCTGAAGGCTGAGCCACTCGCGCATGATCTGCGCCGCCGCCCAGCTTGTGAAAGCGGTCTCGGCCATCTGCGGCACATGCACGAAGAGCGGATTGCCAATGGAATTGCCCGTTCCCGGCCCGCTCCACGTCACCGGCATCAGGTTGTTGGTGAAGGTCACGGTCGACGACACCTGGTTTCGGACCAGCTTCTCGATGTCGTAGATGATGTTCCCCTCGAGGTACATGCCCAGCCCCTCGGCCATGTCGTTGTCCTGCATGCAGATGACCGCGCCCTCGGTGTCGAGGCCGCCCGTATGGTTCTGGTGAACGATCGTGTTGTTGATCAGGGTGAAGAAGTCGCCCTGCTTGGCCATCGCGACGTGGTCCACGTCGTAGAAGATGTTGTCGATGATCGTCACGTCGGAGGGCACGCCGGTATCCGAACCGCCGCTGACGCCGCCGGACGTATCGGGCGAACCGTTCTTGTGAACGTGCATGAAGATGTTGCCCTGGATCCAGGCATCGGTGTTGTCAAGGTCGATGTTGTCATCGCTGGCACCGGCGAAGACGTTGTCGATGAACTGAATGATCGGGCCGGGCCGCTGACCGCCGGTGAAATCAACCGAATCGTTGTAGCCCATCGTGGGGCCCCAGTAGTTGCGGAGGAAGATGGCCCGTCCGCCGGCCTTGATGCCGTCCTTGCCGTGCACGGGCTCGAACGAAGCAGTTGGCGCGGGGAAGATGCAGTCCTGCACGACGAACGACGAGGTGTCCAGCGACAGGTACTGAACGGCCGTATTGCCGAACGTGAGGTGGTCGAGGAAGAGCGTGCCGTTGGTGGAGCTGATGGCGGTGTTGCTGTTGTATTCGAAGTGAGTGTAGGCGATGCGCGTCTCGGGAGAGGTCGGCCCGCCAGCGATCGCGATCCCGCCCCAGTTGTTCGTCGTGCCTGCGGTGCGCGTGAACAGGATGCGCTGCTCGTCGCTGCCCTGCGCCAGCAGTCGCCCGCCATTGGCCACGGTGAGGTTGGCGCCGCTGGCCATGTAGATGACCGTGCCCGGCTGGATCGTCAACGTGCGCCCGGATGGAATGTTGAGGCTGCCGCTGACGTAGTAAGGCCCGGCGGCGGCCGTCCACGTCGCGTCCGCCGTCAGGTCCCCGGCGGCGATCGTCGTATTGGGAATCTGCGCCAGAACGGCAGTGACGCGCTCAGCAGCCTTCTGCTTCATGGCGTCGATGGTGGCCTGCGGCACCCATCCGCCAAGCACCTGGTCGAGCAGCGGGTTGATCTGCGCGGGCGAGAAGGTGGTATTGACCAGCTCCTTGAGGATTTCGAAATAGCGCGCTCGAAAGGTGGGCGAGTTCAGCAGCTTGCTCATCGCGGGGATGGCGGTCGCCTGGAATATCGAGGAATTCGAGGCCGGTTTCGTGTCGCCCTCGCCCAGGACCGTGTCCAGGTCGTGTGCGAGGATCTGAAACCGCTGGTCGATCTCGCCCCGGTAGATCGAGTAATCATCGCCCGTGCCCGTGGCGATCGTCGTCTCGCCGCAGTTCAGCAGCATCAGCGTACCGATGTAGCGCAGCCACTCGTCGACGTTGATCACCTGGTTCACCGCTGCCACATAGGCCGAGTCGGGCGTGGCAGCCATGTTGGTCAGCACATCCGTCAGGTGAATGAGGTCCGACCAGTCGCTGGCCGCGGAATTGGTCTGTTTGGAGTAGGGACCGGGGCTTGGATACGTGCCGTTTTCCCACTGATATCTGGCGAAGGTGGCCCCGAGATACACCAGGTTGGCGTCATCGGGCAGGCCGTGGTTCCACATGTTCCACACGCCCTTGTAGATGTTCCCGTCGGGATCATCGGGCATGTGTTCGTCGGCCCACTCCGCGTTGTACGGCTCGAACATGTAATAGGAGCCGTACTGGTAGCTGTCGGTGCTGCCGTCGGGCACGGCATGCGCCAGGTTCGCGCCGTCGATCCGCACCTGCACCGCCGCTCCCCAGTGCGAGGGCAGGCCCGCCATCGCCACCACGGCGTTGCCCGCCGCCTGCGCTTGCACGGTTCGAGTATTCAGCGAGAACGCGGTGCGCCCATCGAGAGGGTTGTCATTGGGAATCCCCAGTTGCAGGTTGTGCGGATTGGCGGTGCGCGTGCCGGCACCGCGGTTGCGCAGCTCGCACTGGTAGCGCACCTCCGTGTCGCGCGGATTGGGATCGCTGGCGAGTTTCGGCCGCTCGAGCACCAGGGTGACATTCATCGCCGCGTCGCTGAAGACGCCGGAGACGCCGGTTCGCCCGGTGTAGATGGTGCCGCTGTGCGCCATGAGGCTGTTCCAGGCGTTCCACTCGGCGTTGGTCACGATGAACCGGTAGATCGCCTGCGCGCCGGTGTAGGGCGTTTCGGCCGGGTCGCGCACCTGGTAGAGCAGGTTGGCGCCTTGCGTGCCGAGGTCGTCGGTCGGCGCGGGGCAGGTGCGCGTCTTGCCGCCGGCGTCGGTGACCGAAATGTAGAACTCCACCACGGGGCTGTTGGCCTGCGAAGCGACATACGTGTTGTGCGCCTGCGCCGGGATGATCGCGCCGAACACGCCGTCGCCGGCGCGGTCATCGCCGTGCAACCCGTCATCGTACATCGGCAGGGTCGAGAAGCCGGGCGCGCCGTCCAGTCGCCAGTGCACCGCGGCCGTCATGCCGCTCGCGAGCTCGTCGGTAAGTCGTGCCGTGACCGTCACCGGATCGGTCGGGCCGGGAATAACGGGCGTCTGTTTGACGTCCGTGATCAGCGGCGCGATGTCGCTGCTGGCCACGTCATTGGGCGCGCCGGGGGTGCCGCCCAGGGCGACGCTGGCCTTCCAGTTCTGCCCGCACTCGTTGTCCATGGCGGGGTTCACGAGTTCAAGCGACTTGCCGTTGCCATCGGCGTCGCTCATCCACTCCCAGCCGCGGAAGTACGCGGTGTCGGTAAAGAAAGCCGGGCCGCGGCGCCGCGGCGCCCAGTCGCCCTGGTCTGAATAGGGGACGAAATCATCGCGCTGCCCAAGCTGGTTTTCCAGCTCCATGTCCTCGCCGCTGTTGGACAGGTGGCCCGTCCATCCCCCGACCACGTTGGTGACGGACGGATGCGCCGTCGTGAACGCAGTCACGTTGGCCGCGACAACAAGGTAGGCGCCGGGATTGATGGTGACGTCCCCGAACGCGTAGCTGACGCCCTGGTTGAACCGCCATCCGTTGAGGTTCACCGGCGTTGAGCCGCTGTTGTAGAGTTCGATCCATTCCTGCGCGGCGTTCTCGGCGATGAAGCCCGGCGCCCCCGGTTCGCCGCGCGAGGTGTTGTACATGATCTCGTTGATGACGATCGGCCCCGACGTCAGGAGCTGGCGCTGCTCAAGCGGCTCAATGATGGCCGATGCCGGGCTCGCGTCGCGCCAAGGCGCACTCACCGCCTGCCAGAGCCTGGCCAGAGCGGATCGCCGATTGCCTGCAAGCGCACAAACCCCCCGCCGCGACCTCCTGCGAGCCATTGGATGTCTCCTCACACGGTGCGTACCTGAACCACCAACTCACGCCCAAACTGCCGCTCCTGGAGAACGGGTGCTCATGCCGGCGGAAACATGGCGCACAGAACTCACTGGCGCAAGCCTTGCGCTGCTTCAAGCCGCGGTGAATGACACCGTCCTGCTCTAGATTACCGCAGGGATGGGCCGCTGCAAGCAAATCCCCGTGTTTATGCAGGCAAATAGTCAAACTGCGCAAATTTGCGAGAACCAGTGAGATTCAGACCATATGGCACCATGATTGTGCGAGATTACGGGACGCGCACGTTCATTTCCCTGGAAGACATCTGACGGATGTGACATAATTTACGCACATTCGGCTCGACTGAGGGCAGGATCGTGAGCGTTCATCCGGGCGGAACACACGTGCGGTGCTGGTCTTCTGTCGGGCGGTCTTGGTTTGCGCATTTATCGGACTCGGGCGGTTTCGTACGAAAGGATGGCGGAATGCGAGAGTCGATTTCGAGAGTGCTGTGTGGTTGCGCGGCGTTGATGGCCGTCGCGGCGGATGCCCGGGCGCAGCGGGTGGGAGATGCCGAACCGCTTCCTCGGATCGTCGGGGTGCCCGTACCGCCGCAGGCGCCCGTTGGCCCGCAGTTGCGCAGGCGCGGGGACGTTACGCAGCTTTACGTGCAGGGCCGCCCGTTCATGGTCATCGGCGGCGAGCTGCACAACTCCAGCTCATCCAGCCTTCAGTATATGGAGACGGTCTGGGACCGCGTGGCCGCAATGAACATCAACACGCTGCTGGCGGCGGTCTCATGGGAACTGATCGAGCCCGAGGAGGGTAGATTCGATTTTGCGCTGGTCGATGGACTGATCGCCAAGGCGCGCGAGCACAATCTCAAGCTCATCGTGCTGTGGTTTGGGAGCTGGAAGAACGGCGTCAGCAGTTATGTGCCCGGCTGGGTCAAGAAGGACACGCAGCGGTTCCCGCGCGTCCGGCCGAAGCACGGGCGGAGCATCGAGGTGCTTACGCCGCTCAGCGCGGCCAACGCCAACGCCGACGCGACGGCTTTCGCGGCGCTGATGCGCCACATTCGCGACATCGATTCCAAGCAGCAGACGGTGATCATGGTGCAGGTCGAGAACGAGGCGGGGCTGCTGGGCGATTCGCGCGACCGCTCGCCGCGCGCCGAGAATCTGTTCGCGCAGCACGTGCCGGCCGAACTGATGCAATATTTCCAGCAGAACCGTCAGCGGCTGATCCCGGAATTCAGGGCGTACTGGGAGAACGCGGGCGCAAGGACATCGGGCACGTGGACGGAAGTTTTCGGCGAAGGCGCCGATGAGGCGTTCATGGCCTGGCACACGGCGCACTACATCGGGGCGGTCGCGGCCGCCGGGAAGGCCCAGTACAACATCCCCATGTACGCCAACGCCTGGCTCGTGCAGAACGAGACGCAGAAACCGGGACAGTATCCCAGCGGCGGGCCGGTATCGAAGGTGATGGACATCTGGCGGGCGGCCGCCCCGGCCATCGACCTGCTGGCCCCCGACATCTACCTGCCGGATTTCAAGGGCGTCTGCGCCAGCTACATGCGCAACGGCAATCCACTTTTCATCCCCGAGGCCGGTCGCGGGCCGGATGCGCCGGCCAAGGCGTTCTACGCCGTGGGCCAGTGCAACGCGATCGGCTTCTGCCCGTTCGGGATCGACTCGATGCCGGCGGACCATCCGCTGAAGGATGCCTACGCGGTGCTGGGTCAGATCGCCCCGCTGACCTTCAGGCTCCAGGGCACCGGGCAGATGCTGGCCGTCTGCCAGGACAAGCCCGATGTGAAGAACCAGCGGGTGGAGCTGGCCGGGTACAGTCTGGATATCAGTTTCGAAGTCCCCGGAAAAGGGCCGGTGCCCGGCTATGGCATCATCATGGCGACTGGGGCGGATGAGTTCTTCGTGGCGGGCGCCGGTTTGGCAGTTCATTTTGCCGCCCGCACGCCCGGCCCGGCGCAGACGGGAATTCTCTCGATCGACGAAGGGCAGTTCGTGGGCGGCAAGTGGGTCGCCGGCCGACGCCTCAACGGTGATGAGAACGCCGGTGGCTGGCGTTTGCAGTTGCACGGGAGCTGGCCGGGGATTCAGAGGATCAGGTTGTATCGGTACGAATAGGGAGCCGGAAGCCGGAACTCGAGGATCCAAGTCCGGGGGAGATGGCGGGCGGGTACGCTGTTACTGGATTGACCTGGCCTCCAGGCGCTCGCGGGCCTGGACGTGTCCGAGCCGGGCTGCCTTGGTGTAACAGCGGATCGCCTTGGCGACGTTGTCGGGCCCTCCCTGCACTTCCTGCCGCCAACCCGGCTGGACCAGCGCGCTGGCATACGCCCGCAAGCTGGGCGAGGGCCGGCCGTTTTCCAGCGATCCCATTTGCGCAAAGGATGTGCAGCAATCGTGGCCGCAGCGGGGACAGAACCGCGCTGACGTACGGCTATCCTACAGGTGTCTTATCGTGTTCTTTTCCTCGGCTTTGACCCTGAAATAGATCGGCAGGATGCGGCGGGCATAGTCCAGCCCGCTGATGACGGTCCACACGACGGTCGCCCAGATGAACACGTTGCGCACGATCCGCGCGGGGTGCTCATATCTGTCGAGCCGGCCCGGCGCTTCCTTGGGCGCGAAATAGTTCACATAAATCAGGACCACCAGAATCGTGACCGATTGCAGCACCATCTTCAGCTTGCCGGCGAACGCCGCGCCGAATCGCCGGCCGGCCGCCTCGGCGATGCCTCGAAAGCTGGTGACCAGCAGTTCGCGGGCGAGCATGAGCACCACCATCCAGGGGGCCACTCCCGTGATGGTCTTGACGACCATGCCCTTGCCCGGCTCGACGTCCGGGATGATGAAGTTCTTCCCGGCAAACATGATGAACGACCCCAGCACCAGCACCTTGTCGACGAAGGGATCGCCGATCCGCCCGATGGGCCCCTCAACCTGCCATCGCCGAGCCAGGTAGCCGTCCAGAAAATCGGTCACCAGCGCCACAAGATAGATGAGGAAGGCGATGTTCAAAAAGGTGGGGTCGCCCCGGCCCTCGTACTGGTAATACGAGAGCATCGCGAAAAAAACGAACGCCAGCACCAGCCGGGCGCCCGTCAGCGCGTTGGGCACATGCCGAAACACCGGCGGCGATTGTACGATTCGGCTGTTGTGCGGCCAATGGCTTGTTCCACGGCCAGGTGGACTTCAAGTCTGGATCACCGGCAGTCGGGAGGTCTTCTTCGCGGCCAGCTCGCCCAGTAGGTCATATCCCTGCGCCCCGGTGATCTTCGCATCCAGCAGTTGGCCGGGATGAAGGCGATCGGCCTGCAACAGCACCGTCGCGTCAATCTCGGGCGCCTGCGAGCGGGTGCGGGCGATCCAGCGGCCGGTCTTCTTCGGCGGTGCGGCATCGACGAGCACCTGGACGGTCCGCCCCGCCATCGCCGCGGCTCTGGCGAAGGCAACCTGCTGCTGGGCGAGCATCAGCTCTTCGACGCGTGCGCGTTTGACATCATCGGGAACTTGGCCTTCCATCCTGCCCATGGCGGTGCCGTGCTCGCGGGAATAGGGGAAGACGCCCATGGCGTCGAATCCGAAATCGCGCACGAACTGCACGAGCTCCTGGTGCTGCGGGTCGGTCTCGCCGGGCGCGCCGGCGATGAACGTCGTGCGAATCGCCACATCGGGCACCCATTTGCGCAACTTGTCCAGCAGAAGCTCGGTCTGTGCGCGCGTGACGCGCCGTCTCATTCGGCCGAGCATCTGGTCGTTGATATGCTGCAGCGGGAGGTCAACATATTTCACCACCCGTGCGGCGTCGGCGATGCTGCGGACCATGTCATCGCTGAAGCAGCTCGGGTAGGCGTACATCAGCCGGATCCAGTGCACATCGGCGCCGAGCTTGCGGTCCAGCGTTGACAGCAGGCCCGCCAGGCCGGCTTCGTAGCCGATGTCCGTGCCGTAACTGGTTGTATCCTGGCCAATGAGGTTGATTTCGACAGCGCCGTCGGCCGCCAGTTCGCGGGCTTCGGCGAGAATCTGGTCGATGGGCTTGGAGCGCATCGGGCCGCGGATCGAAGGGATGGTGCAGAAGGAGCAGCCCTGGTTGCAGCCTTCGGAGATGCGCAGGTAGGCGTAATGGCGCGGGGTGAGGCGAAGCCGCGCGCGATCGTCCTCGAAAACGGGCAAGCGAGCCTTGGCCGCGGTTGATGGCGAAACTCCAGCGGCGGCTGAAGCCGCCCCTACGTGCTTCAGATCGTGATATTTGCCCAGAAAATGTCCCTGCGGCTGGCGAGGATTGCCGTTGCCGCGAACCGCTTCGACGATGTGCTCGCGGTCGAATACGCCCACCAGTCGGTCTACGCCGGGAACTTCGGCCAGGATCTTTGTCTTGAACCGCTGCACCAGGCAACCGGCCACAACCACGCGCTGACAGCGGCCGGTCTGCTTCAGATCCACGGCCGAACGGATTTCGCGCAGCGACTCATCCTTGGCGGCCTCAAGGAACCCGCAGGTGTTGATCACGATGGCGTCCGCGCGCTGATAATCGTCGGTGATGACCAGCCCATCGCCGGCCAGCAAGCCCAGCATGCGCTCGGAGTCGACCAGGTTCTTGGGACATCCGAGGCTGACGAACGCGACTGTCTTGATCTGCGGCTGGCTCGAGGGCATCACGCCTCCACGGGGACCGCTGCACAATAGTCGGCGCGGTCGGCAAAGTAAATTATGCGGCAACCGCCGGGGCCTGCTGTGACGAGTGGCGGGGCCGTTTGACATTCGCGGGAGGATTCATTGCAATCCCACCATGGCCACCATCAAGCGCATCGGGGTCCTCACCGGCGGCGGCGACTGCCCGGGGCTTAACGCCGTCATTCGCGCGGTCACCAAGTCGGCGATGCATCGGCACAAGCTGGAAGTCTGGGGCGTGGAGGATGGGTTTCTGGGATTGATCCAGAACCGCATGCGCCCGCTGGGCTGGGGCGACGTCTCCAATATTCTCACCCTGGGCGGCACAATCCTGGGCACCAGCAACCAGGCCAACCCCGAGCATTACGCCGTCAAACGCGGCGAGAACGTCGAGTTCGCCAACGTCACCGACCGCGTGGTTGAACATGTGCAGGCCAATCATCTTGATGCCCTGGTCTGCATCGGCGGCGACGGCACGATGACCGGCGCGGCCAATCTCGTGCGTCACGGCATCAACTGCATCGGTGTGCCCAAGACCATTGACAATGACCTAGAAGGGTGCGAGCAGACATTCGGCTTCGACACCGCCGTGACTACCGCAGCCGAGTGCCTCGACAAGATTCACAGCACGGCCATGAGCCATCATCGCGTGATGGTGGTGGAGGTGATGGGACGAAATGCCGGCTGGCTGGCGCTGCACGCGGGCGTGGCCAGCGGCAGCGACCTCATCCTCATCCCGGAGATCGAGTACGACCTGGAGAAGATGTGCGAGCTGCTGATGTACCGCAGCCGGACGGGCAAACGGTTTTCGATCGTCAGCGTGAGCGAGGGCGCCAAACCGAAGGGCGGCGAGGTGGTGGTGCAGCGGCGGGTCGAGGCCAGCCCCGATCCAATCCGCCTCGGTGGAATCGCCAACAAGCTCGTGGCGGACATCGAGGCCGCGACTGGACTGGAGACGCGCGCTACGATCCTCGGCCACATCCAGCGCGGCGGCACCCCGACGCCGTTTGATCGCGTGCTGGCGACGCAGTTCGGGCACCATGCGATGAATCTGCTTCTGGCCGGTCAGTTCGGAAAGCTGGTGGTGTGGAAAGGCGGCAGGCTCGATCAGGTTGACATCACCAGCGTGGCTGGCAAACAGCGGAAGGTGCCGCTCGATCATCCGCTGGTGCATGCGGCCAGGGCGATCGGCACGGGCTTTGGAGATTGAAACGCTCGTGCGAAAGGTTCCGGCGCAATCTCTCTTCGCTGCGGTGCTGTTGGCCGCCTTCATGGCGATCGCGCCGGGCGGCTGCGGCCGGCGCTCTGCCGCAACACATCCGGCCCTGCGGGAACCGCCGAAGAAAGAGCTGCACGTCGCCGCGCCCCAATCAAAGCCCTGGCAGATCGTCATCGCCGATCCCGGGCTGGATGCTCCAAAGGACGAAACGCTGGATGGAGGGACGGTCCGCGTCTATCAGGCCGCGAATCTCCGCCGGGGCATATCGGTTTCGGTTTACATGCAGCCCGCCCAGGAGCCAAACGCCGACCACCGTCGCGTCCGCGAGGTCTTCTGGAAGAGAACGCGCGCACAACTCGAGGTCGATGATGTGAGCTTCTGGGACACGCCCGATGCCGCTTTCGTTGCGTACACCGCCCGCAATCTGCTGGGCTCGGGGATGGACCAGCGGAACGTGGGCGTGTTCATGGCCCACGATGGCGTCTGGATCGACGTTCAGATCGCCAGGATGCAGTTCACGCCCGCCGACGAGGTGATCCTCAGGGAGATCGCCCGGAGCGTCGCGGTCCGACGTTCCGGCCGATAGCCGCTCCGGAAGCCGCCCGGCCGCAAAAATCGCCCGAAGCTGTGCTAACATCCCTTGCGCATGCGCATCGGCCCCATCCAGCTTGCCGCCCCGTTTTGCCAGGCCGGGCTGGCCGGCTATAGCGACCGTGCCATGCGGCTGGTCGCGCGCCGTCGCGGCTGCCCCTATGCCGTCACCGAGGCGTTGCTCGACGTGATTATGCTCAGCGGCGGGCATGGCCTGCGCAAATCGATCGACATCAACGATGAAGACCACCCGATCGCCGGCCAGGTTATCGGCTCCGAGCCCGACCAGATGGCCCGCGCCGCGGCGATTCTTCATGAGCATGGCTACGACGTGATCGACCTCAACTTCGCCTGCCCGGTGAAGAAGATCAAGAACCGTGCCCGCGGCGGGCACATGCTCAAGGATGTCTCCCGCGCGCTGGCGATCCTGAAAGCGGTTCGCGATGCGCTTCCGCCGGATGCGCCGACGACCGTCAGCCTGCGCCGGGGGTTTGATGATTCGGCCGAATCGGTCGATGATTTTCACGTGATCGCGCAGGCCGCGTTTGACAACGGCTACGCGGCCATTCGCGTTCACGGGCGGTCGGTCGAGCAGAAGTATCTGGGCCGAAGCCGCTGGGGTTTTCTCAAGCAGGTCAAATCGCTCTATCCGGAGAGGACGATTCTAGGCTCCGGCGATGTCTTCACCGCGCAGGATGCGATAAGACTGCTGCACGAGACGGGCATCGACATTTGCTGGATCGCCCGCGGCGCCATCGGCAACCCGTGGATCTTCCGGCACGCGAGGATGCTGCTTGATGCCGGCTGGCGCGAGGGTCAGCCGCTGCCATTGGCGCTGCGCCCGCCAACGATTCGTGAGCAGCGCGACGCGCTGCGCGAGCATTTCGCGCTGGCGATGGAGGTGCATGGCGAGCAGTTGGCCGGGCGGCGCATGCGCAAGATGGCGATGAAGTATGCTCGATTTCACCCGTCCGCGGCGCACGTGAAGGCCGACTTCATCGCTGTCCTGAGCCTCCGCGACTGGACAGGGGTGCTGGAGAAGTGGTATTCCACGGAGGGCCCGGGCATCTGGCCGGAGCCGACGGCCGCGGACGAAGTGAACGATGACCAGGAGATATGAAACCACAGATGAACACGGATCGGAAGCACGCATAGAGACAGTTGGGCTATGCACTCGAAGACTCCACCCCGCAATCGTCTGGCCAAGCCGCTTCCCGAGGAGTGGCGCAAGTACCTGGTCGAGCGGGGCGTGCCCAAGCGCAAATACACCGCCGTCTGTCGGGTCGAGCTTGTCGGCGGGCGCGTCGTCGAAGACCTGATTGTCGAGGAAGGCTGGATCATCGCCCTCGATCGCAACGGCCTGGCCGGCACCTTCGAGCAGCGGATCGACTTTGATCCGCGGACAATCGTGTCGCTGGAGCTTATTCAGTTTGTTTGATCCCGGCGTCGGCTGCAGCCGGGCCGGAAGGCGGGGCTTTCAACTCACGTTTCCCGATCTCGCGGGCGGGATTGCCGGCGACGATTGTCCACGGCGGCACATCTTTCATCACCACGGCGCGGGCGCCGACAACCGCGCCGTCGCCAATGGTCACGCCGGGCCCAATGAATGCGCCGGCCGCGATCCAGACGTAGTCGCCGATGACGACCTTCCGTCGCACAAGCGGGTAGGTGGGGTCGGTGTGGTCGTGCGTGCCGCCGCAGACGTACACATCCTGCGAGAGGATGCTCTGCTGGCCGATGCTGAGCCCACCCAGGTTATAGAGATGAACGCGCCGCCCGATGTTGGCCCCGCGCCCGATGTGCAGGTCCCAGGGACGGGCGATGTGGACGGAGCGTGCGAGGTACACATGCCAATCGACGTCGCCGCCCAGCAGGCGCAGCAAAAAAGCGCGGGCGGGGCGAAACCGCCGCCAGCAGACCTGCCAGATGGTGCTCCAGATCAGCGCCCAAAGCGGGCGAAGCAGGTACTCACGAGCCGGGTAGGGAAATCGCTCGCATTCGTCCAGGTCGATCCCGGGGGGCTTTTCCTGCGTCGGCATCGGCGCCTCACCCGGCCGTGCGCCTCGGTACGTTCACGCGCGAGACGCCGCCGGTCGTCTGGTTGTGAACAACCTGGTTGCCGCTGTGTATCGGCAGGTTGCTCTTGCTGGGCCCCAGCGCATTGCCCAGCGCCGCCATCACCTGCGACGCCGGCTTGCTCAGGCTTTCCTTCAGCGTATTGAAAGATGGAGTCTCCTTGCCCATCTCCTGCACAACCTGCTTCTCATCGATGTGGAGCCTGGCTTTGGATGCCAGCATGCGGGCGGCCGCCTCGGCGGCCAGGCTGGTGTCGATGAGCGGCGACTGCGGCGCGGCGGCCGGCGGCTTGCGCGTCCTGGACACGTGCTTGCGGGCCTGCCCCTCAGAGGATGTCTTCTTCTTGGCCATACGAGCAATTCTATTGAGTTGCGCCTTGGGGGCAAGAACGGATTGGCGACCGGCGGGGAGGGAACCACAGATGAACACGGATTTGGACTCCGAATCCGCGTTCATCTGCGTTCATGTGTGGTTTCGACTTCGCGCCCCAGGGCGTACGGGCGAGCCGCCTCGCTCTTAGAGGCTTTCCAGCCTCTGGCGCTTGTCCAGCTCAAGCAAGGCGTCTATCAGCTCGTCCAGGTTGCCCTGGATAATCTGCTCAAGGTTGAAGTTCTTATCGCCGCCGCCCTCGCCGCCGAGGCGATGATCGGTGCAACGGTTCTGCGGGAAGTTGTAGGTGCGGATGCGCTGCGAGCGGTCGCCCGATCCCATCATCGTGCGCCGCGCGCTGGTCATCGCTGCGTGCTGTTTCGCCTGTTCCGTTTCATACAACTTGGCCCGCAGCAGCGCCCAGGCCCGCTCGCGGTTCTGCGCCTGGGACTTGTGCTCGGTCATCTTGAATCGCAGGCCGGTGGGCTTGTGAAACAGTGTCCACCCGGTTTCGACCTTGTTGACGTTCTGCCCGCCAGGCCCGCCGCCCCGGCAGCCGAATTCCTCGACGTCCTTGGGGTTGATGTCGATCTTGACATCCTGCATCTCGGGCAGAACGGCGACGGTCGCTGCCGAGGTGTGAATGCGACCCTGCGCCTCGGTTTCGGGCACGCGCTGCACACGATGTCCGCCGGCCTCGAACTGCAGGTGGCGATAGGCCCCGTCGCCCCTGACGTTCACGATCACTTCCTTAAAGCCGCCGCGATCGGATGTCGAGAAGTCGGACACTTCGAAGCGCCAGCGATGCCCTTCGCAATA
>Ga0315268_10002657_pt1 | contig 20037 bp, 16 predicted proteins | sample C1_top_MG_FD_204535 | JGI IMG/M metagenome (GOLD analysis project Ga0315268, IMG submission 204535) | Sediment microbial communities from Yellowstone Lake, YNP, Wyoming, USA - C1_top | ecosystem: Environmental > Aquatic > Freshwater > Lake > Sediment | place: USA: Wyoming | collected 2017-08-01
GGCGCGCACTTCTTGTGTCAACATCTTGCCGTCTAATGTTTCCACCACCGCATAGTACGGTGCTTTACCAAAATGCGCACTGATTGTCTTGCCATCGTCCGTTGCAAATGCGATCTTCATCTCAATCTCCCATCACCCCAAGTCCTTCAAATCTAACGCCTTATAAAGCCGTTCTTCCACGTCACCGGGCACCGGGTCGGGGCCGCGCGTGTGGTAGAGCATGACCGTCTTGCGCAGCGTGTCTACCACCACGCGGCAGTTCTCGCAGTCTGCCAGATGGCGCTCAATCTCCTCACACATCGCCCGACTCGCCTCGCCGTCCACATAGTCGCCCAGTTGGCTGAGCAAATGCTGGCACTCGTCTTTATTCATCGTTTCGCCTCCGCTGCGCGCCCCACCATATATGCCGATAGCTTTTCACGCAACGCCAGTCGCGCGCGCAGCAGCCGCGACTTGACCGCCTCTTCCGAAAGGCCCAGCACCTGGGCCGTCTGCGCCGTAGAAAGTCCGTTCACGTCACGCAAGACAAAAACACTCCGCAGCGTTTCCGAAAGCGACGCCACAGCATCGTCCATCATACGGTGCATCTCTGCGTCCAACAAGGCCCGCTCGGGATTCTCCGACCAGTCCGCAAAATCACGGGGTTGCGGAACACCCTCCTCGTCTTCCACCGGCTCGTCGAGCGAGACCGTCTCCACCTGCCGCTTGCGCAGTCGCATGAGCACAGCGTTGTAGGCGATGCGGTACAGCCACGTCGAAAGCTGCGACTTGCCCTCAAAGCGCGAAATGGACTTGAATGCACTGAGGAACGTTTCCTGTAAAACGTCCTCGGCGGCAGCCGGCTCGCCAGTGAGCTTGAGCGCCAGGTTGTAGATGTTCGCCGAATGCTCGCGGACGCAGATGGCGCAGGCTTCTTTGTCGCCTGCACGCAGCCGCTCCACAAAAGCCGGGTCGTCGGGCACTGTATTACCCTTTTAGATGCAAATACAGAGTGCAGGTTGCAAGATAGAGGCTTATGCTCGTGGGTGCCTCCCGAACTTGTTACGCAGGATCTCGACCACCATACGGTCGATCAGCGCCTCGTCCTCATGGCAGCGCTCTTCCAGGTTCTCGATCCCGACCAGCGTGCGCAGTGCGACACGCGTCGCCTCATCATACTGGCCGGTCAACCGGCCCGCGTAATGGCCAGACCGCTTGAGAATACGCTGTAGCTCGCGGCACAGCTTGCCTTCTATCTTGAGCCAATCTTCTGGCCGCGTACGCCCAAAGTACAGATGGTGCATGTCCAGCAGTCGCTTGAGCCTGCGAATCGGCCGAGGGTCGTCATCTACGCGCAGGTCAACATAGCGGTCGTTGTAACCGCCATAGCCGCCCGCCGCGCGAACGACAACTAGCGCAGCGCTCTGCTGGCCGCGCCGGTCACCACCCGCCTTTTGAGCTGCGGCCAGGGCTATCACCAGCCGGTCGGCCAGCTCACCCTCGCTGCGTTCGAATGCTTCGGCCATGGCGCGCACGGTTCCTCCACTCACCAGGATGTTGCCCTGACAAGCATAATATGGGCCCACCACGCCCCCGGCCCAATCCATACATGCCTTGCCAGTAAAGCTGGCTGCGCGACCTTGCGCGTCCACGAGGCCCACCTGGCGACGGTCGCGCTCTGGGTCGGCAGTTACCAACCGGTCGAGCGTCTCTTGTGCGCTGAGGCCCTGCGCAAACATTGCTAGCCCATCAGGCCCATAAGAGGTATTGGCATGCGCTTGCGTGGCAATGGCTCCTACGCCAGCCTTTGCCCAGGGTACCACAGCCCCAACAGACAGGAACTTGGACTGCACGGCAATACCCCATTCATGGGCAGCAGGATCATATGCAGCAATGGAAAAGGTCGAAGGTTGATGGTCGAAAGCGTCAAGAGATGACATACACAACTCCTTTCTGCAAGCTCTAGGATGCACAAGGCGAGACACAAGGCACAGGATGCGCTAATCCTGGCAAGAGTATAGCACAGATGATTATCCACACAAAGCCAGCATATTGCTGCCAGCAAATGCGAATGAAAACGAACTGCGGGTACTATTCACGCATCGCAAGTTATGATACAATCGCTACGGGTCACCCAAAAGAAAACAGCTTGCGGAAAAACGGGTTATGAATATCGTTCTAGTGTTCTCCCTCGCCTTCATCCTCGCTTTCGTTATCACCCCGCTGGCCGGGCTCATCGGTCGGCGGCTAGGATTAGCCGATGCGCCCGGGGGCAGGCGCCAGCATGCAGGCCTGATCCCGCGCACGGGCGGTATCGCGCTATGCCTCGCTTTCACCGCGACTGTTCTAGTGGCGCAACTGCTGCCCGTCCCACGCTTTGACTTCCCGAACGAAATCATCAGGCTCGGCGGCCTGCTCGCTGGTGGTGCGTTCATTTTCCTGTTCGGCCTGGCTGATGACTGCTGGAATCTTCCTCCACGTTCGCAGTACCTCACTCATGCAGTGGCGTCTGGCATCGCGATCGCATTTCTCATCTTTATCGAAAAAGTTGCCAACCCGCTGACTACCGACATGGACATCAAGTTCCCGTTCTGGCTAACAGTCGGCCTTACAATGTTTTGGATCATGGGGATGGTCAACACTGTCAACTGGCTGGACGGGCTAAACGGGCTGGCAGCCGGCGTGACGGCCATCGCATGCGCAGTCTTGTTCGTTCACATGGCATTCCGGGCCGTTCCGCCACAGACGAGCGTCTCGCTGTTGCCGCTAGCGCTGTTGGGCACGTGCCTGGGATTCCTGCCATGGAACCTCTCGGCGCGTGTATTCATGGGATCTTCGGGCGCGTGGTTCCTGGGTTTTACGCTAGGCTGCCTGGCGATCATCGGGGGAGCCAAAGTGGCAACGGTGTTGCTGGCCATGGCCGTGCCGATTATTGACGTGGCCTGGCTCATCATTCGGCGCGCGGCGCGCGGCGTGTCCGTCGGCGCAGGCGGACGCGATCATCTACACTTTCGGTTACTCGATGCAGGGGTCCCCCAGTGGAAGATCGTGATGGGATACTATGCCTTCTGCACTGCGTTCGGCATGCTGGCGCTCGCCTCACCGCCGCGACTCTACAAGCTCATCGCACTGATTGTGTTGGGAATTCTAGTTCTGCTGGTGCTGTGGCAGGCCGAGAGGCAATCGAGTAGACAAGCAGACAAGTAAAAAGTAGACAAGCGAGCGGATTGCTTGTCTACCTGCCTGCTTTGCGCCTGTCTACTCTCTTATAGTACACGCGCTTGCCGCGCAGTGTGCCTAGCGTCCATTCGGCAGCGGCGATCAAAATAATGAACGGCACGTCAGCAACGAGCGTCACCGCAAAGACTACCGCCAGCCATCGCAGCCCGGCGATGACTAGTGGCGCCAGTTCGAGCAGCAAGCTGCTAAAGCCCAGGACATACGTCACGACGGCGACCACGCCAAGGAAAAGGACCACTGGTGGCCACGTCTCACGGTCAACTGGACTGGGCAGCATGGCATTCGCGATGGCAAACAGCAGATAAAGCCACAACCACATATCCGGCGCACGCAGCGTGGCCGCCAGGGCCGAAGCTATCGCAGTGCTGTTTCCCGCTCGCAAAGCGTCTCCCAACGCGCCTACCCCAAATACCAACTGGCCGATGAGCAAGACGACCAAGCTGCCGCTGATCAGCGGCGCGACCCCGATCAGGCTGGCGCGCACTATATCGGTCTGCTGGACTGCCACCGAGCCGAGCCGGATGTGGCCATCGCGTTGGCGCCTGGGCCATAAATTCACACCCGCCGTCCTGACGCCCAGGAGTCGTGCCATTGCCCAGTGACTCAGCTCGTGGAGTGCCACACCCGGGAGGAGCAGCAGGGCGTAAAGGAGCAGCGCTGCATCGTCGTTGCCCGTCGCCAGCAGCGCCAGGCCGTGCAGATGCTGATGAATCCAGCGTTCCAGCAGCACCAATGGGACGAGCGTGGCGATAACAGCCAGCAGAGGCAGCCAGTCTGGCATTGTCGTCAGCACCCATCCGGCGCTTTAATCTCAAGCCCCACCGGGGTTTTGAGCAGCACACCCGCCGACTCGACGTTGAGCTTTACTACCTTGTACGCCGAACCGCCGCTCACCTGAAGCACATGGATATACTCGCCCATTAACGGCTTGGAGACAACCTTACCGTCAAGGTAAAAAGTGTAGATGCCATTCCCACCTTGGGCTTGCATCTTGATCCTCACACTCCAAGATCCAGGGCTGCCGCTCACGCACTGCTTGGTTACCTCGTAAGCCAGTTTCAGCGGCCGCGTCCACGGTCGGGGGGTAGATGGTATATGGGTGGCCGTCACCACAAGTGTTGGCGTGACTGTCGCACTGGCTGCAGGTGTCACTGTCGGCGTGGCCGTCGCGCTAGCTATGGGTGTTACCGTCGGCACAAGCGTCGGCGCGCTGGTTGAGGATGGTACAAGGGCAAGAGTAGCCGTGAGCGAAGGGGTTGCGGATGGCGCTGGCCCCAAGGGTAGCCTCGAGCCTGCGCCCCGGGCAAACACCGCCACCAGCCCAACGATCACAATCACGAGCGCAATCCCTCCAGCGACGGGAGCGGATGATACGCGCCGAGGTAGTACAGCCATTAACCGGTGTGCTACTGCAGCAGGTGATATGCGGCGAGGCAGCGCAGCCATCAACCGACGCGACACCGCAGCGAGTGACCTACGCCGAGGTAGCGCCGCCGTCAGCCAATGTGCCACCACAGGCGAGGCATCCTGAGTCAAATCCATGGAAGCGTCCGAAAGTTCATTCCTCCACGCGGCGCGCAGCGCACGGGCCATCTCGCCCGCCGAGGCGTAGCGCTCTTTAGACTCTTTGGCCATCGCCTTGAGGATGACCGCTTCTACGTCCGAGGATAGCGCAGGATTGAACTGGCGAGGAGAAGGCGGCTCTTCATGGAGGTGCTTGAGTGCGGTCTGGATCGGCATCTCTGATTGGAACGGGAGGTAGCCAGTGAGCACCAGATACAATACGACGCCGAGCGAGTAGACGTCGCTGCGTGGAGTTGCAAATGCGCCGTCCATCACCTGTTCCGGCGCGACATACTCCGGTGTGCCAACCGATTGGCCCTGCGTCGGTTCCACACCGGGCTCAACCCTCAGCATCAGTCCAAAGTCGGTCAGCACAACCGTCCCATCGTCGCCGAGCAAAATGTTAGACGGCTTGACATCACGATGAATGATATGGCGGGCGTGTGCATAATCCAGGCCCGCCGCCACTTGATCCATGATGGACTGAACCTCAGGTGGACTCATCTGCTTCTGCTGGGAGCGCAGTGCCAAAAGGTGATGACCCAAATCGGTGCCGCACACCAGTTCCATCACCATGTAATGAGAGCCGTCGTGCTCACCATAGTCATAGACATGGATGATGTTAGGATGACGCAGCGCGGCGATGGCACGCGCCTCGCGTCGGAAGCGCTCGTTGAACGCACTGTCGTACTTTCCGCGCGAGACGACTTTGATGGCGACCTGGCGGTCGAGCACAGGATCATAGCCCTGAAAAACCTGGGACATTCCGCCGGTGCCGAGAGGCCCAACGACCTTGTAGCGCCCAAAGGCCTGAGAGCTAGCCTGGAGCATCTACATCTCCTATGGAGTCTGTGGTTGAGCCTAATTCTAATCCTGATTTGTAAAGTAGCAAGCCCGCCCTCCTCTCGCTCCCCGCACACGCAGGGGGGCATGAGGGGGGCGGGCTTGGAGCTTACCCCTCTTGTTTGCGCAGGATTCGCTACGGCGTCCAGATCAGCCACATCGTGCTGGCTCTAACGACATCGCCGTATACGTCTCGGTACTCTGCCGTCACAGTCTGCCCGGCGAGCTGCTCCATTGTTATCCGGGGCACTTCAACGACCGCAGGTTCGGGAGCATGAGCAGAAGACGAGAATCGGAGTGTAAAGACATCAGCGCCATTCAATCGGATGGCCAATTCATCGTCTACTATCACTTCGGCAACGGCATCTCCTCGAGACGACAAGTAAAAGTGGCCGGTAGGCGGCAACGTGGCAGGGACCTGGACCGAGGGGGCATAAAAGACTTCACCCGGGCGGACGACCGGACGCATAGGGATCGCATCGCCAATGTACAGTGGGAACGTAGCCGGTGGTGTATAGTTGCGCGTCACCATTGGCAAACAGAAGTAAATGCGCGCCGCACCCACATCTAAGGGCCCAGCCAGTTGACCGGCGACGATAACACTGCGCGTCTCTCCCCAGTCGGTGACGAACTGATTGGCAAAGCGACCGTCCGTGCGCTCAATGAGCCGCCATGGCGCGGCGGCAACAGACTGAACGCGCATCGCTGTCGGTGATGCAAGATCAAATAGCAAGCCTACCGGGCGCACATCGCCCGGTGCCAGGTCACCCAGGTCGAACTCTACGTAACCCGTGCCGACGTTGGCTGGCGCTCCCCATGTTCGGCTGACGACCACACCGGACGGGACAACAACGGTAACGAGTGTATCGGCGGCGATATAGTCACCCAGGTTGCTGGCTGCCACGTCTACCGCGATGACGTTTTCAACGCCTTCTACAATGCCATCGCGTGTCTTGGCGTCAGCCGTCGTCGTGATGCCCTTGATTGTGTACGCCGCTACGACGTATGCTCCATGCGCTTCCAAAGTTTGAAGGTTGCCGGTGGCAGTATAAACCTGCCGGAACGGGTCGGTATACGTGAGTACCGGGCCCAGGTTTGCAAGCGCCGTCCCACTCCAGTCAACGACGGCTCTCGACTTGAGCACGACATACATCGTTCCGCTGCGGGCACCCTGATCGAGCCACGGCCATTGTGTGGCATCTGTAGTGCCGGTGATGGGCAGCGCCAGTTCCACGAGTGTCCCACCGCTCACCGTCTGCGTCATCACGCCGATGCTGTCTCGCAAACCAGCAAAAGCGTTCTGCGCCGTGATGATCTGGCCGGTTGCCAGGAGGCTTTCCAGTTGCGCCTCCTCTGAAGCGTTCGCCAGGCGCGCGTCCTGCACCGTCACGTAAGGTGGCAACACGTCGTCGAGCTGCACGTTCGCTGCCTGGCCGTAGACGGTGCGCACGCCGTCAGGGCCTTCCACGCCGATCTTGGCATCGGGCACATGGAAGCCAGAAGGCAGGTTGCTGGCAGCAACAGCAAAGCTCGCCGTGTAGACAATGCCGGTCGGCGTTATGTCGGGCGACACATCCACATCATAATACCACACGGTCTTCCAGGCGTCAGAAACAACCGTGGTGTGCAGGAACGGAAAGTCAAAGAACAGTGGCTCGATGGCTTCAGTTTCGCTCACGCGGCGCGCTGTGACCGTGATGCCAGCGGCAGCCGTCGGCGTGATCACCAGGTTCGTCAGGCTGGCGCCGGTGTTGTTATTGATTTCGAGCCGGATTTGAGTGTGACCTCCGGGCGCTACACGCGGCCAGAGCAGCTCAGGGCCGTGCCGCCCGCCCACGTAGACGGTCGCAGCTATATCGCCAAAGCCATAGGACTGGATGAATGGATCGTAGCCAAACTCGCGCGGGTCCCACGGATCCTCGACCTTGATCAAGTGATACACCTCGTCGCCATAGGTCGCTACGCGCACCGGCGCGACCTTCTTGGTGACTTGCGCATCCGACGACAGGCCAAACACGGCCTGCACGTGACTGTCGAACACCTCGTAGCGATTCGGGCCGACGGCCTTTTGGTGATAGACGAACCGCGCACCGTCGTTCGTCTTGAATACGCCCTCGCGGTGAAAACCCTCATAAGTCGAAAGTGTGCCAGTGATGTCAATGCCTTCGTAAGCTTGCGATTGTAGCCACTGCTGAAAATACATAAAGTCATACGCTGGCGTCTCCACCACGGTCACTAAATCGGTATCGGTGATGACAGCTTGCAAGTGGCGACTACTCCACGAGTTTTGCCATGCGCCGTCCGCAGGCGCCAAGCTAAAGCCCAGCCCTTTGAACATCCCCTGCGCGATGAGCGTCTCGTCCTTTCGCAGCGGCGGCATCGCCGGGTCAAAGTTCGAGTGCGATTTGAGGTACAAGTGCAAATCAGCCGGCAAGTTCTTGTTGGCCGGGTATTCCAGCACAAAGTCATTCTTTGGCCCGCCCTGCCGCGAGAAATCAACGTGCATGTCGAAAGTTGTATTGACGACGGCGTGATATTCTGGCGGCGGGAATGGCACAATGTCGTAGAACACTGTGCGCAGCTCCAGGCTGTGGGGGCGGTTCCAGATGTCGTCATAGGTGATGCGCGACATCTCGTCGGGCTGCGGAATAGACACCACGCCGCTGGACAAGTACTCATGATACGGGATTGGATGCCCACCCAGGTTGGTATAGACCGAGCCGCCGCCACCCGTTGCCAAGATGCCCGTGTCCGACATAGGGTCGCTGGCAAAGCTCACCTGTCGCGCGAAAAGCTCCTGGCTAAAGAGGCCATAGCGCCAGGCCGGGTCCTCATAGTCATAGCCGGGGTACGTGCCCAGGTGATAGATCAGCTTGAGCGCGGGCAGTTGAACCCCACCCGGCACGAGCCGGATTACATTGCTGTAAATATCAGGAACAGTGATCGAGTTGGAAAGGCCCGGCGTCGTCGTAAAATCGCCCGTGTAGGTGTAGATAGCATTGGCAGATGCCAGCCCATACGTTACACCAACGGTGCAAGTGATCCCGTTGATGGCCGGCAGCGGATAGATAGGCGCCGGCGTCAAGTAGAAAAAGATGCTGTTGGCCGCCCAGATAGTATCGGAGACAACCGATAGGTCACCAACGTCGGTGATCACGCGGGCCAGATTCGTCTGATCGTCTACGTCTACGATGGGCGAAATGAGCGCGACACTGTCGGTGACGACGACGTTGCTCGCCTCAGTGTCTTCCTTGTTTTCAATCGTCCCGGCGATATCAAAGAAATAGCCATCGGCAGGCAGTGGATAGATGCCGTCGAGTTCAATGTCACGGTCGCCGTTGAGCCGCGCGGCCATCTTGGCGCTGACGTACAGGTCGTTGCGCTGTACGTGCTTAAGGTTACCATAGTCAAACGGGTCCACGTAATCCGCCCGAGCGGTGGATACGAGCGCCGAGCCTTTCGCCAATGCCGCCGGCTCCGCCCACGCGATGTAGCGGAAGAACGCGTCACCTGGTAGAGTCTCGGTCAGCGTCCAAACAATGTGCGTCTGTCCGGCTGGCACGTCCACGACGACATCCGCTGGCACGGGCAGGATGGTGGTAGTGGAGACTGTGAATTCCGCCGACACCGTTTCCGTGATGATCACGTTCGTCAACGCGCCATTCCATAGATTCCGGAATGTCGTTGTCACGGCGACGGGCACTGACTCGTAGGCCGGGACGACGTCGGGCAGGACAAGCGGGTTGTACTGCTGCGAAAGCGTACCGCGAAGAGCAGCCCGCTGCGCACCAGCCCAAAGTAGCGCATCGAGCACTTGCGGATAGTAATCCTGATCATCCGACGGGTGACTGTTCATCAACACGACCTTACCCGCGCCGTAAGGCGCAACGAGCAGCGCCACCGAGACGGGCTGGGTCGTATCGTTAAAAGTTGCTATGACGCTTACACCACTGGTGGCAGTCAAGACCGGCTCGTTGAGGACATACATGGTGTTGGAGAGCCACGAGAATGTCAATGGGTGATCGGGCAAATTGAGTATGACGGTGCCGACGTTGTCATCCTTGGTCACGCGCGACTCAAGATTCACAGTCCCGGCCGGAACCACGCTCGCCGCTTCGGCCAGATAAGCGGCATCGGACTGGGCGTACAAAAAGCCGCCACCTGCCACGAACGCGCGAATCTGCGCCAGCCCCTCTGCGCCAAACGACGCAGCCAGGTCATCCCCCCACCCCACTCGCGTGGCGGGTAGAATCAGCACGTCATAGCTCGCCAGCCCGCCGCTGATAATCGCCGTCGGGCTGATCGTGTCAAAGTACGTGCAGCTTCTGTCGAGGCGGACAGGGCACCACAGGTACACACGCAAGAGCTGCTCAAAGTTGCCCTCTTCCCAAACCACGTTCTGGTTGAACTCATCCTGGAGCGGGCTATAGAGCACCGCCACGCGTATCGGCTGCAACGAAAAGGAACGCGCAACGGTGAATGGCCCCGTCGCAGTATTGGTGATGAATCCTCCCGACAGGCTGCCGACAACGGTCCCTGCCGGATACGACGCGGCTCCTTCGCTGGCGGCGACAGCCATCCAACTCTGGTCATCGCGCCGATAGATGCCGGCCCACAGCGCCTTGTACGCTTCGCGGCGTGAGATATAGTCAGGTTGACCGGCTCCCATCGGAACCAGTTCTACGCTGGTGGGGAAGGTATAGTCAGCGCGCGCGGCTGGCGAGTTGGCGCGCGCTGGTCGGCTTGCAATCACCGTCACTATCACCAGTACCGTGGCACAAGCCAACAAACACACGATGAATGCAAGGCGCACAGCCTTGTTCATTGGGCAACTCCTTTCAGATACCGCGAGAGCGAGTTCCCTGGCACCGGTTGAGGCACGCGAGACAAACAAACTCTGCACTCGTAATGATACGTGCATTGGAAACGGATTTCAATGGGAGTTTGGTCATCAGTTAAAAAACCCTTGCGAAGGTTCTGAACCTTCGCAAGGGTGAGGTAAAAACCAAGCCCCCGGCGCGGCTTGCGCCCTCCGAGGACGCGGGCTTTTCAGAAGACGATCTACCAGGCCGTTCTATTCAACCGGTTGCGCTTGCGGCCGGGGACGGTGACGAATCACCAGCGCGACCACTGCCACGATGATGAGCACAACAGAAATGATCTGTGCCGTCGGAATGTTGCCAATCTTCCAGGCATCTGGCCGTAGCGATTCCACCCACAAGCGGCCCAGCGGATACCAGATCAGATAAGCCAGAAAGAGGTCGCCCTCCTTGAGCCTGGCACTCCATTTGCGCCCCGCGACCAAGATCAAGACAAAGCCAATCAGGTTCCACAGCGACTCGTACAAGAAATCCGGGTGAAAGGGTGTTGTGAGCGGGTACTGGCCCAGGTCGTTGAACGGCGGGATGCGATGGAATTCGTCAATCTTGATACCCCACGGCAGCGTCGTCGGCGGGCCATACAGTTCCTGGTTTACAAAATTACCCCACCGCCCGATAGACTGGCCGATGAGCAATGCCGGCGCGCCAATATCCAGGTAGCGCAAAACGCTCAGCTTGGCACGGTAGACGTACAGGAACATACCCAAGACTCCACCGGCGACCGCGCCATAGATCGCCAGGCCACCGTTCCAAAGGTAAAAGATCTCTACCGGGTGCTCGCGATAAAATGCCCAACCCAGCCCCCCACCGGCTGGGCTGGAAAACACATGGTACAGCCTGGCGCCGACGATGCCAAGCAGCACCACGATGATGAGCGCATTCCACACGTGATCCTCGTTCTCGCCCCGGCGCTTGGCCTCAAACGCAGCGACCCAACCGGCGACGAGCACCGCCGTGACGATGATGATGCCGTACCAGTAGACCGTCAATGGGCCTACCCGAAATGCAACGAGCGGTCCAGGCATGTCTTGTTCTCTCCTTCAGGACATTTGGGAACGGCCCACATTATACCACACGTGTTGCGCGACGAAACACGCGCGCAACACATCAACCTTTAACGCGAGCCGCCCGCTGCTACGACAATCCCAATCACCACTGCAATTGCCACCACAATCGCCAGCAGCAGAAACAAGAGCGCAGGCAAGATCGTCGCCAGCGTTGCCTTGCCGATGCTGAATTCGTTGGCCGCCGCCGTCGCCTTAACATAGATGGCAACGCCCCATACACCGGCAATCAAGCCGATCAGCGCACTCAATGCACCAAAGCAAGCGCCCGCCATCGGGATACGACCCATCAGAGCCAGCAGGCCAGTGAGCAGATTGAGCACGTGCGGCACGACGAACAGCGAGGTTGCACCAAGCATTCGCTCCAACGTGGCACCGCCACCCAACAACTTGGCGAACAGCATCACCCACAGCGCATACCACGCCCACGCGCCCAGCCAAACAAGCGGCGTGGAGAGCCACACGCCGAACACTTGCAGCAAGCGATCCAACCAGTGGGGAAGGAAACTCACGTTCGGCCTCAGTTGCACGATATCTTGGATCATCGCAAAGACTTGGCTGGAAATCTCTTGGAACATCCGCCGGACCTGTGGATCCTGCCAACCCGGATTGAACTGCATCTGCTGTTGCATCTGCTGCTCAAACTGGCGCTGGGCCTCGGCGATCTCGGCTTCTGGCGAGCGAAAGCTACCCACGATGCCGGCCAGGAACGGAAACAATCCGGCCAGCAGCGCGATAACGCCTATAAGCAGCAGCCCGCGCTTGAGCGTATCGCGGGAAGCGACATGCGCGGCAAAAGTCGCGCTATCGAACGTCAGCACGCCGCGTGCCAAAGCCACCAGTTCGCTGATCATTGCGCACCTCCCAGACTTGCTAGCGCCGCCCCGGCGACTGTGATACCAGCACAGGCAAACCCCGCGCCCACCAGGATCGCCAGAACAAGCGGCAACAGTGTAGCCACGAGCGCACGCCACCCGGTCAACCCGTGCGCCGAGCGGACCGCCATGAAATTGCACACCAGCGTCCAGGTGCCCACGCCCGCCGCCACTGCGCCCGGCAAGACCATCACCAGGCTCAGCAACTGCGGCGCCACTGCCAGCGCAGTGCAGGCAAGCGTTTGCCCTACACTCCCCTGCCCGCCCATGATGCGCGCCGCCAGATGCGCCAGCAAGCCATAGATGAACCACACGATCAGAAAACTCAACGGCGTGGTAATGACGCCGAGGAGCGCCCATGGGCTTGGGGCCAACGCCTTGGCGATTTGCCAGCCCAGGTTATACCATTGATTGAACGTCGCCAGCGCCCTGGGATTGCCACTCACTCCGGCATACCAGGACATTTGCATCAGGTGATTCAGGACCGTCTCCTGCACCCTATCTATCGGCGGCGCAAAGGCCCACTCGGCTAGCCGACCTATCGCACCGGTCACGCCAACGAGCAGGCCCACCACGATGATGAGGGTCAACGCGCGCTTGATCCGCTGCGTATCATCTCGCATCCCGGTATAGGTATCCTCGCGCAGAAAGAACGCGCCCCACACTGTCTGAACCAGATTAGGTCTTGCTTCCACTTGGCCTCCTTTCAGGATAGAGAAACCCTCCCGAGGGTTTCTCAACCTTGCAAGGGTTGCTATCGCCGCAGGACCTTGACGACTGCGCGCGCAACCCAAAAGACCGACCAGGCAGCCAGCGCTATGCCCGCCAACACCACCGTCTGCTCATCCACGATTGGCTCGACGTGCGTGCGCTCCGGTGTGATTTCGGCCAGGGCCAGGGGCTTGGTGATGGTGCCCGCGCCCCCACCTGCGCCAGTCTCACTCTCGCCCTGATCCCACTCTTCGCCAAAGCCCAGGCCGAACGCATAGGTCGCGCTGGCGATGGGAATGACCGTCTTTTCGCCCGCTGTCACAGGCATGCCGAACACAGCATTGACATTGGCGTTCTTTGACAGCTCATCAAACCGGATAAACAATTGATCAACGTGATCTTGAGACTTGTCCGCCGTCATTGTCTCTGCCCTCCTTTGACTGTTGCTAATCTCACTGCGATTTCGGCCAGGAACCAGATGAACAATGCCCCGGCCGCCAAACCGATCAACATACGCGCTGTCTCGTCGCGGATAGGGATGCGCCCTGCGCCGCTCGGCCCTCGCTCGATGAGCGCCCGCGGCCGGATGCTCACCACCCCCGCGCCCCAGCCCGAAGCGCCGTCCATGCGGATCACCGCACGACGACGTACCCACCAACTCACCTCTGCCTCGGGCATAATCTGCTTTTGCCCTACACGGATCGGCTCACCTCGAATGATGCGTCGATGAATCAATGGCATGTTCATCTCCCCCTTTGGCACGCTGCCTATCGGAATACGCAACGCGCGCAATGCTCTACTCTCCGCGGTTTACGCTCAACAGGCCCTTGACGAACGCTTCCTGCTCTGCCCGTGTCTTGACCAGGCGATCCAGCAGCGCATCGCGCAGCGCATCCAGGACGAGGCCTATCTCCGGCCCCGGTTTCATCCCCAGCGACTGCTGCAAATACTTGCCGTCCAGCGCAGGGCGCACATAGCGCAGCTCGCACGCATAGTGATGAATCTGGCGCGCAGCCCGCTTGCTTTCCGCCGCCACCCATCCCACAAACAAGGCCGCATCGTCCAGGTCCTTTAAAAGACGGACTAGAGCACTGGCCTTTTGGCGGTGCGAAAGCACGGGGAGAATCTTTCTAAGCGACGCCACCTGTCGCAAGTCGTCGGCCTGGGTGCTGGGGACTTTGAGCCGCGTGATGACTGCTTCCACCGCCGTCGCATCGAGCCGGTAGCATAGCAGCCCCAGATAGGCGAATGCTCGCAGGCCAATACCGTTGCGCTTGGGCACAGGCCACTGACCGCTATCGAGCGCCTCGCGGACACTCGCGTATTTCCCTTGCAGCCAGTCGTCGCATGTCAGCGTCACATAAATCTGCTGGAGCACGCCCAGTTGGCGCAGCCGACACAACGCGACTTCGGGCCGGGCTTCCTGAAAGATGGCTGTGAGCTCGTGGCGGATGCGGTCGCCGGACACACGGCCCAGCAAATCGAGTGCGTGCGTCATCAGCTCCAGCGTGCGCGGCTCGATATGAAAGCCCAGGCGCTGCTCAAAGCGCACCGCACGCAGCATCCGCGTCGGGTCCTCGACAAAGCTCAGGCTGTGCAGCACGCGAATGACGCCGTCGCGCAAATCCTGCTCGCCACCGTAGAAATCCAGCAGCTCGCCCCAGCGGTCCGGGTCGAGGCAGATCGCCAGCGTATTGATCGTAAAATCACGCCGGTGCAAGTCCTGCTTGATAGATGACCGCTCGACCTGGGGCAGCGCACTGGGGTGCGAATAGAACTCGGTGCGGGCGGTGACGAAATCAATAGAGGTCGGCATCTCTCCGACTGCAGACTGCTGACCGCTGGCCGCAGATTGTTCATCGTCTTCTTCGTCAGCAGCAGACGATAGACGATCGGGGAGGGATGACAAGCTATTCGCAATGACCCATTTCGCCGTGCCAAACCGCGCGTGGCTCTTGACGCGCCCGCCGCGCTCCTTGGCCAGTTGCCGGGCCAGCGCGATCGCATCGCCCTCCACCACCAGATCCACATCGCCGATTGGGAAACCCAGCAGCAGGTCGCGCACGATGCCGCCGACAAAATACACGCCAAAACCCATCCCGCGTGCGACGGCGGCAACATTGCGGATGAGCGCCAACAGCGGCGCAGACAGCGCATCCTCCAACTTGGCAGCCACCTCGACATGACGCGGCGAAGTCGGCTTGGCCCACAGCTTGATGAGGTCGGTGCGCGTGACGATACCGACGACCTGACCTTCTTCAACGACCGGCACCTGCCCCCAGCCGTGCTCGATCATCAGCTTTTCAAGCTTTTCCACCGGGTCAGCGGGAGTCACAAAGACCTCCCCCTGATCCATCACGCGCTCAACGGGGCGATTGCCCAGGCCATGCTGCATCGCGCGGTCAACGCCCCGGCGCGTGAGCAGCCCGACGACGCGCCGATCGCGCACGACAGGGTAGCCCTCATGCCCGGTGCGCGTCATCCGCCTGGCAGCTTCGGCAACGAACGTGTCTGGCGTCACGGTCTGCACGGGGCGGGACATGATCTGCCCCACCGTTGCCGCCGGACGGACAAACTGCGGCAGCACCTCGAGCAACTCGCGCAACACGTCATCTAGAGCGCGGTCGCGGATAAGGGCTGCCGCCGCACGGTTGTGTCCCCCGCCGCCAAAGTGCGCCGCAATCTCGCCTACATTGACGTCGTCCGTCGCGCTGCGGCACACCATCTGGATGCTGCCATCCAGCGCGACCAGAACGAACAACGCCTCCGGGTCAAGCACATCGCGCAACTTGTGCGCCAGAGTCGAGACTTCTTCGGCGTAACCACGCGCCGCCTGCGCCGATACGACGATGGAATGTCCGGCAATGATGTGCGTCTGCGCGGACTCAAGCAGCCGGTCGAATAGCTCGTGCTGAGAAGCAGCCAACGGATGGTGGAGGAACTCGCCGACGACCTCCAGATTCGCGCCACACTCTAGCAGCCACGCCGCCGCGTGTGCGTCGCGCGACGTCGTCGTCTGGTATGAAAGCGACCCGGTGTCTTCGTATATGCCCAATAAAAGCAGCGTCGCCTGCACGGGCGTGAGGCTGACGCTCTGCGCCTGCAGCTCTTCGACAAGCAACGTCGTCGTCGCGCCAGTAGGATTGCCTCGATACGTCCAGCCTGGGGGCAATTCGCGGGCGAGCGGGTGATGGTCGAGGATGTGGACCGGCGTTGCGGGACCAACGCCTTTGACGGTGACCAGTCCTTGCGTATCCACCAGCATCACCTGTCCGACGGTCCGGCGCGGCAGGTCGCTCGCCTCGACGAACGGCAACTCGTCGGCATAGATCGAGCGGAACGCACGGACATTGCGGTTGCAGCGGCGGGGCAACACGGGCACAGCCGCCGGATCGAGCAGCCACGCTCCCAACTGGGCCGCCACCGCATCAAAGTCGGCGTTTTCGTGTGTCAGAATGAGTGTGAGTGTAGAAGCCGGCATAACCCAGATTATACCGCAAGCAAGGCAAAACAGGATAATGCGAACGAGCACAGGCAGGGCTCTGCCAAAGTCAGGTCAGGCAGGACCTGACACGAAACGGATCGCGCGGATAAAGCGCAGACGGCAGATGGCGACAAGGTGAAACGTGCTATAATGCCTTGCCGTGGAAATGGAGCCGATGAAAATGGTGCGGGCGTGAGAAGCGCAGGGCAAATGCCACAAACACAGGTCCAGGCCGACGATAGGATGCGTGAGTTGCGCCCGTTGCGCTGGTTCCTGATTCTGTGGGTCGGCCTGGTCTACCTCTGGGGAACACTACAGTTGCTGCGCGCTCCAGAGAGGGAGCTGCTCTTTAGTGCACTCATAGTGGCACACGCCGCACTCTACTGGATCAGCCTGTCTCTGATCCACCACCATCTCCGACTTTTACTCTATTGCGTGGCCCAGGCGGCCATCGTGGTGACGATCAGCATCGTCACCTACAATCCACTAGTGATCCTCGGCCTGTACGAAGCGTTAATCGGGGCCACTGTGCTGCTCCTGGGACAGGCGCGCCCGTGCGCCGTGGCTGTGGTCGGCTATCTGGCGCTGGCCATACTCAATCTCCGGCCGTTGGCGCCGGCCTATAACGACTTTGCGGTGGTGCTGACATTCGTCGTACCGGTGACACTGTTCGTGGTCGGCGGGGCCGCTATGTTTCTCCGGCAGTCGAACGACCGGGCGCGCATCCAGGCGCTGCTGAGCGAACTCGAAGCCGCCCATCGTCAACTAGCCGATTATGCCGCGCGGGTCGGAGACCTCACCTTGACCGCCGAACGCCAACGCCTGGCCCGCGAGTTGCACGATTCGGTGACCCAGTCCCTCTACAGCGTGACACTTTACGCCGAAGCGGCGGCCCGTTTACTGGCAGATGGCCAGATGGCAGAGGCCGCCGGCCATCTGCATGAATTGCGCGATACGGCGCAAGAAGCGCTGCGCGAGATGCGACTGCTCATTTTCGAGCTGCGTCCTCTGGCGTTGGAAAAGAGTGGGCTGGCCGCCGCTCTCCAGGCGCGGCTTGAGGCAGTCGAAGGTCGTGGAGGCCTGCAAGTCGAATTCCAGGCGGAAGGCACAGAACGATTGTCATCTGCTGTCCAGCAGGAACTGTACCACATCGCTCAGGAAGCCCTCAACAATGTGCTCAAGCACGCCAAAGCCCAGCGCGTGCAGGTCCACTTGCAGTTCCAAGATACAACTACCCATCTAGAAATCTGCGATGACGGCATGGGGTTTGCTATAGGGCAAGTCCAAGAGAGCGGCGGGTTGGGCCTACCGGGGATGCGGGAACGAGCACAGAAAATCGGCGGGAAATTACTGATCGAGAGCACGTCGGGGAAAGGGACGAAAGTGGCGGTCGAGATTAGCACTAGCCCTCAACTCATCACGCCGCGCATCGGCGGATTGCCTGAAAATGCTGCAAAGTGGGCAACGGACTAGATGAGCACCGCCTCTTTTGCCGCCGAACTCGAGAATCTCACTGTGATCCGCCGCTTTGCAGAAGAGACGGCCCAGGGCCTTCAGGCTCGCCAGGCGGCGATCAACGATATGATCCAAGCTGTGGACGAAGCAGTCACCAACATCATCGTCCACGGCTACGCCGGCAGGCCAGGGCCAATAGAGGTCGAACTGAAGCGAGAAAGCGACTCGCTCGTCGTATGCTTGCGGGATCAGGCTCCTCGATTTGATCCCACGACTGTCCCGTCGCCCGATTTGACGTTGGCGCTAGAGAAACGTGGTCCGGGCGGACTGGGTCTTTATCTCATTCGCCAGTTCGTGGATCAGGTGCGTTATCGTGCGATGCCCCAGGGAGGCAACGAGCTGACCCTGGTGAAGAAAGCCTTTTGAAGAATGTTGGGTTACCTCATCTTGGTTGGCCTCCTCGGTCTCCTCCCAAGTCTCGGGCTTTTGGGGTGGCTGATTCGCAAACGCCGATCCAGGCTGGCTTCCTCGCCCAAGTCTCAAGCCGCCGCTTCTTTGCCGAGTGATCCTCAGCGACCCGGTGCCTCTCCCAACGCTTTTCGGGCATATGCGGTGGCGATCCTTGCCTATGCAGTTGGGGGATGGCTGCTAGCCTCCCAACTCGCGGATTACACCGAATACCGTTTCCCCATCCGGCAAGGGACCGTGCTATCCATGGAACTGCGCACATCCGAGTCTGGTCAAGTGGATCGGCCCTATCTAACGATCCAGGTGGATGGCACTCAGGAGATCGTCCACGCCTTTTTGATTCGGAATGGTCCCGGCAATAGCATCCCGCGGCATGTACATTTCCCCTATTCCGGTGACGCTACGCGCGAAGTGTGGTTGCTGGAAGAGAACAACGATCTTCGTGGTGGGTTGGGGCTTGTTGCCATCGGGGCCATTGCCCATCTGCTGGGCTATCTCATCAGCAAGGGGGCGTTTCCTTTTCACGCGTGGGGAAAGGCCAAGTCCGTCAAGAGTTGAAATAGCAGCCGGTAGGTTACCCTGAAGACAAAGCAACGTGAGTTTTCCGGCGAAGCAGATCAACAAGAGATGGCTGCGCTTGTGTATGCCTTCCGCAGCGGCAACTTGCATGTCGTGGATCTGCCCTACCGCCTCAGTTCTTGGGCTTTTGACTATCCCGAAAACATCAGGCTATGGGTCAACGACGGAGGTCAATTGCTGGCCTGGGTCGTGATGCAGACGCCGTTCTGGACGATTGACTATGCTTACCATCCCAGTGCAGACAAGACTCTCTATCAACAAATCCTGGCTTGGGCGGATAGCCGGGCATACCAGGTTCGCGGGACTGCAAGCGGGCATCCTATGTGGTTTGTAAATGTGCTTGCCGGCCAGGCGGACCGTATCCGTGACCTTGAAGAAGCCGGGTTCGCATCGCAAGCAAATGTGGGCAAAGATTCTTGGTCAAGAGTACTGATGCTGCGCTCAGCGCAGATACCGGTCGCAGATTGCACCGTGTCCCCAGGTTTCGTAATTCGCCCATTAGCCGGAGAGAGCGAAGTTGAAGCCTATGTCGAATTACACAGAGCCGTTTTTGAGAGCAAGAATGTGACAGGTGAGTGGCGTAAGCGCACGCTACGCCGTCCAGAATATATACCTGACTTGGATTTGGTAGCCGTCGCTCCTGATGGCCGCCTTGCCGCGTTTTGTGTTTGTTGGCTCAACAAAAATCCTGAAGAAAAACCAAGCGGTCAAATTGAACCACTTGGAGTACACAAAGACTTGCGCAAGTTAGGATTGGGACGGGCAATCCTTTCAGAAGGTTTGAGGCGGTTGCATCTGCACGGCGCGCACAAGGTATATGTCGAAACCGACAATTATCGAAATGCCGCCTTTGGACTCTACGAGTCGGTTGGATTCTACGTGATACAGGATGTCTT
>Ga0315268_10002658_pt1 | contig 20019 bp, 21 predicted proteins | sample C1_top_MG_FD_204535 | JGI IMG/M metagenome (GOLD analysis project Ga0315268, IMG submission 204535) | Sediment microbial communities from Yellowstone Lake, YNP, Wyoming, USA - C1_top | ecosystem: Environmental > Aquatic > Freshwater > Lake > Sediment | place: USA: Wyoming | collected 2017-08-01
TGCGGATGCGGGTGGATGAGCCGTTTGTGTTTGCGGCGTTTGGCGACCTGCGTGAGACGGAGACCAACAACCATACGTCGAGCGATCCGGAACGCCGGCAGGCGATCATCAAGGCAATGTCGGACTTGAATCCGAGTTTCATCCTGGTGAGCGGCGACCTTACGCTGAGCGGCGCGAACGCGCAGGACTGGAACGAGTGGGACCAGGAAACGGCGGAATGGAAGAAGAAGCAGATCCCGGTGCTGCCGGTGCTGGGAAATCACGATGTGAATGGCGGGCTGAGCGGCGCGCTGAAGAATTATTTCGACCGCTTTCCGCTGCTCCAGCAGAACCGTTACTACTCGGCGCGGACGGGCCACGTGCAGATCTTCTGCCTGGATTCGACGCAGCCGACGGCATCGGGGCCGCAATTCGACTGGCTGAAAGATAAGCTGGGGCATTTGCCGAAGGAAATCGATTTTGTCGTGTTCCTGATCCACCATCCACCGCTGACCCACTCCTCGGACAGGCTGTTCGGCGGCGGACATTCCACGCGTCCTTCGGAGATGGCACTGGGACATTGGCTGGAGGAGATGCAGGGAAAGTCGTCGGCCAAGTTCGTGGTCATCGCCGGGCACGTCCATAACTACGAGCGCTACGAGCGCAACCAAGTGCTTTACATCGTGAGCGGCGGGGGCGGCGCAACGCCGTACGAGATCAAGCGAAGCGACCAGGATGGGTATAAAGACCAGGGGCCGAGCTACCACTACCTGCGAATCTCGGTGAATGGGTCGCAAATGCGGATCGGGATGGAAAAGCTGCAGATGATTAACGGGAAGGCCTTTTGGAATGAACGAGATATGATTTCCCTGACGGGTGCGAACCCGCATGGCGCGGAAAAGCCGAGCCATACCCTTCCAAAAGACCAGTGAGTAGGGCCAAAATCGGTCCGGCGACCGGGCCGAGGGGTGATTCGGCAATTGAAAGCTTGCCAAGTCGTTGGAAAATCTGAGATTGTAGTGCTTCACACGGATGAATCCCGGCCGGGAAGTTTGGCCCGACGTGTTGGTAAAACGCGGTTTCTAACGACGGAGTGGAAGCGATGACGAAAGCGGATCTCATCGAAGAAGTCTCGCGGTTGGCTGAACTTACGCGGAAAGATAGCGAAGTAATCGTGGAAACCATCTTTGACAGCGTGGTACGAGCGCTGCGGGTGGGCGACAAGATTGAGATTCGCGGTTTTGGCAGCTTCCGGACGCGGCAGCGGAAGCCCCGCGTGGGACGTAATCCGAAGACCGGCGACCGGGTGGAAGTTCCGGCAAAGAAGATTCCTTTCTTCAAGCCCAGCAAGGAGTTGAAGGACCTGGTGAATAACGCGCCGGAGCATCCGCCGGCGGAAGCAGCGGGATAAGATCTTAGGAGTTTGTGAGAGCGCGACCTACGGGTCGCGCTTTTTGCGTTAGGGAAGGATGGCGAGGGCGGCAAACGCATCTCTCGGGATGACAAAAGAAAAGTGCACGTGAAACCCACATCTGCCAAACTAAGGCAGATGTGGGGCACCGAGGCAATTGCAATTCACCGGTAAATGAGCCGGGCTGGTGGTGACAAAAGGGATCCTTCGACTACGGACGCGATTTCGCGCGTCCTTCGCTCAGGATGACAAGCAACACGGGGCACGAAAGCAAGAACAGCAGGTGCTTCGCTGCGCTCCGCATGACCTTCCGTGGAAACCCACATCTGCCAAACTAAGGCAGATGTGGGGCACCGAGCGGGAACGCCGGCGCTACAGGAATGCGCGCAGGCGAGGGCGCCTGCGCCTCCACCACACCAAAAGCAAACGCAACGGCCGCCGAGTGTCCGCGCTCCACAACCTAGGGGCGGACGGCGAGGGCGGCCATCATGCGGCCGGTGGCGTGTTCGCGGCGGTGCGAGAAAAATAGATCGGTGCGGCAGGCGGTGCAGAGGTCGAGCGAAGAGATATTCGCTGCCGGGAGGCCGGCGTCCAAAAGCTGGCGGCGGTTGGCCGCGACGAGGTCGAGGTGCCGGGAGAGCGCGGGCTCGCCGTGCCCGGGAGCGCGCTGGTTAAGGAATAGCAAGGGGTAGCGGGTGTGCAGCGACCAGGAATCGAAGACGTCCTCGAAAAGCTCGGCGGCATAGGCGAACTGGGATTGAAATTCGCTTTCGACCTCTTCGCCGATCTCGTAACAACATTTTCCGATGCCAGCGCCCAAGACGGCGAGGATGTCGCGCGGGGCGGAATGAAAGTGGCGGCGCATCTCCCCGATCCCTTTTTCGACGATGCGCTGGACGGTGCCGCGCCATCCGGCGTGGAAGACTCCGATGGCCTGGCGCACGGGATCGACGACAAGGACAGGCAGGCAGTCGGCAACCTTGACGGCAATGACGACCCCGGGAAGGTCGGTGATGAGTCCATCGCCGGAGCGGACGGTTGCGGTGTCGGCGGCGACGGCGGCGGTGACGCGGTGGATGATCCCGGAGTGGATCTGGCTGAGATTGACGAGCGGCCAAGGCTTGGAGCGGGTGGGGGCACCGAGAGCGCGGAGAAAGAGACGGCGGTTGCGGTGGACGTTTGCCTGAGCATCTTCCTGGGTGTAGCCGAGGTTGAGCTGGTCGCCGCCGTATTCGGGCGTGACGCCGCCGGAACGGGTGCTGAAGCCGTGGAGGAGCCATGGGAACGAGGCAAGAGCGGGTGCGGTGAGGACTTCGATGGGGTGCTGGGACACGGCACGGGGCGCGGCTTTGCGGCGATCGCGCAAGCTACGCTGCGACTCGATCGCGGAGCGCGGCGATTTCGGGCGCTGGAGCCCGTTCTCGCGACGCCAGGCCTGCTGGATCTCCTCGGCGGTGTAGAACTCGGCCACCGGTTGGGTGGCTTTGCCGGCGCGCACGGGTGCCGCCTTCGAAGAACGGGTCTTCGCAGCGGTGCGCGGAGCTTTCGGCTTGCTGGATTTGCGGCGCGGAGTCACTCCCTGGATTGTAAATGAAGATTCAGGCCGCTCCCCGGGACGACGATTTGCCGGGGAGCCGGTGCGTCGCATAAACTTCTTAAGTCATGTTTGAAGAATTCACAGTGAAAGACCGCTGGACCGGCGAAGAAGTGCGCTGCGTGTACCAGGCGACGATCTCGGCGATTGCGACGCGGCATGCGGACGCAATCGACATCAAGTTCATGGCCAACGACCGCGCGGTCTGGATCGCGCTGCCGCATCCGGCGTGGGGAGAGTACCAGCGCCGCACCGGCAAGATCATCACCGATCCGCTGGCCGTGGACACGGCCGGTCATTATCTGAAGTCCATCATCGAAAGCGGCGAAGAGAGCGGGCGCGACATGTATTCGCCGAATATGGCGGAGACGCTGGAACACGTGGACGCGGTGGTAAAAACAGCGCTTAGTGCTTAGAGCTCAGTGCTTAGGAAGTTTGGAAGCCCCGGATGAGTCCGGGGCTTTCTTGTTGGCGCGAGAATCCTCGTCGGGCGTGCGCCCTCCTCGGAAATCTTTCCTGCCGCACGGCCCGCCCAGGGCGGCCGCCCTGGGCTCTGGCTTCGCGCGCGAAAACCTGCGCGCTGCGCGACCCTCGCCAAGCTCGGGAAGAGATGCGGAAGCAATATGTAGGAAGTCAACGGCCCCACCCTTCCCAAAAAACGGGAAGGATGGGCCACCCGGCCAACTTCCCCACCCGCGGGCACGCTGCGCGGCCCTCGTGAAGCTCGGGAGGGGGCAATGCAGCAAATCCACTTTCCCAAGACGTTCTACATCACTTCGCAGAGTGCGGTGGGACACAGCGGGAGGGTTTCCGGGCGACCTAAGGTTGAAAGGCATTTTTTATTGATAGAGAGCTGGAGGCATTCATGCCAATAACAAAAGAAGACGCGCTGGAATATCACTCGAAGCCGCAGCCGGGAAAAGTTTCGGTGACTCCGACGAAACCCTGCCGGACGCAGCGCGACCTGAGCCTGGCGTATACGCCGGGAGTGGCGGACCCGTGCCTGGAGATCGAGAAGAACCCCGCCGACGCCTACAAATACACAGCCAAGGGGAACCTGGTGGCGGTGGTGAGCAACGGGACGGCGGTGCTGGGCCTGGGCGACATCGGAGCGCTGGCCGGCAAACCGGTGATGGAAGGCAAGGGCGTCCTGTTCAAGAGATTTTCTGACATCGATGTATTTGACCTCGAGCTGGAGACCCACAACGCCGACGAGATCATCCGCACCTGCCAGATCCTGGAGCCGACCTTCGGCGGCATCAACCTCGAAGACATCAAGGCTCCCGAATGTTTCTACATCGAAGAGACCCTGAAGAAGACGATGAAGATCCCGGTCTTCCATGACGACCAGCATGGGACGGCGATCATCTCCGGGGCGGCGCTGATCAACGCGCTGGAAGTGGTGAAGAAAGACATCAAGGACGTCCGCCTGGTGGTCAACGGGGCGGGTGCGGCGGGGGTGGCGTGCACGCGGCACTACATACGGCTGGGCGTGCGCAAAGAAAACGTGATCATGTGCGACACGGCGGGCGTGATCTACAAGGGCCGCAAAGAGAAGATGAACCCGTACAAGGAGCAGTTCGCCTCCGACACCAAGGCGCGCACGCTGGCCGAGGCGGTGGCGGGCGCCGACGTGTTGCTGGGACTTTCGGCGAAAGGCTGCTTCACGGCGGAGATGATCCAGTCGATGGCGGCGCGTCCGATCGTGTTCGCGATGGCGAACCCGTACCCGGAGATCTCGTTCGAAGAAGCCAAGGCGGCAAGGCCGGACGTGATCATGGCGACCGGGCGCAGCGATTATCCGAACCAGGTGAACAACGTGCTGGGCTTCCCATTCATCTTCCGCGGAGCGCTGGACGTGCGGGCGACGCAGATCAACGAGGCGATGGAGCTGGCGGCGACCCGGGCGCTGGCGGCGCTGGCGAAAGAAGACGTGCCGGATTCGGTCTGCCGCGCCTACGGCGTGGAGCGGCTGGCCTTCGGCGAGGATTACCTGATCCCGAAGCCGTTCGACCCACGGGTGCTGGTGTGGGAGGCGTCGGCGGTGGCGCGGGCGGCGATGGAAAGCGGCGTCGCACAAAAGCCGGTGGACATCGTGCAGTACCGCGAAGAGCTCGAGCGGCGGCTGGGCAAGGCGCACGAAGTGATGCGCGCGATGGTGCACAAGGCGCAGGCACGGCCCATGCGGGTGGTCTTTCCCGAAGGCGAGAACGACAAGATCCTGCGCGCCTGCCACATCCTGCTGGATGAGAAGATCGCCAAGCCGGTGTTGCTGGGCAACGAGACGGTGATCCGGCAAAAGGCGGAGGAGCTAGGACTGCGGCTGCAGGATGCCGTGGTGGTGGATCCGGAACATTCGGAGGATCGCGAGCGCTACGTGGAGGAGCTGTACGAGCTGCGGCAGCGCAAGGGCATCACGCTATCAGAGGCGCGCGAGTCGATCAAGAACTACAACGCCTACGCGTCGATGATGGTGCGGCTGGGCGATGCCGATGCGCTGGTATCGGGCGTGACCCAGCACTATCCGGAGACGATCCGTCCGGCGCTGCAGATCATCAAGGTGCGCGAAGGGATCCACAAGGTCTCGGCGATGTACATGATGGTGACGCGCAAAGGCGAGGTCTATTTCCTGGCGGACGTGGCGGTGAACATCGAACCGACGGCGGAAGACCTGGCGGAGATCGCGCTCTGCACGGCGCGGGAGGCACGGCGCTTCAACATGGAGCCGAGAGTGGCGATGCTGTCGTTCTCGAACTTCGGAAGCACCTCGCACGGGCTTTGCGACAAGGTCAAGCGCGCGGTGGCACTGGTGCGCGAGGCCGACCCGATGCTGATGATCGACGGCGAGATGATGGCCGACACGGCGACGGTGCCGGAGCTGCTGAAGGAGTATCCGTTCTCGACCTTGAAGGGCGCGGCCAACGTGCTGATCTTCCCGGACCTGCAATCGGGCAACATCGCTTACAAGCTGCTGATGCGTTTGGGCGGCGCCGAGGCGATCGGTCCGGTGCTGATGGGGTTGAGCAAGCCGGTGCACGTGCTGCAAAGAGGCGCGGCGGTGGAAGAGATCGTCAACATGGCGGCGTTGGCCGTGGTGGACGCACAACTGTTGGAGAAGCCGACGCAAGTCAGTTCGAAGGAATTGGCGGCAAAGTAAATCTCGATCTTCGAGTCGCCGAATCTCGAATCTGAAGGCTTCACCAAAAAGGCACTGAGAAGCTGGGAATGGTTGGGGGAATCATTCCGGGCGACTCGGTGCCTTTTTATTCGGGTTAGGCGACCACGCGGGGACGGTCGCGCACCGGAACCGCCTCGGCAACTACGGCTTCCTGGCGGACCTCGGTGAGCCGGGCGAGGGTGAAGGCTCCCAGCGACATCACGATATCGCGGACGGCGACGTCGAGGAAGGCGAATTGGGCGACGAGTTGGAACGCGATGCCGAGCAGCCAGAGCATCACGATGTAAGCGCCCCAACGGGTCAGGTTGGAGAGCACCACGAGCCCGGCGACGATCTCAATGACCCCGACGACGTGCATGAAAGTGGTGGGCTGCAGGTGCAACATCCGCGGTACGGCGGGATGCAGGTAGTGCTCCCAGTTGGTCAGCTTGTTGAGGAACTTGTCAGCTCCGGCGACGATCGGTACGAGTCCGAAGGCAAGGCGCAATACCCACCAGGCCTGGTTCAATCTTGTGTCAAAACGCATATCCACCTCCACCGCAATGGAGCCAACGAGGGACCTGGAGGTTACAAGGAAATAGCTTGTAACCATTCCCCGGGAAAAGACCTCTATTCAGTTGAAGAGGAGCTCATGCAGACACAAGCCGTGACGGTGCTGGAGCAGAGCAGTTGGTCGGACGAAGAGATCATGGACCGAGTTCTCGGCGGGCAGACCGAGCTCTACGAATTGTTGATGCGACGGCATAACCAGAAGCTTTACCGGGCGGTGCGGGCCGTACTGAGGGACGATAGCGAGGCCGAAGACGTGATGCAGGAAGCGTACGTGCGCGCCTTCCAGAACCTGGGGCGATTCGAACGCCGCGCCAGCTTCTCGACCTGGGTGACCCGGATCGGGGTGAACGAGGCCCTCGCGCGGCTGAAATCGCGGCAACGGACCGAGATGGACTATCTCGAAGAGTGCGTGCTGGAGGGAAATGCGGTGGGAGCAACGACGAAGAATCCGGAAACCGCCAGGGCGGACAGCGAGGCTCGCGAGTTGCTGGAAGAAGCGATCCTGCGGCTCCCGCTGGACTATCGCACAGTCGTCATGATGCGCGACGTGGAAGAGATGACAACGGCGGAAACCGCGGCGGCACTGGAAGTAACCGAGCAACTGGTGAAGGTAAGATTGCACCGGGCGAGAGCGATGTTGCGCCGCGAACTGTATGCACGGGTGGGCGCAACCGGCACCGAGGCTTTCCAGTTCCATGCGACACGGTGCGACCGGGTGGCAGCGGCGGTGCTTCAGAGAATCTCAGCGCTTTAGAGTCAAAACCTTGGACCACGGATTTGCGCGGATCCACACAGATCAAAGAAGAGCCAGGCACCAAGCCTGGCTTTTTAATCGTTAAGGCTGCTCCTCTATACTGTTGGGCATGTACGCGCGCAAGATACGGGTGGAGTACGAAGAGAAGGGCCAACGGGTGGCGGCTCCGCTCAAGTGGCTCGACAGTTTCTCGATGCGGAGTTTCACCAACGACCCGGTGTTCGACGACACCCTGCCGGTCGCGGATGGATTGATCGAAATCGGGACGCGGGTCCCGCTGGAGCTGCTGCGCGAGCGCATGGAAGACTGGTTCCGGCGCAAGAGCTACCTGGCGAAAGAGGCGCGGCTGGTGGTGACGGAGTAGGGAGCGTCCCTGCGGGACTCTGGGATGCGTGCCGGATGCACCCAGCACTGACGTGCTGGGCTAACGAATGGCGCCCCGTCGGGGCTCCTGCACAGTGTTGAACGTCGCAAGGAAACGCCCTGCTCCAGCGCTAAAGCGCGTCTTCCTTAAGCGCGTTTTTCATGAGCCTGAAGGCCCACGCTCCCACCGGAAGTCAAAGACCGGCTGGTGGTGACACAAGGGATCCTTCGACTACGCTGCGCTTCGCTCAGGATGACAAACCCTAACCTATCGGGCGCCAAGAAAAAGTCGATCAGGGTGACGAGTAACCCTCGCGCATGGGAGGTCAACTGCCCCACCCGATGACATTTACATTCCCGATTATCAATATGCTACGTAGGGGCCGGGGCCGGCGGGCGTGTTCTGCCCTTCGATGGCGGTGAAGACGGTGCGTCCGTAGAAGAACGGCAGGCCCCAGGCAAACGATCCCGTGTTCGGGCCTCCCAGGGTCGGGAGTACCAGGAAGGTCTGGTGCGCGAAGAGCGCGTCGGCGTTGTCGATGGTGAAGGTGATGGGCGTGCTCGCCCCAAAGGTGCCGTTGATGAAGGCGGTCATGGTCTGCGCGGCCGAAGGGCAATAGAAGCTGGGAGCATCGGTGCAGACGGGTATCCCCGTGGTGTTGGCGTCGAGGAAGAAGATGCCGTTGGAACCGCTGTCGATATAGCTGCCTGAGTAGTTTTGCCCATTGAGCCGCGTCTGGAAATCTCCAAAGGCATCGAGTCCGACCACCAAGGCAGATCCGAGGGCGTTATCGGACTGCGTGCCGATGCCGAAGGTCATGGTTCCGGCAAGCGTCGTGGCGCCGGGGGAAGCGACCGACGGGAACTGCAGGACGACGCCGTTGTTGTCGCTGCTAAACATCCAGACAGGATTGTTGACCTGCTGGGAGACGGCGACGATGGTCTCGACACATCCGGACGAGGGGCAGAGATAGTAAAGCTTGGCGCCGGTCTGGGCGGCGCAGTAGCCGCCACAGTCCTGCCGCCAGTTGCCGACGCCGAGGATGCCGTTGGCTCCGAGAGCGGTGACCGAATCGCCGTTGGGGCCGGTGTTGCTGCACGCGGTAGGAACCGGAAACTGGTTCTGGTCGTCGATCACCTGGATGGGAACGGAGGAGGCGATTTCGCCGGCCAACTTGACGTCAGCGGGAGCGACCGCGCCCCAGGTGAAGCTGTCGACAAATTGGTTGCACTCCAAGAGGGTGTTGGAGCTGACCGTCTCGCGGGTGAGGGGCACGGTGATGGTCGAGGCCAAAAGACGAAGTCCGATCGAACCGGTGTCGACCAAAATGTTGGGAATGGTCTGGCAGTTCGTGGTTCCCGGCGAGCAGATGGTGACGCTGGCGAAGGCTCCGTTGGTGTAGGCGTTATTGGGATCGGCTCCCGCGCTGACCGAGATCGGCGCCGTATTGGCCTTGCTGGAAGAGGCGGTGGGCGTGGTCGAGGAGCTGGAGCCGCCCCCACCGCCTCCGCAGGCGACCAGAAAGAGCACGCACGGGAGCAACAGAATCGCGAGCTTCTTCACTACTGGATCTCCTTCACATCCACCCCAGCGGGAACGCTGTCGGCGAGATAGGCGCGTCCGTGGAAATCGCGGGCGTGGCCGGAGAGTTCGACGACAAGGTTGCCGGCCTGGATGCGCCGTGTGCCGCGCGCGCGCCGAAGCTGCGCCTGCTGAATGTAGGTATCGAAATGGCGGCCCATCAACTGGCGCAGATCAGGCTTGTAAGGTCCACTCCAGGCGACGGCGAAGACGACGCCGGAGGGCGAGGCGTACTCGCGCACCACGGTGCCGGTGGCGGCCGTCATCTCGTGGACGGCGAACCTGGAGTTGGCGGTGACGCGGGGCGTCGCCTTGAGGCGCACCGCGTCGTTGACGACGGTGCTGCTGTTGGCGCCAAGTTCGGCGGTGGCCGTCGAGACCAAAAGCAGCGAAACCATGATGGCCGCGGCCGCGCGAGGAAAGACGATCTTGAAGTTGGTCATAAGAGCCGTCCCAAACCGATATAGACGAGAGAATCAGGCCAGGGTTCACCCGGCCCTTTGAGTATTGGAAACCCCGGGCGGAGGACCGAGTTGTTCGTGAAATTGGCGGTGGCTCGGCGAAAAGTCCGCGAGGATGGGTCGCATAAGACCTTGGTGGCAAACAAAAACGCCGCTGACGGGCAGCGGCGTTGAAAACAAGCGGAAGGTACTTAGAACGTGGCTTTGGCCTGTTCGAAGGCTCCGTCGGTGCTGAGCTTGACGACCATCAGGACCTTGTCGTCGATGTGCGGGCCGCCGCGGGCGAATTCATTGACCTCGGCGAGCACGAGAGAGACGATCTCGCGGGCCGGGAGGTGGCGGTGCTTGGCGACCGATGCGGCGATGCCTTCGGTCTCAAATTCATCCTCGTTGATGTTGCAGGCCTCGCTGATGCCGTCGGTGGAGAGCACGAGGATGTCTCCGGGAGCCATCTGCAGCGAGCCGCGCTCATACTCGACGTCGGGGAAAAGTCCGACGACGGTGCCGCCTTTTTCAAGCTTCTGGAAGCTGCCGTCGACGCCGCTGACGAGGATCGGCGGGCAGTGCCCGGCATTGATGTAGTGGAGGCCGTTGCGCTTGGTGTCAACCAGACCGAGGAAGCAGCTGAGATATTTTTCGCTCTTGGTGTCATTGAACATCATCTCGTTCAACGAGAGCATGAGCACTTCCAGCGAGTGCAGATGCATGGACAGGGCGCGCAGGGTGGCCTGCAGGTTGCTCATGACCAGGGCGGAGGCGACGCCCTTGCCTTCGACATCGGCGACGACGACGAGCAGCGTGGAGGGGCCGAGGGAGAGGAAGTCGTAATAGTCGCCGCCACATTCGAAACAAGGTTCGTTGGTGACCCAGATGTCGTATCCGTGAACGACGGGCGGAGTCTGCGGCAAGAGCGACTGCTGGATATTTCGGGCGACGGCCAGGTCGCGCTCCATGCGCTGCTTCTCGAGGGCTTCGCGGTGAAGGCGGGCGTTCTCGAGGGCCATCGCCATGTGTCCGCTGAGTTTTTCGAGGAACTCCTGGTCTTCGGCGGTGAACTTGCCGTTGACACTATTGAGCAACTGGATGACGCCGACGATCTCGTTGCTGCGGTGGCGGATCGGCAGGCACAACAGCGACTTGGTCCGGTAATTGAATTTCTGGTCGAAGCTGCGGTCGAAGAATTCGAGGGTGTAGGCGTCTTCGACGTTGATGGGCTTGCCGGTCTCGGCGACGTGTCCGGCGACGCCGCGGCCGAAGGGGACGCGAATCTCGGCCGACTCGAGGCCTTGCGCGACGATCGACCAAAGTTCCTTGTTCTGGCGGTCGACGAGGAAGACGGTACCGCGTTCGGCTTTGACCTCGGTCTTGGCGATGCGCAGGATGAGGTCGAGCAGCTCGGCGAGATCGAGGGTGGAATTGAGCAGGCGCGTGGCTTCAAAGAGCAACGACAACTGCTGGATCTGTTTCTGGCTTTCGGCGGCGGCAAACTGGCGCTGCGCGGCGATGCCGGCGACCTCGGCGTACATCGTCCACCACTGAACGATCGCGGACTGGGCGGGCTCGATGGTGTAGAGAGCGAGGACGGCGACCGGGCGGGCGTTGGCGATCAGAGGATAGACGGATACGAATGCAAGCTTCTGCGGGCTGGAGAAATCGAGCTTCTCGGGACCGGCGATGGCGAGGTTGGTGAAGGAACGGCGCTCGGAGATGGCCTTGCCCAGCGGCCCCTTGCCGATCTGGATGTAATCGTGGAGATGCGTGCCTTCGAGGCCGGCGCTGTTGGTGAGATAGCCGGTGGAACTGGTCTCGTCCCACAGCCAGAGTTCGGCGCGCTGCGCCTCGAATTCATGGACGAGCAGCCGGGTGATGTCCGCCAACATCTCTTCGAGCGGCTGCGTCTGCCCGAAGTGAGCGATGGCGTTGGCCAAAGCGTTCAGATAGTCCTTGCGATCGTGGGTCTTCGGAGCTGGGGCCGTGCCAGTAGCGTCCAAGTGCGTCGTCCTTAGGGACCGTCAGAGAAAAGCGAGCGCGGCGTGCCGCAGCACGCGTTAAGGGCAATGACGGTCCGGGTCTGAGTGCGGACTAGTGTAGGACAGGGTAGCTGGGAAGTAAATAACTCAAAGACCTTGCAAGGCGGGTTATGGCAGGGAGTTGCGAAAAGAATGCATGGCGGTAGGGGAAAACCATGAGAGGCCGGCTGGAGGGATTCCGTGGGGATCCCACATCTGCCAAGGGAAGGCAGATGTGGGGCACCCGGCGTGGACCTCCAAGGAAAAGCCCCACCCTGTCGCGTTGCGACAAGGGTAGGGCACCCGGAATCTTAGAATCAACAACCAAACCCAACGACTTTTGCTTCTTAACCTGAAAGCGCTTGCTTACTTGTCGTAGCGCAGCAGCGAGTGGACGTCGTAGGGCGCGAGTTTCTTGCGTCCGTTGAGGAAGTCGAGTTCGACGACGAAGGCGAGGCCGCGGATATCGGCGCCGAGCGACTTGGCCAAAGCCGCCGTAGCGCAGGCGGTGCCGCCGGTGGCGAGCAGGTCGTCGACGATGATGATGCGCTGGCCGGGCTGGATGGCGTCCTTGTGGATCTCGAGGGTGTCGGTGCCGTACTCGAGGTCGTAAGTCCACTTGACGGTCTCGGCGGGAAGCTTCTTGGGCTTGCGCACGGGAACGAAGCCGGCGTTGAGACGGTAGGCCAGGGTGGGGCCGAAGATGAATCCGCGAGCCTCGATGCCGAGGACAAGATCGATGTCCTTGTTGAGGTAATGCGCGGTAAGGGCATCAATGAGCTGGGCGAAGCCGAGCTTGTCTTTGAGCAGGGTGGTGATGTCGTAGAAGAGGATTCCGGGCTTGGGGAAATCCGGCACTTCGCGGATCAGTTTCTTGAGCGAATCGGCGCCCATCGTAGGAGCTTGCGACATGATGTTTACCAGGTCCCTTCGATACGGAATGATTTCAGGTCTTCGGTGGGTACGGCTTCGGAGACTGCGACGAGGTCGACGCGGGCGGCGCGGGGCCCCTGCTGGAGCAGCGAGTAGAGAGCGTCGAGCTGTTCCTTATTGCCGGCGGCGAGGACTTCGACGGAGCCGTCCTGGCAGTTGCGGACCCAGCCGGCGAGGCCGAGGCGAGCCGCTTCGTTCTCAACGAACCAGCGGAAGCCGACGCCTTGAACGCGGCCGGTAACGACAAATCTGCGAGCAGGATTCATTTCAGATTTCAGATTGCAGATTTCAGATTTGAAAAGCAAGTGCAATCAAAAGACCGGAAGTGCCGGGCCGGCCTTTTAATCTTAAATCTGAAATCTCAATTCTTAAATGTTTAGGCTCTCGAAAGGTAGGCGCCATCGCTGGTATCGACCTTGATCTTTTCGCCTTCGCTGATAAAGGGCGGGACGTAGACGACCAGTCCGGTCTCGGTCTTGGCCGGCTTGGTGACGGAGCTGGCGGTGGCCGACTTCAATCCCGGCTCGGTCTCGACGACCGTGAGTTCGACGGTCTGCGGCAATTCGATGCCAACGGCCTTGCCATCGAAAAACTCGACGGTGATCTGCAGGTTGGCGGTCAGGTATTCGACGGCATCGCCGAGGGTGTCGCGCTTGAGCGCGGTCTGCTCGTAATTCTCGATGTCCATGAAGTAGTAGTCATCGCCATCGGCGTAGAGGAACTCCATCTTGACTTCGTCGACGACGACCTTATCGATGGCATCGCCGGAGCGGAAGCGGTGTTCGAACATGGCGCCGGTGCGCAGGTTCCGCAGCCGGGCCTGGATGAAGGCACGCAGGTTGCCGGGGGTGCGGTGCTCGACGGCAAAGACCGAGTGGAGGTCGTTGTTGTGTTTGATAACCATGCCGGGTCGCATTTGAGTGGCCGGGATTGCCATGGGAAATTGCTCCTTACTGGATTCGAATCTTTCACGGTCCCGGCGCGGGCGCGGGACAGAACCTTTTGAATGATGCCTCGAACTGCCGTCGAGCTTTTGTGCACGCACCAGCGGTGAGACACCTTGCTACGCAATCATTGTCCACTGCCTGGGAGGGCGGGTTGGCGAGGTCAAAATCCGGGCAAACCACGCAAACGACAGGACCTAGCGTTTCGAAAAGAGGCCGGTCCGGGCGAGACAAACACTTTATTTTACCTTGAGTTAGCCTGATTTGGGAACCTCTTGGGCCGCGCCGGGGCTGGAGACAACAGCAAAGTTCCCGAAAACCCTCTAAACTGGAGTAGGGCAGTCCATTCGGTAAGGTTCTAACGGGACCCATGGCAACACCAATTGGCTGCAAGCCGGCGCTCCGCCCGCAGCACGCTTTGTGCGGCTGAGGTGGAGGCAATGGCAGGAGCCTAGTATGAGTAACACCAGCCAATCACTGATCGACAAGCTCATCAACAAGCCAAAACCCACCGCCAACATCCGTGGACCGAAGCGCCGCGGAACGACCGACGACGATGAAGGCCGCCGGGGACTCCACCGCCACCAGGAAGAAGTGGAAGACGGCCGGATGGATAACACGGACGAAGAAGGCCTGCGGGACGCGGGATAGAACATTTTTGATTTTCGATTTTTGATTTGCAGATCCAAAGCAGCAACGAACTTGCGTCGTACAAATCTGAGTTATCGAGGTTCTTATGGATGCCATCAAAACCATGGGCGACTACCGGTATTCGGAAAAGAACAGAACTGCCACCGCGATGACGTTCCTGCTGGTGGGCCTGGGGATCGGCGCCATCGCGGCGCTGTTCCTGACGCCCAAGACCGGGAAGCAGATGCGCCGACTGATGCGCCGCAAGTACCAAGACGCACGCGACGAGGTAGAAGAGTTGAGCGATCGCGCCGGCGACTACTGGGAGAAAGGCTCCGAGTGGGCCAGCGAACAGAAAGAACGGGTTGCTCCGATCGTCAGGAAGCTGCGGAAAAGCTAGTCGGAAGTCGAAGGTCGAAAGTCGGAAGTGGCCTAACGGCAACTGCGACAGCAACGCGCTGCAAAAGTGAAAAGCCCGAACCTTGGTTCGGGCTTCTTGATGTTTGGGGAAACGGTTTCTTAGTACATGTGGAAGTTGACTTCGATGTTGACCTGGACGGCGACCGCCTGTCCGTTCTTGCGGGCTGGATCGAATTTCCACTGGCGGACAGCTTCGATGGCCTTCTCGTCGAGACCGAGGCCGAGCGAACGCGCGACCCGCGCGTCATGCACTTTGCCATCGGGTCCAACCACGACGGTCAGCATGACGGTTCCCTGCCAATGCGCTTTGCGAGCTTCTTCAGAGTAATCAGGATCGGGATCGTAGATGGGGCGCGGAGCGCTGACGCCGCCGCCGACGCGGAAGACGCCGCCGCCGAAGCCGCCGCCGTATCCAGGACCTACGCCGGGACCCTGGCCGGAACCGATGCCGGTGCCGGTACCAGAACCGAGTCCGCCACCGATGCCGGTGCCCTGCGAAAGCGGTCCGGAGATCGAGGCCAACGGGTTCCCTAAATCACCGCTCTTGGGCAGATTGATCTGCGGAGGAACGACCACGGTCGGTTCCGCTATCAACTTCGCGTGCTCCGGAGGAACTACCTGTGGAGGCGTGATCTGCTCCAACGACTGCTTTGGAACGGCACCCTTGGGGGTCTGGAACTTTTCGCGGTTACCGCCGCCGCCACCGCCGCCGGTTTCTTCCTTATCGGGCTTGAGGAGAGGCGAGGTGTCGAGCTCGATGATGGTCGATGCCGTCTGCTTGAGCTGTTCCTTGTGACTCCAAGTCCAACTGCCGAGAAGGACCACGATGGAAACAAAAGCGATTTCCAGCAGGAAGGACGCGACAAACGACTGGCGATTGACCTTGTAGATCCCATAGCCTTCGCCAAAAAGCGTCGGCAGGATGACCTCGGGCCGCTCGGCCTTGGCCATATCCGGGTTGGTCACAGCTGGAGTCGACATTTTGGGTACTCTATCCCCCCAAGTATAGACCTACTCGGCAGACAAAAGTTTCACAAAAAAGGCACGAATCGCCGGACTAAGCTTCTTTTCAGGAGGTTACGAAAGAACAACCTGCGCGAAGGTGCCACGAAAGCACGTTACCCGTTTCCCGTTGGGCGTTTCCCGTAAGGCGGGACGATCACCGTCAATGCCTTGGGGACTATACGGGCGCGGACGGGAGTTGTTCCCACAAACTCTCCATCCGCATAGATCGGCATTGCCGAATCGGTCTCAACGGTGAGCGCGCGCGTCCTTGAATAATGGACGATATCGAGGGCGAGATGGTTGCCAGAATAAATGGTGTGGAACTCCCATAAAACTTTGAGTTTGGAAACTGCGTCGACGAAGCAGACATCGAGGAGTCCGTCGTCGAGCTGCGCACGGGGAAGCATGCGCAGGCCTCCGCCATAGGAATGCGCGTTGCCAAAGGCGCAGAGCAACGAGGGTCCGGAGAAGCGAGTGCCGTCGTCGAGGGTGGCGGTGACCGGCTGAGGACGGTGATGCATGAGGGCGCGCAAAGCGGCCCAGGAATAGCCTCCATGGCGGCGGAAGAAGCGCGACATGGAATTGGCGAAGGCGTTGGCTTCGGCGTCGAGCCCGATGCCGGCGATGCAGCAGAAGTAGGTCTTGCGCGCGGCCACCTCGGCCTCGGTGAGGTGACGCAGCTGCGTCTGCATGATGGCGGTATCGATCTTCTGGGCCGGCGGCGGGATGCGCCCCTCGCGGTCGGCGAAGGTCCAGGTCGGGGGCGCGGCGGCGACGCGATCGGGATTTTCGCGGTCCCTGGAGGCCGGGGCCGATGAATCTTCGAGAAGCCCAAGATCGAGGACGCGAAGAGCGCGGTCACGGTCCTGAAGAAATGTCTCCCACGCGGCGAGGGCGTGCTGGACCGTGCTGATGCCGATGGCGCGGGCGAAGTCGTTGCCACTGCCGGTGGGAACGACCAGCAGCGGACAGGCGGTTTCCGCCAGCGAACCGAGGATGCGATGCACGCTGCCGTCGCCGCCAAAGACGATGCCGGCGTCCGGAAGATCGCCGCGCTCGATCTCGGTGCCGCGAAAGATGTCGATCGCGGGGCGGCGAAAGCCGTCGAGACAGGCGTCGGAATCGTAGGGATGAAGGATGGCAGCGACACGCACCTGGCGATTGTAACAATCCATCAATTTCAGATTTCAGCTTTGAGATTTCAGATTGAAAGGCGAAAGACAACGACAGGAGTTGTTTCAGTCTTCGCCAAAAACTTCGGCGGTGAAGGCTTCGAGGCGGGCGCCGTGCTTCCAGGCATCGGGCGGGAGTCCGGCCTTGATGCAGGTCTGGGAGAGGAACATCTCGCGGTCCCATCCCCACTCGGGAGCGACCTGCGGCAGCAGCAATCCGCGACGGCCGCCGAGGGAGACGACCAGGCCGTGGCGTCCGACGACCACCTCTTCGGCAGCGATGGGACGCAACAGCGACATCACGCTGATCTCGAGCTGGATCTTGGGGAATTCGTCCTTGGTGAGCGGAGGGAATCGCGGATCTTCAAAGGCCGCCGCGCGGGCGGTTTCGGAGACGGTTTGCCAGAGGGGATGAATCGGCTCGATGATGCCGATGCATCCGCGGAGGCTGGCGCCGAGATGGAGGGAGGTAAAGGCTCCGCGAGACTCGAAGAGATGCGGGTTCGGAGCGGGAGCCGAGAACGGGGTGTCGTTCAACACGGCTTCGATGGAACGCCGCGCGTGGGCGAGCAACTGCGCGCGCTCTTCGGCGGGATACTCGGCAAGCTGCTGGTCGGGATGCGTTTCCATGGCTTTGCCCATGAGCTGCGCGCAGCTAGGTGACGGGAGACTCGTTAACGTTGCGGCGGCGTTTGAGGACGAAGACGCGACGACGCTTGCGGCTCTTTTCGGCCTTCCGGTCGATCTTGGTCCAGAATCCCCAGAAATAATCGCCGGCGGAGAACAGCGAAACGGCCACCATGAACCAGACGGCGGTGACGGCGATGACGTGCACAGGGAAGACGAAGGAGCCGAAGACCCAAACCGTCCAACGATGCGCGAGGATGACGGCAACGACGGAGACGATCTGGATGACCATCTTGAACTTGCCTACGTCGGAAGCCTGTATGGTAAAGCCTTCCTGGGCGGCGATGGAGCGGAGGCCGGTGACGAGGAATTCGCGGCCGATGATGATGACGGCGACCCAGGCGGAGACGATGCGGGGCTCGTACTGGACGAGCGCGATGTAGGCTCCGGCGATGAGCAACTTATCGGCCAGGGGGTCGAGCAACATTCCGAGAGTGGTGACCTGCTTGCGCCGCCGCGCGAGGTATCCGTCGAGGCCGTCGGTGACCGAAGCGAGGATGAACACAGCCGAGGCCAGGAGTTCCTGCTCACCGTGGGAGCCATAAAAGATGCGGCTCGACAGGATCCAGATGAGCAAGGGCACAGCAAAAATGCGGGCCGTCGTAATGGAATTCGGCAGGTTCACCACGGGTAGTATGCGCCATGGGAGGAGGAAGTTCAAAGGGGGAGTAAATTGTCTAATTTCAGCATTTTCGGATTTTCGGATTTAAATTCGAAAGTCGTAAATTCGAAGATTCGAAAATCGCCGCAGAAGCTGGTAGGTTGTTCTTACGGCGAGAGCCGAATTCCGCGAACCTCTCTCGAATCATGAGAATGAGCGCGTGCATCGACAAGGAACTTGGGTGAAGAAACTGGGCATCCTGCTTTCGGGGCGTGGCTCGAACTTCCTGGCCATTGCCGAGCAAATCGCCGCCGGACGGCTGGAGGCGGAGATTGCCATCGTGATCTCCAACCGCGCCGACGCCCCGGGGATCGAAGCGGCACGACAGCGCGGATTGAACGCGGTGGTGCTGCCGTCGAAGGGCGTGGCCCGCGAAGAGCACGACCGCCGCATGGGCGACGCGCTGGAAAAGGCGGGCGCGGATTTCGTGGTCCTGGCGGGCTACATGCGGCTGCTGTCGGCGGAGTTCATACGGCGCTTCCCACAGAGGATCGTCAACATACATCCTTCCCTGCTGCCGGCGTTTCCGGGACTCGACGCGCAGAAACAGGCGTTCGACTATGGCGTGAAGTTCGCCGGTTGCACCGTTCACCTGGTGGACGAACAACTCGACCACGGCGCGATCATCGTGCAGCGGGCCATTCCCGTGCTGTCGACCGACGATGAACACACGCTGGCGGCCCGCATCCTCGACCAGGAGCACATCGCGTACAGCGAGGCACTGCGAATCCTTTGTAGCGGGAAGTACAGGATTGAGGGACGCAGGGTCGTTCAATCTTAGATTTTTGATTTTTGATTTTCGATTTGAAGGGCGAAAGCCGATTCGCCGCTAAAGCTTAGTCCACCGCAAATTCCAGCTTCAAATACTCCAGCGCCTGGCGGGTGCGGTGGATGACTTCTTTGTATTCGTCGTCGGAGAGGAGCATGCGTTCCTCGCCGGGCTGGCGTTCCCAGCGGTCGGGCGGAGGCAGGGTGTGGAGGACGAACTGGATGCCGCCGCAGCATTGCAACGAGATCTCGAAGTGCAGGCTGCGGCCGGGCTCGTCATAGCGGACGGTGTGTTCGTCGGCGATGGTGACGGAGAAGCCGTCTCCGCGAACCGTGCGCTCATCGGTCTGGGTGAGCATTCTTCCCGAACTCTAGTCCTGTGAATTGTGAAACACAAGTTGCCAGCGGGAAGAAAGGTTTCGGAAGTTTCGGACGTTTCAGAGGTTTCGAAGGTCGACGTCAAGAGCAAACGCAGAGGCAGAGTGTTCTTGGGCTTCACGTTGGAAACCTCCGAAACTTTCGAAACATTTGAAACCTCTTGTTATATTTCAGGCATGCTCAAAGTGAAGCTGCTGCGTCCGGAAGCCAAGGCCCCCTCGATCGCGCATCCGGGAGAAGACCTGGGATACGACCTTTATTCGGCGGAGAACGTGACCATCGCGGCAGGCGGCATGGCGGTGGTGCCGACGGCGATCTCCATCGAACTGACCTCGGCTGCGGGCGAGCCGCTGGGCGCGCTGGTGCGCGACAAATCTTCGATGGCGATGCGGCGGCTGACGGTGACGGCCGGGGTGATCGATGCGGGCTATCGCGGCGAGATCAAGATCGTGATGGAAAACCTTGGCGACCAGCCCCAGGAGATCCATCAAGGCGACAAGCTCGCCAACCTGATCCCCTACCCCGTGCTGACGACGCC
>Ga0315268_10002659_pt1 | contig 20017 bp, 5 predicted proteins | sample C1_top_MG_FD_204535 | JGI IMG/M metagenome (GOLD analysis project Ga0315268, IMG submission 204535) | Sediment microbial communities from Yellowstone Lake, YNP, Wyoming, USA - C1_top | ecosystem: Environmental > Aquatic > Freshwater > Lake > Sediment | place: USA: Wyoming | collected 2017-08-01
AATCGTCCGGCATGCGTACCGTAACACCCCCTACTACCATGAAAAATACGCGCCATCCATTTCTGATATCTCAAATGATATTGTTGCAGAAAGCTTGCCTATCCTGCACAAGGATGAAGTCGTGCAATACATAAATGAGATGCTGGCCAGCGCTATCGACAGGCAAACCTTGCGCATGGGCAGCACGGGAGGGTCAACAGGCAAGCCTGTATCGTTTTATTATAATCAGCACAAACACGAACTGATGCGAGCCGGCATGTGCAGGAGCTATATGTGGTCCGGATGGAAACCCGGACAAAAGATATTGAATTTGTGGGGCGCCAGACAGGACATTCGCCATGGCGGCAGCATCAGACAAAAATGTCAGGATTTCATCGCGGCAGAAAAAACCATAGCTGCGTTTGAGCATAGCGAGGCTCAGCTGCATGAATGGGCAGAAACGATCCGTTCCTATCGACCCGTTCTGCTGCAAGGCTACGCTTCCATCCTGGCAGAACTCTCAAGATATATCATCGCCTGCAATATCAGGATGCCGCGAACAATATTGGGTATCTACTCAACCGCTGAAGTCCTGCACGACGGGCAGCGCAAGCTAATGGAGCAGGCATTTCACTGCAAGGTATTCAATCAGTACGGCAGCAGGGAAATTCCGAATATCGCCTGCGAATGCAGACATGGCAACCAGCATATATTCACCGACATGGTTTATCTTGAATCGCAAACCATCAATGACGAAAACCGGCTCATCATCACCTCCTTAAGCAACCGGGTAATGCCCTTCATCAGATATGACATTGGCGATTCGGGAAAATTGAAGGACGGTGATTGCGCCTGCGGCTCGCCCTTTCCGATGATGGAAATGGGGCTTTGCCGCAGCAATGACCTGATCAAAACCAGCAATGGAAAGTCCATACATCCTTCCTATTTCAATGGACTTCTGTATGGCCAGACTGACATCAAACAGTATCAGTACATTCAAAGCGAGCTGGATAAAATTACATTGAACATCGTCTCGTCGACCAGACTGAGTACAGATGTACTTGATTCGCTGCAGGAGAAGATACGCAGGGATATAGATGGCAATCTGGTACTGGAAATAAACTTTGTCGATGAAATCAAACGCAGTCTTTCCGGCAAACACAGGTTTGTGATCAGTAACCTTGAAGTCTAATTCCCGTAAATCCCGATATCCATTTAATCCCGATCGGTTTACTTCTGCTGCTTCAACATCTCCTGAAATTTCGGGCTATTCATCATTTCGTTAATATTGACGCCTTTCATATTTGGCAAGATCACATCTCCGGATTTTTGCCCGGGTTGACATGGGGACAACCATTTCGCTTGCAGACTCACTTTCGTTTCTGCTCTCCCATGCAGCGGAGGGTTATAGCTGGTTTTAATCTCCCCTTTGTAGGCAGACTCAAAGCTCCCTGTAAACACCGCATCGCTCGTTGTTACGGTGCCCCCAAACTTGCAGACCGAATGCAGGGTAAACTTGTTGCCCTGGTGCTTGATGTCCATCACGCTGCAGTCTGAGTTAGCCTTCTTCTCATACTGCTGCATCATGTTATCGGTGTTCTGGTCGATGCACTGCTGAATGGCACCCATATTGGGCGCTCCATCCATCTGCATGTTTATTTCCCATAAGCCCGTTTTGCGTTTGGGTATATCAACGGTCTGTGCTTCCCCTGCCATTGCAGAAGCTGCCAAGCCCATAAGCAGCAGCAAAGAGAGTATGTGAATATCGAATCTGCGTTTCATGCTTGCTCCTTGTGCGGACAATGCGAGAAAATTCGCATTCTGCATGATAGATCCAATCGAGGACCGTGTCACCAAAGAATATTTGGCGCTTTTGCGAAGAATTGCTTATCACACTCGCACCATGTTCATGGAATCAACCGCACACCCATGCAGTTCAAGATGAAATACGTTTTCAGGTTCAATGGAAGAAAATTTTATATACCATTAAATCTTGCCGATCAGATTGACAAAAACCCCTTGATGCGTGTAACTGAGATCGGTCAGGTCATCAGAGAAGCTGGTGAAGTTGTAGCCTGTTCCCAGCTTGATGTTGCTATCCACTTCACGATATATGCCAAACAAGAAACCGCTGAGGCTATCCCGTGCATCAGGCAATACAAGGAGGCGGCCCTCGATCATCATGTCCCACTTGTTCACAACATGCCAGTCCAGGCGCGCAATATAGAGTTCAGCACGGCTGTCAAAGAACGTGGGGTTCACAACATCCTCACTGACCTGCCCGAGCTTATAAGCATATTTACCGCCCACACTCCATGTGGGGTTCAAGTCATAAATTGTGTCCACAGAGAAGATATGACTTTTCTGGATAAATGCAGCAGACGTATTCGCAATCGTTACCTGACCCGATGACGGCATATTATAAAAATAGGTATATTTCATCAGAACATTCAGCCTGTCATTATTGACCGGCCGATAACCGTAACCCAACACTGCATCGGTATAACTTCCGTTGTAAAACGTACCAAGAGCGCTCGTGCTTTGCGAATAATTCAATTTTCCTATCAAGCGCCAATCCGGGTTAATCTGATATTTAAGACTATTTTTCAGCAACAAGGTTGTGAGTTGTGACAAACTGAGATCAACAGGTGATTGGGTCACTGTATTCAAATACTCAATCGCACTTGAAAACTTCAATGCATCAAAACCATATCCAACCGTGACGCCCAAACCTGTACGCTGCATACTGGCGCCTGTTACATTGTCGCGTAATGTACCATTGTCAATATGTGCAGCATAATTCCAGTGATCTCCAGGTACATATTCAATCCCGGTTGAATGCGTTAGACCAGTTGGAATATCACCATGCGAATATTTTTCTTCCTCAAACACCGTGGTGGTATCCGAATAATGACTTTTTACACCTGTAACCAAATTACCTTGACGAGCCATCACACCGTTGTCTGTGCGCTGATTTTCAAGCGCGTAATTGAGATAGGTCGTAGTTTTATCCGAGTACAGATATTCAGTGCCTAATTTCGCACCCGCCCCGGTATTTCCTCCAGAGAGTTCCCCATTTACCCTGAAACGATCGCTCACCTGATAGCTGCCTCCCGAGCCCACTCGGTTATTGCTATCCAGATTTCCGGTTGTATCCAAAGTGTCCTGAACATAACCATAGCTGGTCCATTTTTCTTTGGAATCATATGCCGCTTTGGCCACCAGATTCGTTTGCTGTCCCTGTACCTGCGTTAGCGGCACCACTGGAGAGTGATCGATACGCGTGTCGTCTTTGATACCTGAACTCAGGGTCCATTTCGGATTCAATTTGTAATCCGCATCGACTTCAGCAGACGATGTTTCAAGTGCCTGATCTTGGGATTTCTTGTCTACCTTGACCTTGATGTCGACATTTTTTGTCAAGGCTGTAGTAGCTGTACCGCCGTACTGTTCAACATTGGTGGGCGTAGTCAGCCCGGGTGTTGCATACCCTGCCTCTACAAATTGATGATAAAACGATGCATGACCATTGGCGTCCGAGTAAATATCCTTGAAACCGATACTGCCTTCGACACGGTTTGCACCATATACGCCGCCAGTAGGGGCGACCAGTGTACCGCTGGTCGCGTTCGACGCAAAAGTAACGCCCCCATTGTTTGATCCAAACGTATTTGGTGTCGTGCCAGAAGTTTTAGACTGCTCGTATTTAACCCAGGTTTCTGCATTTTTTCTCAAAGTGATGTCGGAGGCGTTCAACTCACCTTCATTGCCCGTTTCATTACTTTTATTGCTGGTGACGCCCAGCTTCACATAATCTCCCAACCAATAATGAGCCTGCCCGCCGGTGGAAAGATTCGCGGTATCTTCAACACTGCTGGAGTACTGATAGATCACAACCAGATAGGCCTGTGTGCCTGAACTGATATCGGTGTTAACCAGAAAATTATTATTTGCTGCAGGGGAAAGAGGAACGGATAGCAGCATGCGACCCTGCAGATAATCAACGGTATAATCCAGCACTGGGGTCAAGTTTTGCACCGATACCACCATGCCGGACACTCTATCGCGATACTCGATACGTGCTTGTTCAGATCCGGTCAGAACATCCTGATGTGCCAAATAATAAAGCGACCCTCCGGTGCCCAGAAACTCATCTCTGCCGGAAACATTGGCTGGCTGCGCGGCGAATCCGTCGATCCTAAAACGCTTTTCACCAAAACTGGTGATTTCGGTGGGCTGTAGATGCAAGTTGGCGCCGTATTGCGTGCCTTCCACGTGTGCCAAGCTGTTATCGGTGTAAGCCACCTTGAAATTGCCCCACATGCCGTAACTCTCATCCTTCTTGAGCTTTACATAAAATTTTCCCAGTGTAGGCGCAGTTTGCTCGGTTGTACTGTCATCACCATAAGTCGGATAGTAATAATCAGGGTTAATCTGGAGAAAAGCCGCATCCGGCGATTGCTGCATGAAATTACTAAACAAGCCGCTTATGGGGCCTTCCAGCGTATCCGCGCTGGCGACTAACTGCCAGTTATTACCGAATTTTCCGTTGGTATAAAAAGCCAAGCGCCCGTCGACAGATACATTGTTATCATAGTGACCGTTGGTATCGCCGTTCACCAGCGCTGCTGGACCATTCGTTATCGTCGGTGCGACAGTGACATCCGCGATACCGACATAAAACCAGTCACTTTTTTGAAATTTAAAATCCCGCAAATACATTTCACCATTGCCGTTTTTATCCAGTACTGCAACTTCTACGGTATGCAAACCAGCGGGGAGTATTTGTTCAACCACAAACTCGCCCTTGTTCGATACCGGAACTTCATTTCCTGCAACTGAAACCGTGCGTCCCGCGGGGATACTGGAGCCGTATACCTTGACCGTACCTCCGGTCAATTTTATGTTCTCAACGCCAAGCCGAGTCTCTCCATACCCGGCCAACAACTCCTGTTCAAGTTTATGGTTTTGCAGATCCGGCGACACGCTGTCGAGTACCCATATAGTCTGTGGTAACGTTTCATCGTAATGATTGTCCTTGTCGTAAACTCTCAGTACGTATTTCAGATCGTGACCGTGTGCGGAATAATCTGCAAAGTTTGCCTGCCATTGCGCCGTGCCATCTTTATCCATCACAATCACAGCCAGGGGTTTATCCCGCAGTGATTGATCCTGATTAAATATTCGAATCTCGGAGCTGCTGATAAAGTATGGGAAGTTGGAATATGCCTTGAAATGTACCTGATCCTCAAGGATATCCGTAGCGGGATCATCCCGATAACGTATGGAATTGGGCCATGCGGTCACATTTAGTCTCGGTTTCAGATTTGCATTGTCAAACTTGAACTGAATATTTGCCTTGTCCAGCGCCACATCCACACAACGGTCCACATCCGAAATGCTTTTTCCAGGATCGTCTACCGGTTTACCGTCGACCGTAATACGCATCAAATTCAATGCGTAAGGATCGGCGACAGTTACCTCTCTCGTTATACGGGTAATGTCCAGGCCGTCCTGATTATCCAGCGCAGCCAGTTCATCATAAACAACCTGCACCTCGACCCTTGACACATCGGAATCAATAAATCCCGAGTTAACCACATCACCAGACTGCACATAGCCATGCCCCTCAAATTCGATTTGCTCGGGAGTCAGACCTAGACTCGCTCTGACATTTTCGGACACAGTTCGTGCTCGTGCTGTTGAAAGTCCGATGTCATCACCATATGCCAGCGCAGTGCGACGGTCCAGGCGTTCGTTATTGGTGTAGCCGATAAAACGCAGCCTGGCTTTTGATTTGTCTTTCACTTCATCGAGTACGCTGCGCAACCGTTCGAGATAACCGTCTGGATATACAGGCTTGCTGTCCTGATAAAGAACAGGTTTGATCGGACCAGAGGGTGACGTATAGATTCGTGTCACCGTTTCAGCAGCCGCAGACTCCGGACAAAGTTGCGGTTCGCCGGATAATTCCTGCATCGCATCGTCATACCAGAACTCAACTTCTATCCGGTTGTTGGCTAATCTGCCCGCCGCACTATCATTCGGCGCAATCGGATTGGACGCACCTCTACCATCGCTATCTACCGCAGATGAGGGCAGTTTCAATGCATCTTGAACCGCCAATGCAATGCGGCGTGCGCGCGCTTTGGACAGAGCCAGTTGCGATCCGTAAATCCGTTCGTCACGCCCCACCAGCGGGCTGTTATCGGTGTAGCCGATAAACTTCATCACCACACCCTGCTTGTTACTTAAATTGCCCAGTACCTGCAGCAGCTTCTGCTGAAAATCAGCCGGAATGCCGCTTGAGTCTTCATCATAATGCAAGGGAGCAATCAGGTTCTTGATGCGCGCGCGTTTAGCCAACCCTTCTTTGTAGCTTATCTTGCACACCTGCTCGACACGGCAAACATTGACACGCTTGACCTTTTCAGAAACCACGACGTCCTTCTCCACCTCATTTTCTTCAGTTTCGTCGTACCATACTTCAACTTCCATACGGCGGTTTAACTGCCTGCCCGCTGCTGTAGCATTGGTTGCAATCGGGTGGCTATCCCCCATTCCTTCATATGAGATCGATTCTGGCGGAAGCTGTAAAGCCTTTTGGAAAAACTCTGCCGCTACACCCGCGCGTTCGCGTGACAAACCGGCATTGTCGCCGTATTTAGCCCTGGCTGTGCCGCTCAGCACAACATTATCGGTATAGCCAACCAGATGCAGGCGCACATTTTTTCTGCCCTTCATGCTGTCAAGTATGGAGCGAACCTTCTCGATATACTCTTGCGGAATATTTGCATCGCCCGAACCAAAATGAATCGGCGGAACGACATTCTGCAGCTTCACAGTTTTAACTTTTTCTTCCAGAATTTTTTGTTTCTCGATGTGATCGCCCATTGTATCTTTATAGCCGCTGACATCTTTCACCTGCGTTGTAAAGTTTCCATCTGATGGAAGCTGCCTCTCGACAGCCGCTCCCAATACAGGCGTCTCGCGTACATCGGCCGGGTCTTGAGTCTGCCCATCAGCAGGCGTAACTGTCTGTGCCAGCGCAATCGCTGGTAACAAACACAACACAAAAATATAAGTAATAGTCTTAAACATTTTTCTGTTGTAGCCGGTTATTGACCGGTCACACCCCTCTCGGGAGGCGCACCGGTTCTCCAGAACACTTCTGTTTCAATGGTCAGGTCGTAATTTTCATTTTTCGACTTCCACATCCTGCTGATTTCATTTTTTACGATCTTGAGCCTGTCATTTACCAGCCCTTCCTGTTCTGTCTCTGCCATATACGACAAACGCAGCACCGATGCCGATTTTTTCAGTTCGTCAAGCAACAACTCCAGACGCTGCTTCCACTGCACGCGCATTTCTGTCGTGCCCGGCTCAAACACACCGTCGGCCAAATCGAGTTTCACAACCCTGTGAATGGCCGCACCAAAATTGAATTTCAGCATCTTGCCTCGTGTGGCGCGCTCCACGCGCGGGTTTTCCGTAGTGATGCGATACCCGCTGGGCAATGATCTGTCGTCTACTTTCAAAATAAAGTTAGAGCCGCGATCGGGGTCAGGCACTACTGCACAGGTCAGATGGAAACGTCCGTAGTTATCTGTCGTTGTAACCAGTCCGTTAACCGTCACAACCCGAACACCGGGCAAGCCCTTTTCCCCTTCATCCTGATAGCCATTCAGATTGACGTCATCAAATACCTTGCCGATCACATCCGAACAATCCAGGGTCGGATCGGGCACCACACGCACCGTGGCAGAGGCTTGCTGGGAAGCGGCCCCGCCTGTGACAGTATTGAATACCTGCGCGCGATTAATATATTTGCCCTCACTTACCCCCGAACCCACCACCAGCAACATCTGAATGACGTGCTTGATATTGGTGACAAGTTGCAGGTTCCCCCAGGTCAATGTCCGCGTTGTAGTGACAGGTTCTACAGGCTGGCCATCCAGTCGGCCCGAGCCAGCCACGTATTTAAATCCAAGCGGAAAGTTGTCAACAATGCTCATATTGTTCAGTGTGACAGACAGCGTATTGTTCACCGTAATCGTGTATGGAACCAATTGGCCCTTGGTTACATTTTGCAATCCGGCTACCTTGGTGATGGTGACTGCATTATCCAGATGAGGATCGAGTGGAATATGATTATCAAAAACCTCGCTATGGCCCGGAATGAAACTATTATTAAATGTCATATGCAGATAATAATTTGTACCCACCGTAGCTGCAGGAACGGCGACTCCCGGAGCAAATTCGGAAGGCTGCGCTTCACAATAGTTAGTCGTCGACGGAATAGCATCCGCTGCAGTCCCGGGGCAGTTTGGCACCGAGAATGTCGCTGTCAGCGCATCTGTGACAGGTGGAACAATCTGTGACTGACCAGGAATGTAAGCCAGCGGTGATGCCACTTGAATCAGATAATCACCGCCTGACGGACACGATGGATCACTGAAATTCAGATCAAACTTATAGTATCCGAATGCCAGCGTCACCTGTCCCTGCTGTGCCGGGTCGTCAAAGCATGCAGGCTGCAACGGAACCGAACTGCCTGCACGCACCATGGTGAGCAAAGCACCAATGACAGGGGTTCGCAGAATAGAGTTATAAACGACTCCGTTTGGGGAAATAGGCAAATTCAGGTTCTGAATACTGCTGCCGGATGCTGCAGTGATACCGGCAATCTGTTGCATCCCGTTAGTAAATAGCGAATCGGCCCGACCCAGCTTTGCAGTAGTAGCGCCTGCTCCAGGTGCGTCGAATTGCAACAGGTACTGATCTGCAATGGTAGTTGTAGGTGTCAATCCGCTGATGCTATACAGCCCATTGGAATCCGTGGTAGTGGAACCCAATAATGTATTGTTGCGATAGACATTGACAGCCCACCCTGCAAGATTCAGCTCTGTAGAATCGGCAATTTTATTAAAGTTGGCATCGTGCCATACATGCCCGTTAAGGATCGCACTGCCGGGAATACCGCCAACGTCAATAGAAACGCTTGCTGTGGCGGTCAATGCAGGTACCGTGTTGCTCCATGCCACCTTTCCGGTGTTAGTTATTGTGGTACCCAATACCAACCCTGTTGTAATCGTCACTCTGAAGTGCAATTGCGCAGTCGCACCTGGCACCAGAGTCCCATAGGTAGCAGTCAAAACATTGCCGGTGAAATTCGCTCCTGTTGTCAATCCATTGAGCGTTGCTGAACCAGGCACGTAAGTCACCTGGGTTGACAATGGTGGCAGACCCAGATCATCAGTAATCACCACATTTGTGGCCGGTAGCTTACCGGTGTTGGTGACAACAACCAGATAATCAAGTTGTCCATTCGCCAGAGCGGGTCCGCCTCCCACAACCGTGACCTGTTTGGAAATCGACACCTGCTGATCACTACCCACCACAATCGTGGTCGGTTGATAACCGTTGCTGCTATTGCCATCGGCATCAGTCAGCTGACTAGGCAACTCATTGGAAGTGACACTCCCCTGATTACTGATCACTGTCCCTAACGGCGTAGGGCTCACCAGCACATCAAAGGTCACCACTGCACTGCTATGGGCTGCAATAGTGCCGGGCGCACTGGTGGGTGAATTCACTCCAATACCCAGTATCAACGGTGAAACGCCACCATCAGGCTGCCCTACCGGATTCCCATTCAGCGTAACGGTATTGGCAACATAGGTAGTATTGGCAGGCACAAGATCGGTGAAATTTACTCCGGTAGCCGGAATCGAAGCCTGGTTATTGATCGTGATGGTGTATCGCAACACATCCCCTCCAGACGGATCGACGATGCCATCACCAAGATAATCAAACTGGATCGCGACTGTTTTAAGCGTGCTTAGCAGAGGATTGTTACCCACTATATTACGTGTTGGATCATTGAGCACAGGTGTGGACGGATCATCCGAAGGCACTTCAACGAATGGCCCGCTCCCCTGGCCTGAGCCATCTACAAAACCCTGGTTTGAGATAATCGTACCGTTCAGGTCATTGGCATTCACCTTCACATTAAAAGTTATCGTTGCAACATTGCTGACCGTAGCACTCGCATCGGCACGCATCACTCCTGGAGTAGTCGGATCTTCAACCGCATTAACCGGCATGCCGTTCTGCAGTGCAGAGACTCCTGCTGCAAGATCGGGCACAGCCACACCATTGAGCTGGGTGGTTCCGGGCACATAGGTCGTGTTGGCAGGAATCGTGTCGTGTATCGATACATTGATCGCATTTTCATTGCCAATATTCTTAATCGTAATGATGTAGCGCAGAGTATCGCCAGCCATCAGCACCAGTGGATCTCCGGTAATATCCTGCGATATTTTTTTTACCTGCATGATGGGTGCAGAGGTAATGACTGTCTTTGTTGGCAAAGCTGTAGGAACCCCGTTAGTCGCATCGCCAAGATCGTCACTATCCAGAGGCGTGGTCGAATACGTCGGCAATTGCGCCTGATTCAACACCGTCGTGCCACTGGTAATCACCGCTGCCAGTTTTGCCTGAAATACAATCGTGAGCGTATCACTCCCGCTGCCCTGCGCTCTGATGCTCAAATTTTGGATGTTGACTAACCCCGTGCCTTTGCTGCCCCCATTAACAGTGGTCAAGGTCGCACTTGCACCTGCTGGAATGGTTATCAGAGTGAGGCTACCCGGTACAAACATGGCTGCCGCATTGAGCCTGTCCAGCTCATCAATGATCGAAAAATTGCTCAATGTCGAGCTGCTCAAATTATTGAGGGTCACGGTGTATTGCAACACATCACCCGGCTTGGCTGTTGCGCCCGATCCTCCACTGGTGATATTCGCCACCGTCTTGCGGAAATTCAGCAATGGCGCAAGAGTGGTAATCGAATGCGCATCCTGAAAATCCAGCACAGTTGGCGTGCCATCGGTTATCGTCTTGGTAAAGGTATGCCCAGTACCAGCATTAGTAACAGGCGCAACCGCGCTGAACCATTGCGTCGCACCGGCAATATTCGTGAGTGTCGTGCCGGCAACATTATCCGTATCGAGTGCAGCCTGATAGTTCAATATCAATCGATTGCTTGGTGCGATTGCGGCTGCTGGTGATTTCATTGTAAAAGTCAGCGTACAGGCAGCAAAATTTGCGGTGTAATCCGTACCGGCCACCAGCACAGTACCTACAGCGGTCGTCCCATTTGCCTGGAACATCTGCGCCGTAATTGCACTGGGCGCGGTAGCGCACATACCTTTAGGGGAGGGAGGCAGCTTATCGACGATGGTCATATCCCACGCCGTTCCGCTACCGGTATTCTGTATGTTGAGCGTAAACGAATCCGGCGTACCTATACGCATATTCGCCGGACCGGTCTTCTGCAAAGTCACAGAATCCGGTCCTACTATGGTCATATCAGCAGTGATACCCGTACCACCGACAGACTGTGAACCATTATTTCCTTTGGTGCTGTTAAAAATATATGAGGCAGTATTGTGGAACAGAAGACCGCTCACATTTTGCGCAGTGTCATTCAGTACCACCGTCACATCAAACACGGCCTGCTGACCCGCGGGAATATCAAGGCCCGTACCGCTCCCCGAAATTACCAGATTCTTTGGTGCTCCGCTCACTTGCGGTGTCCATGCCGGCCCCGACACCGGAGTGACGCTGACATAACTCATATCAGCCGCAGATAACCCCAGATTATCGAATATGTTTACATCGTACATTGCGGTTGATTTGGGAACTGCTGGAACCGTAATGTGATATTTGAACTGCTGGCCTATCGCTGCCGTCGCCTGGGTATTCATCTTGGACAGCGGATTCGGTGCAGAAACGGTGCTTGTGGCAACGGCAGGTCCTACGCAATAGTTGTTTGGGGGATTAGCTGCAGTGTAGTTAGAGCAACCCAAACCTGCTGTGCGCTCAAACGGGCTTGGCCCATCCAATGAAGTCCAATCCGCAATAGCGCTGTTATTCAATACGGCACCGGGTACGGCTGATCCGTCCACAATCACCTGATATTTGACGAGCAACGTTTGTGCGGCAGGCAGATCAAGGCTGCCATCGCCATTATTTCGCCCCCACACCAACGGCCCTGCAGGTTGTCCATTCGGAACAGGCACAAAGCCCGCTACAGCCGTTCCATTGATGGTCGCCGTCGGCGTAAATGAAGCGTAATAGGTGAGTTGCGGCGGCAATGTATCAGCAATATTGATATCGTAAGCAGTGGAATTCCCTGTGTTGGTAAGGGTCAGCGTGTATTCAAGCACGTTAAGACCGGCAGGTAACGCACCGGGCACCGAAATATTCGTCATCGTTTTGCCGAGGGTTAATTTCGGCTCAACCACCGTAATCAACGGTGTCGTAACCGGCAAGGTAGCGATTGAGTTGCCGGTTGAACCATTTGTATAACTGGCCAGTACCGAATTTTGCAAAAGGGCACCGGAAATGATGCTGCTGTTGTTATCAACACGCGCCCAATAAACGATTTTTATCAGCGGATTGATCGCGTGGGCAACGCTATCGTCCTCGCTTTGGGTGATGACCGTACCAATATTCCACAACGCGTTGCCGGTCGTCCCGTCAGCGGGAGGGGGCGCCGTAAACGCCGCAGCACCAGGTGTGGCATTGCCATTAATGCTCGCAATATTCTGGAACGTATAGCTCATGCTATAAGTGGCATTATTTGACAGCAGATAGCTCAGGCCCGCAGCCGCCAGATTATCGCTAATCTGCAAATTATTGGTCGTGCCTTCCGGCAGAGCAATATCAATTTCAAATTGTTTGTAAGCACCGATGGTCGGAACAACTGCAGGCGACAGGTCTTTTTTGGTGATCGTCACTGCGGGCACAGTCGATATTGCACTAGTACCGGTTTCATATAGATTGGGTAAAGTGCCAGTATTAGGCAATGCTCCATTGCGCAAACCGGTGGGTGTACCGTTATCACCAATAAAACCGGTGCTGTTTAACGCAGTATTTTTACCGGGGAGTGAATCCCACTTCGCTTGCATCGGGTTAAGCGTATTGCTGCTGAGCACTTCAAGTGGTTGTACAACATTCGCGACCAGAACTTTGTAAGTGAAGGTGCGCGTGACGCCCGGGGCAATGGCATATTTTGGATCTGTTGAATTCCAGTTAAATATGGGCCGGTTTGCTCCCAACGCAGTGACATTTACAACATCCGGAGGATCAGTGCCGTTCACGCTGCCCGGTATGTAAGATAGATGAGGTGCCAGACTAAGATCATCCAGCACCTGCAGATTATAGGCTGTAGCCGTACCGGTATTTTGAGCGCTGACGGTTACGGTTATTACATCAGCGGCATCGGCCGTTGCCTGCGAATAAGTCTTGGTCAATACTATCTTGGGTTCTTGTACTATAACGTCTGCATTTATAAACTGTTTCTTTACAACAGTACCGGTACTGTCGGTATATTGCATATTGACATCGGTGGAAGACCCGCCATTTGACAAAGTCGCACCATTAAGAGTACCAGCTATATTTTGAACCTGCCCGATAAAATTCACGACAAAATCATAGTTCGAACCGGAACTACTCGATAGCGCCAAATTACCCATATTCCACTGCACCTGGTTATTCGTACAGGTTGGCGTAATCGTAATCGGTGCACCGGAATTGAATGTGACCCCGTTATATGGCGCCACATTAAGAACAATAGGTAATGCCTCTGAACAGCGTACTCCCACCGGTAAATTATCCGTAATACTGAAGTTATTTATATCCACAATAGGCAACGATGTATGCAGTTGGTACTGTATCTCTTCGCCTATGGATACCGGCTGTGCCGCAGGAGCGCTAACAGGTGTTGCATGAACGGGTTGTTGTGAAAGTTTTACAATTAACTTGGGTTGGGTAATCGGCGTCTCCATCACGATCGAGGCGGTGGCTGGCGCGGTTTTGTAAGTTCGTGCGCCGTCAAATGTACCATCGCCACCCAATGGCCCCGTCTGTGATCCATATACATTCGTGGTATTAAAATAATATTTCAAGCTATCGTATGTAGCCACAACGCTATTGGTGAGCGTCTGACCAGCCGAAGTATTTAGCGAGGGCGCAACGCGATACAGCAATTTCACCGTCTGGCCGGGATTAATTTGCCATAATTTGCTGCTCGGATTATCGCTATAGGAGAAAGTGATTACGGCTGGTGAGCTGGTTTGAGGCGTGTTATTGAGAACATTATTACTCACTGCCCCCTCAATACCAGTTGTATCATCTGTAATTGCGTTTCCATCATTATCCAGACCATCGCTGGCTAATGGCTCGACATAAGACAGGCCGGTTGCATCAAGTGTATCGGTAACGACGACGTTATACGCCGGGGCGCGAGCGGCACCACCGGCAGACGCAGCATTGGTTACTGTAATTTTATAAATATACTTGTCGTAAGTATCGCCATTGGCCGTCGCTCCGAATGGAGTACAAGCTGCGCCAGTTCCGGTGAGGGACAATGTTTCATTACAGACGGTTTTGGCCAATGTGAGTTTGGGTTCGGTTGCGGTTAGCTTAACACTGCGGGTAGGTAACGTCGGATAACCCACGGTGGTAGATCCGAAAGGTAAAGTTTGTGTTTGTGTCACCCCATTCGTATCTACGTACTGGAACACTGCGTTAAAAGATGCATTCAGCACGTTAGTACTGGGTGCCGCTTGAATATTAGGAGAAACAGTGGGGGAAGCACACTGCCCAAGCAAAGGCGAATTGCAATTCAAGATGCGGCTGGTTGTATTCACCTTGAACCACTGATTCGGCACTGTAATCTGGCTGGTCCAGTTAAAATCCCAACCGAATACGCCTTGATAAAGCGGCGTAAATGGGCCCGGTACAAATGGGACACCAGTTCCCGTTACAATCTCTGCTGCGGGAATTTGTGTATCTACAACCGGGGGCGTAGATGATATATAAGCTTGGCCGCTGGGAAGTTGATCTAACAGTTGAACATCTTGCACCGCGATAAGGGTAAACCCCGGCGTATTGAAACCAAACCACCCCCCGCTTTCAATATGGTAAGGACACTCCTCCCCGATCTGCACCAGATTGTCGTAAGGAACTGGAGCTACGTGTGACGGGGATGGGATTGGTGGCGGATTGTTTTCACTGCAATAGCTACCGGTAGGCTGGGTTTTAGTCAGGTTAAAACCGACTACCCGCGCGCGAAAACCGTCCAGGCTATAATTATTGGCACGGTCGACTTGACCGTCCGCTCTGGCAGTCGGAGTATCCGGAGTCGGAAACCATAATGGTGTGCCATTGTACAGTGTGATCTCACCCACCACGTCGGCGCGGAAACTGAGATCGTCGATTGCAATTTTGGTCGGATCAGTGGATTTGATCACCTGAAAATTCAATGTGCGTGAAGCTCCATGCCCAAGCGCCGCTGGCAAAGCAGCACCTCCTGAATCGCATTCATATACGCTAGCACTGGCCGGGATGCCTGATGGTTTCGTCCAAACTTTCCATGACGTTGGTTCAGGTGGCGACCCACTTAGTGGGCTAATTAAGTTACAACCAGACTGTGGAGTTTGCACTTGTATCGTGGCGCCGAAGCTGACAAAAACGTGATAATTGCGCGCATCATCGCCGCCGTTGTTGATCACAAATACGGGGAGTGTCACAAGCTGGTTTGAATCGTCGGTAATGATAAATGACGTACCGGGTATATTAATATCAAGATCTTCCGGGTTGGAAGCAAAGGTATCTGTATATGTAATTGATTGATAAGGATTTTGCGGATCAGCATTACAGAAACTGTCATACTGAATAGTGAGGCTATTGCTATTGCTTAGCGTTGTCGAATTATCGGGATCCGTTGGCGGAGTGGTAGTGGGTGTCTCAGGATAAATATCCAGATTGGCAACCAGATCAAAAAATGTCGGTTTAATCATCACCACGTGAAACTGAACGGTCGCTGTTTCGTTTGCGCGCAGCATATTAACCTGATTAGAATCATTCGGATTCGAATTTGGATTTAACGACGGGTTTGCACTTGTGAGTGTAAATGTTGGCTGCGTATTGCTCAACGGATCAGCAGGAGTCGTTGACGTTAAAGGGAACGTGCCTGCAATCGGATTGGTCCAGGTGATCGTATTCAATCGGCCCGGATAAGGACCATATCCCCCGCTCACTACCACCGTCGGTGTAAAGGTTGAATCCACGACATACTCCGGCGGCAGGATATCTTGCAGCTTGATATTTTTGATCGATCCGCCGGTGTTATTGGTAATGGCGATAGTCATGATACCGCTACTGCCAACGTGCTGAGCGGTGTTGATGCCGGTCAACGAACGAGTCACTTGAAGATTGGCGGGAACGACCAGTGAACTTAAGGTTGCGTTGGAACTCAACGGTGTGAACCCGGTTGAAGTGTGGCTAGTGTCGACTGCTGGCGAATTATTAGCGCAGCCCCATTGCAGGTTGGAGACGGTATTGGTTTTATTCGATACACAAGAACTGGTAATTTTCCCGACAAGATATATTTGTGCGTAGCCGCTTGCGGGTACATCGACCAGATTACTCGGCGTACCAAATTCGGAATCTACCGCAAAACTGCTTATGGTGTTGCTGGCGGGAACACACCCTTGTGTTCCCGGGCCAACGCCATTTGCAGCCGCAATCGCCGAAGCCGCCGCTTCAGAGGGACATGCATAGTTGACCGACATATTTCCGTTCTGCATCAAATCGTCAAAATGCATATCCTGCAGGCCAGCCATACCGCTATTGTTTACCTGTATGCGCCATATCACATTGTCATTGATGTTGCCGTAGACAGGATTGGAATAATGTTGATCATCCTGCGCCGCATCCACATTGCGGCCCAGCTTGGTCATCGACGGGATGGGTTCGCGCAGAGGCAAGATGTCCGGCGTAGTTAAGACAGGACTGCTTACCGTACAAACAGGGTTGGTGCTGTAGCTGAGGCTCGCCTGGATTTGACGACTGGCAGTGATCAGCGCTTCCTGATTTAGAGATCCAACAGTAACTGCAAAAGTGATCGCGATAGTTGGAAAATTGTTGATAGACGGCGTTGCTTGTAACAGACTCAATGCTGGAATCTGCGTCGATGTCCAGCTTAATACGGCGCCGCTGATCGTTGGTGCGCCACCAACTTGTGATGCCCCACCATTCACACTGTATGTCATGGGTGTCGGTGCAGCCGACGTGTAAGTTAATCCTGAAGTACCCAAATTTTCCTGAACCGTCATGTTGATCATGTCGGTTTCATCCGTCCCGTTTCCAACATAGGGATTGGAAATTACAATTGTGACGTAACCATAACCGCACAGCTCGCAATAACTGACACTCGTGGTGGGACTGGCAGTCAGGTTATGCTGAATAAAGGGAGGGGGACTATTTTTTAAATCGCAGGGAGCTGCCAGCGCATAAGCAACAGGAAAAATGAGGGCAAGAGCAGCCACCACCAATTTGAATAGTCGGGTAGTAATAGCCAGGCAATTAGTCTGCTTCATGTTAAACAAAACGCCTCGTCAAAATAAACAATACTCAGACTCAAAATTAAATTCATCACTGTCAATATTCTTAAGCGTAATGCAACAAGAAAAATTCTTTAAATTCATTAACTTGCAAATATTAACGGGTACCTGGAACAATTCACCGAACATTAATCCTGCCATTTTCCATTGTATGACTGAAAATATTAGCTATTCCGGCAATAGTTTAACAGCTTAATGGTTTAATCACCTAATGGTTTAATCATTAAACAGCAGCACTCGATGCGATCTTTTCTGTCAGTTCAAAATTTGAATGAAGCGAATAGTCGCCATCTACTTCATATCGACACAACAAGCAATAAATTTCTTTTATTTCATCATGTTACATATTTTCCATAAGGGGCATATTTATACCGGACGAAGAATATTGATAGACTGACTCCATGATGGCAAAACTACCTATTTTGTGAGCAAAGGTCATTCTTGATTTGGATGAGTGGCAATAGATATGGACGAGTGGAAGCTCTCCTATTTTTAGTGCGCATTCGCGCATATGAACGGACAAAAATTCCGGATAAACGGCGAGATGCAAGCTCTGAGAGCCTGAGTATGGAAAAAAAACGGGAAATGCTATTGAAAGAAAGCGAATTTAACCATTACACTTTAATGGTTTTAAGACCAGACAAAACAAACAGAAGTAATTCTGTCTGGTTAGGTATCTTTTCGCGCTCAACTTGCCGGCAGGAAGTCGATCGGATAGAGAATCGTTAACGTATGCACGCCTTCTTTGGGGCCAAAGTTAAACTTGAGTACCCTGTCCACAATATCCGCCGACAAGGCTTGTGAAGCCAGATCGGTTGATTTTATGGTGCATGCCGATACCCGTCCGTCCGGCTCTATCGTTAAACGCAACACCATCTTGCCGCGCAGCGACGGATCTATACGCAACTCACGATTATATATACGGTATAGGGCTGATTTATAGCGATCGAAAACAATCTGGATTTCTTCGTCGGTACGGGAGGGGCCTGCCCCTTTACTCAGAGGACGATCATCCGCCATACCGGCACCAGTCGCACTCTCGACCCGCGCAAATTTAACGCCGGCGCCAGTAATGCTTTGACCACCGCTACCCCCGCCTCCGGCGCCTCCACTTCCCAAACCTTGACGGCTGAGGCTGGCCGTATTGATACCGCCGCTGCCGCCGGTTGCCTGCGACGTAATAAGAGAACGTTGTGAAGCCTCACCCGGTACATTTTTACCGCCATTCCCGGCTGCCATTTTGCCGCTGTTTGAGATACGCGCATCAATCCCCATTTTTACAGGGGCAGAATCCTCCATCAAGTCGGCGAAGTTGTTTTTGAATGCCAATACTCCCTTGGTTTGAGCTACGGCGCGCGCCTGCTGTGTCTCGGTAGTGATTGGTTTGACTTCTTTAGATGGCACGTTAGTGTCTCTTTTTTCTGTCAATTGCTCTTGTTTCTTCTGCACTATTTGTTTTTCTTCCTGCTTTCTCTTGATCATCTGTGCAATATGTTCAGGAACGACAATTTCCTTATACTTTTCTTCAGGCTGCTTCAACAATGGCAAAACCCAGGTTAACAGGAAAGAGAAAAGAAATACAAAGAACAGAACTTTACGGAAACGCTTTTCATCTTCTCCCTGCCTGCTCCATGGCAAAACCATAGGCCGATAAGGAATTTCGTTTGCCTGGCGCTCCAATACATATTCATTTTTAACGCGCTCCGAAACTTCCAGCAACTCGGCAAGTTCATCTTTCAGCAGGAATGCTGCGACTGATTCTTTCTTTATATTATTCTGCAGGGCGGTGCGCGATTGCTCGATAACAGCAATCTTCTTCTCAAACTCGGCCACCACACCGCGTACGCGCCGCAACTGTGCATCCGGATCATAGCCAGTGGCTTCTCTTCCCCAGAAAAGATCAACTGCTCCCATCTCGTTTAATTGATCCAGAGATGCGCAAATATCGCCTAACAGTCTGTATTGTTGGCGTTGCTTTGAAAGACTGCTTAACTCGCCATCAAGGGCGCGTATGTCCTTCTCAAGGCCAGCGATTTTTTCGTTGACCTTGTCTATTAGCCCCTCAAGAGACTGCACTCGTTGTGGAATAGTTGTACTCACAGAATCCCGTTATTTTTGATTTTCTTTTTCATTGACAGCCAATGATATTTTGTCAAAACCTGCGCTGCTACAGGTTGACATGAGTTTCTTGAGTATCTTGAAGGATAGTCCACGGTCTGCCAGGATGGTCACTTCGCTACTTTCAGAAATTCCCTTGTCGCCTTGTTCCGCAGCCAGCTTCTTGATCCGCAACATCTCCTGCCTGACCGGCTCTACGTAATCCTGATTGTTCGCCAACACGTCTGCGACGGTTGCTATTGGCACACCTTGAATAAGAACTTGTGTTTCGCTCACTGCCATAACCACAGATCTTCTCGGCGCAGTCTCAGCGATAGAATCGGGAATTTTAACTGTCTTGGGCGTATCAAGTGTCACACCCGTACCCTGATTTACAATCAGATACAACACGAGAACAGTAAAAATATCCATCAGCGAAGTGAGCATCATCCCCGTCGAGCCGC
>Ga0315268_10002660_pt1 | contig 20014 bp, 14 predicted proteins | sample C1_top_MG_FD_204535 | JGI IMG/M metagenome (GOLD analysis project Ga0315268, IMG submission 204535) | Sediment microbial communities from Yellowstone Lake, YNP, Wyoming, USA - C1_top | ecosystem: Environmental > Aquatic > Freshwater > Lake > Sediment | place: USA: Wyoming | collected 2017-08-01
AACCAATTGTGGGTTTGATATGGGCGGTTGATGAAAAGAGTGGTTCTTACAATATTCGCGTTCTTCTCCGGGTCCGCCAAATAAGGCTTAGAAACCGAAAAACATGCCTGACGGGCTGGATATGACTCTTTTGCCCTGCATAGATCGTGTGAATAGGAACCCAACTCAACTGATAGCCATGCAGGATACATTGCGATACCATCTCAACTTCGAACTCAAATCCACCAATTGGATTTTCAATCATGGCTTCAATCATCCGCCGACTAATCAGCCTGAAACCGGATTGGTTATCAGGAACGGGCAGTCGGACTGCCCATGAGAACAACGCTTGACCCAGAGTGTTCCCTAATCGTCGGGTGAAAGGCATGTCTTTGAATTGTCGGGCACCTATGATTAAGTCGGCCTGATTCTGTTGATAAGCTCTCAAGAAGAGGGGAATATCCTGTGGATCATGCTGTCCATCTCCATCGATCGTGATCACCGCAGCCCAATCTTCTTGGAGAACTTGACGGAAGCCGGATTGTAAAGCGGCGCCTTTTCCTTGGTTTGGAAACTGTTGCAGTACAGCAGCGCCGGATGTTTCAGCCAGGAGGGCTGTGTTATCATCTGAGCCGTCATCTATCACCAGTACAGGGAGATATTGGATCGCTGATAGTACAACATGAGAAATGTGCTCAGCTTCGTTGTGGGCAGGAACCACTACAAGAATATGGTCACGTAGCATCTCCTAGACCTTAAATTGGTGGATAGCTTCGATCACGATATCCTGATCATTAGAAGAGAGTGCATTATAGAATGGCAAGCGCAAGAGTGTATCACTGACTCGCTCAGTGACAGGACAATCACCCGGCCTTCCACCCATTTTGAGACCCATCTCGGAGAGATGCAATGGCTGGTAATGGAAAACACCGATGATTCCCCGCTCGCGCAAGTGTTGAATCAGACGTTGGCGGGCTTCTAAAGAGGGAAGCACGATGTAGAACATATGATAGGATTGCTCACATTGAGGTGGAATAGTTGGCATTTGCACGCTGTTTTGAACCGCCCAATCTGTTAATTGGGCAAAATAATAGTCCCATATCCGCTTACGTCTCTCCTGGATCTGCTCTCTGGCTTCGAGTTGAGCATATAAAACCGCTGCTAAAAGATCAGATGGTAGATAGCTGGAACCAAGGTCCACCCAGGTGTATTTATCGACCATGCCGCGGAAGAAACGGCTACGATTGGTGCCTTTCTCACGGATTATTTCCGCCCTTTCGATGAGTCCCGTGTCATTAATTATGATGGCTCCCCCTTCACCGCAGGATATGTTTTTGGTCTCATGAAAGCTGATAGTTGCAAGGTGGCCAAAAGTACCCAGATATTTTCCGTTATATTTGCCAGACAATCCCTGGGCATTGTCTTCTACGACCGATATATTCCCCTGTTTGGCAAGAGATAGGATAGGATCCATATCGCATCCAACCCCGGCATAGTGGACCGGAACTATAGCCCGTGTATGAGGTGTGATCAGCCTGGGAAGATAACTTTCATCAAGGTTTAGAGTATCTGGGCGAATATCGATGAAAATTGGTTTTGCACCGCGTAAAACGAAAGCGTTAACAGTCGAGACAAATGTGAAAGAAGGAACAATTATCTCGTCGCCAGGCTCAATTTGCAGGAGAAGAGCTGCCATCTCTAAAGCATGAGTACATGAAGTGGTCAATAGAATCTTAGGAGCGCCTAACAACTGCTCCAGAAGAGATTGGCAAGCCTTGGAGAAATAACCATCCCCAGAAGTATGTGAACGGTCAAAAGCCTGGGAAATATAGGCCAATTCGGTGCCTACCATGGTAGGTTTGTTAAAGTCAACAATGATGCGATCGGTCATTTTCTCACGAGAATTGTAAAATCATAAAGGTTATAATCGTGCAATAAAGCCACGTTGCGGGAAAAGTGGTTCTTGCAGTAATCGAAAAGAAAGCATGGATCTGCATAATATAGATCAGGCCGCATCCGGTCTGGATCGGAATACCTGGTCAAGAAATTTACAGAAAAACCTCGAACGCAATGCTCATCAATTGAATGTAACGAGTCGATGACATAGTGGGTCCAATCGTCTAATGAGGCGTCTAATTTTATATTGAAGACACCACACGCAATGGCATAATCCACTCTTGGAACTTCATTCAGGTTGGTGGTAAATTGAATTCCTTCATCCTCTCGATAAAGCTTTTTCGCCTCGGTTACCATAGCAGGCAAGATATCATAGCCGATGTATTTCTGAAAATTCAGGCTGGCTTTACGGAGGTAATCTACGAGCGCTCCGTAACCACAACCATAATCAAGTAGTGAAAAGCTCTGTGTGGTCTGGATAATCTTGATTAACTGTTCAAAACGGAGAGCGCGAGCCTGATCTGAATTCCAATCTACACCCTTGGCAGTGAGGCCGTGGACTTTCAACGTGTTCTCAAAATAAGCTCGAACAGGACCTAACGGGTCTCCTGAATGCATTGTCACCTCAAAATGTAGTTAAGTGCTTCCGGCCCGGTCATAAAGATCAGGTCAAGGATGGATACCTGGGGATCATAAGGCGGGTAAAGCTGGGGGTACTCGGGATAGTGATAGGTCATGTATTCTAGAGAGATACCTGCCGTGCGAAACTGTTCCTCATCAATATAGTTCCGGGCTGAAGGACCAGAAACATAATTTGTTGCACCCAATTTAGTAAGGATCTGAATCAATCGTTCAGTCTTTTGACCGGTTATCCCTTTCAGAGTTGATGATCTCAGGAATTGAGTGTTTTGAATTCCCAGTAAACGGGCTAGTGCAATGGTGGTATGGATGGTGAAATCGGATAGAAACTCGGGTCTTTGCTCATAAAAAGGTTGTATTTTAGGAGCATATTCAGTGAAGAAAGGAGCTCGAGCATACCAGGTTTTAATCGCATTCCAATGTTTTTTGGACCAGTTAGTAGCCCAATCAATGCGGATCTTGTTAATGGGTGTCTGTTCAGTCTCAAGGTTATGGGTGAATACTGGAATGGTCAACCACTGAGCGCCTGAAGAAGTCTTAATGCGATTACGATTCCGCCAGCCATTTTTATCGTACTTCACATCATCGTAAAAAACAAATATATTTGCTCGGGCGATCTGGTGAAAATAGCCGCGCCAGGGGATATAAGATGGCTGAAGGATAACACAAATCATGACTGTTCCTTGGAAGATTCAGGTTCAGTTAGTTTTCCAACAGTCTGGTCAATGACGTAGGTCGGATGATCCATGCTGCGGTCAAAAACACGTGCCAGGTACTCACCAAAGATCCCCAAGGTGAAAAGCTGAGCTCCACTGAAAAGAGCGATGATTGATGCAAGGAAAGGAAAGCCGGGGATACTTCCCAATGTCACATAGATCACCAATACATAAAGGAAGATGGCGATTCCGAACAAAGTGAAGAAGAATCCCAACCAGCTCGCGAAACGCAAGGGGGCGATACTAAATCCGGTCAGTATTAAGAATGCCTGGCTGATCAATTTTGTAAAGGTATAGTTAGATGTACCGTGCTGACGTTGTTCTTCATTGACCGGAACACTGGTAAAGTGGGTGGTTCCCCAAGAAAGCAAAACGTCAATGATCACCCCAGAGCTATTATAATTGCTAAATGCGTTACGTAGATCTGAGCGGAAGGCACGGAAAGCACTGATCTCTCGCACCGTCTTGATACCCATGACGAAAGCCAGAACCCGCTTGGTCAGGCGCGAGAATTGGTTACGCCAGAAGGAGTGAGGTAGCTTCCTTGGAAACCCATAAACAACATCGTATCCTTGATTTATTCCTTCAAGAAGCCTGGGGATTTCGGCTGGAGGATGTTGCAAGTCGTCGTCCATGGTAATGACGATTTCTTTTTGGGCTGCACGGATCCCGCATAATAAAGCGTTGTGCTGACCGTAATTTCGCATCAGTTTTATCCCTCGTAACCAGGGATAACATGCGCTCAGCTTACATATCAATTCCCAGCTTCGATCTGGACTACCATCGTTAACTAAAATGACCTCAAAAGCCGGGCATATCATTGGAAGGATGCGCCCTAATTCGGCCACTAACAATTCGAGGGTCTGTTCGCTATTATAGACGGGAACGACCACAGAACAAGAATACGGATATTGCTCCATCACTCTCTCACTAATTACGGAGTAGTACAGTTCATTTGAGTTCGCATATCTTGAATCCCAGCAGATGCATTAGGGTCGGAGGATAAAGCCTTATTCAGAGTATCCTGGCGGTCGAGCGCTGAACACAGGCTGGATTGGAGATTGGGGTTTCTGCGATAAACCTTTCTTACCAGTCTAAGGGCTTTTTGCCAATCGCCTGTATGCCCATAGGCATCAATAAAAAGCAAATACTCAGAAAGCTCAGCTGGTTCTAGCTTAGCTTCGGCAGCCTGGTCACCCAACACTGTTACTTGATGCCAATCGCCTTTCTGACGGGCCAGGTCGGCTTTCTCAAAAAAATAGCACCAGGTATGGGCGGGTTCAGAACCGAAAATTTGTTCGGGTGGCCGAGCAGGTGGATTGGAGTCCACCTGGATTTGGCTCAAATGAGAGATAGGCAACGCCTTTTCTAGCTCAGTTGGTAGAGTGGGAAGGCTGCTATCACGGGTAGGGTGTAAGACTCGTAAGCATCCTGGTGGTGAGTAGAAAATAACCAATGCGTTCGAAGTAGAGCTTTCGAAAAAAGCATTGCGGTAACTTTGCCTGACTGTGAGCCCTTCCTTCAAATCTGGGATGCTAGCACCCAAGCGTACCTGCGTAAAGGCCAGGTAATAAGGGATTCGAGTGGAGTGGTTATTGGGTGCATAGGTCCAGTTTAGCGGCGCGGTAAGAGAATTATCGCTGTAATATGTAAAAGGCAAGGTATGGGTAATGACCAGGGTGCCAGTTTTGAGGCTCGGTGCGCGCCAGGTGAGTTGCCAGAAGAAATCTCCTAGTGACAGCCACTCGCGCCGGTATGTATTTGCATTTTGGAGATGCGTGCCTACAGACATGCCAATGATCAAACTGAGGACTATCACTTTTTGCAAGCGACCACTCAATCCCCAATCGACCAATCCTACTAAGAAAATAGAACTCCCCAGCATAAAGGCCAGTGTGAAGCGATCCCATGGAAAACTCAGCGTTAGGGGAAGGTCAGTTATCCAGAAAGGCCAGCCGGCAAAGAAAAGTCCTAGAAAACCGACCCATAGAGCCTGGCGCGACCAGGAAACCCGTGAAGATACGGGTTCACTCGACCGTTCTTTACCCAGTCGGCTAAAAAATAGATACAGACCCACCAGAGGGATTGTAAGGAAAACCACGCTCCAATAAAGCTGTTCAGAAGCCAATTGAAAATCACTGAACTTTGGAAACCTGAATATCTCAAACCAGGCTCGCCAACCACTGGTGAAGATATCTTGTATTATCCGCTCAAACAGCTTCAACCCTGTAAACACTGGTGACTGGGTGATTGCGCCAACCAGCTCAGGTTGGTAAGTGGGGAACTTAAAGATAGTCACGCGCCAGACCATAAATCCGCTTAATACCAAAAAATACGGCAACCAATATAGGAAAGATTTACACATTCGTTCACGGGACTTAGAAATGGTCTCCGAAAGTACAAGCCAAATGAAAACTGGCCTAATGAGATCGAGACCGATGTAATATTCGGTGGAAAACATGCTAAAAATATAGGATGCCAATCCCAAGAATGTCCAGAGCCAGTATCTCTCTGGATTGCGTATAGCCTTCAAACACAGGCCAAGCGATAAAATATAGGAAGCAAATAAGAGATATCCATTGCTATAGACGACAGATATTGGTTGTTGTTTGAACCCTGGATAGATTGCAAAGAGAAATGCAATCCAGGCAGTAGGTTCGGATTGAGAAGGCCACAACAACCGTAGCGTATACCAGGTTGTAAGTGCTGAAAGCCAACGGCAGAGGATTCCCAGCAATTGCCACTGCCAGGGTATTAATTGCAGTAGGGAAGAGGTCAGAATATATACGCCAGCCAGAAAGGGGCGGTCAGAGGAAAATACTTCCTTATACCCTTGTGGACCGAGGGTATGGGAAAACCATACCATCGGCCAGTCATCCCAATAAAAACCAAGCGTCAGGCTGAGGATGCCGTAGGCTAAGATACAAAGAAATAATAATGCGACCGGCACGGTCCATATATTCAGGATCCGTTTCAGCACGCTAAATTTTACTCCTCCATCTTGATGGAGCAAATTGTACCATGCAGGTGCGATATTTCGAGGATCTATTCGAGCCTGGATGATGTTTACCCACCCAAGCCTATTCCGATTAACCTTCCGATACCGAAAGTAATCGCGGCCGCTAATAAACTGAGCAAGACCATGCGGAGGCCTGAATAAAGGATGGACTGTCCAGTAAAGAAGGTAATCACCGAGCCTAATAAGAACAATCCAACGGTACTCAAGAGAATACTGACGAGGATTGCAGGCGTACCTGTCAGGAAAATAAATGGAAAGACCGGGATAACTGCGCCAAGTGCAAACAGCAAGAACGATGTAATGGATGCTTCCCAGGCTGACCCGCCCAGCTCTTTCGGATCAATTCCCAATTCCTCGCGGGCTAATGTATCCAGGGCAGATTTTTTATTTTCCAAAATCTGCCTGGCTAGAAGCTGTGCTTGATCTTTTTTCAAACCACGAGCTTCATAAATTAGACCTAATTCTTCTGCTTCCTCCTCTGGCGCATGCTCAATTTCGTCAGCCTCGACATTAATTTGATGACTGTAAAGCTCGCGCGAACTTTGAACGGAAAGCCATTCTCCTAATGCCATGGAACAAGAACCTGCCAAAAGACCCGCCAACCCGGTGATCAGGATGGTCCGACTTTCGAATGCGGCTCCTGCCACACCCATAACCAGGCTGAGATTGGAAACTAAACCGTCATTGGCACCTAATACAGCTGCACGTAGCGCATTGCCCCCGGTTGAACGATGCCTACCTTCGAATTGAGCCAGTAAGCCACCTTCGACACCTCCCTTTGTAGTGCGTACGATCTGGTTGATTAATCGGGCATGAGAGCGCTCTTCTGCAGCAATGCCGCCTGGCTGTTGAGAGTTTTTCTGCTCGGTTGCTTGCATGCTAGGTAAAACCATTTCAACCCCAAAACGACGCCCCAGGCGGACCAGGATACGTGTTCGAAGAGAAGGCTTGAAAACAGGTAATGATCCACCAGCATCCTTTATTTGCTCAGCCCAGTTATCAGCATGTTTCTGTTCGACAGCTGCCATCCGTCGATAAATTTCAGCAATGCGGGGGTCTTTTTCAACTTCGGTCAGTGCTTGATAAAGAACTACCGCATTTAACTCATCCTCCCAATTTTGGAGGAATTTTCGGATAGATGTGGTTTCCATAAAGTAGTTCTCAGCTTACAGGTACGATATGTATTATACCCTATCCTCCTTTTTGGTTTTTTCGAGTTGGCTGTCCTTTAACCGCTCAGCCAGACGAGTATTGCGCTGGGTAACCCGGTCATTCTTTACTGCTATGTAGATTGCTTTTTTGCTTCCTACCAATACAGCCACCCTACGGGCACGAGTAACTCCGGTGTAGAGAAGGTTGCGTTGAAGCATACGGTAATGCTGGGTGAGCAACGGGATGACAACGACCGGAAATTCAGATCCTTGGGCTTTGTGGATACTGGCTGCATAAGCATGTATCAATTCATCCATTTCAGAAAAATCATAATCTACCAGGTGGCTATCGAACTCGACGGTTACCATGTGGTCTTCGAGATTAACAAGGATTACCCGACCCAAATCACCATTAAAGACCCGGCGTTCGTAATTGTTACGAATTTGCATGACACGATCTCCTTGGCGGATAGTATGATGGCCGAGAACTATTTCTGGTTTTCCCGGGGTTGGAGGATTGAGCAAAGCCTGTAATCGTTGGTTTAGTTCCCTCACACCAGCCGCACCTCGGTGCATTGGGCTGAGTACTTGGATATCTTCCTGGGGATTGTAGTGGAATCGATTGGGAATGCGCTGGGTGACTAGGTCAATCACCCAATCGGCTGCTTTTTGAGGATCTTCTTCTGGGAATAGGAAGAAATCTTGAGCATTCTTGGAGAATAATGGCATCTCTCCATGGTTGATGCGATGGGCGTTGACAATGATCAAGCTGCCTTCTGGCTGCCTGAAGATCGTATCCAGGCGCGTAACCGCGATGGTTTCACTAGTTATCAGATCGCGTAGGACGTTCCCTGGTCCCACAGAGGGCAGTTGGTCATCATCTCCCACAAAGAGAAGATGGCTACCAACTTCTATTGCGTTAAGCAAATGATACATCAACAGGATGTCTACCATGGACATCTCGTCGATGATGATCAAATCTGCATCGAGCGGATTATGATGGTCTCTTGTGAAGGGAGTGGTCGCCAAAGGGTTATATTCCAACAAACGATGGATAGTCTTTGCTTCCAAACCAGTAGCTTCGCCGAGTCGTTTTGCTGCCCGACCAGTTGGTGCAGCCAACACCACAGATCCACCATTGGCGCGCAGCAATCGGATGATGCCACTGGTGATCGTACTCTTGCCAGTTCCCGGTCCACCGGTGAGGATGCTGATTTTCTGAGTCAGTGCCATCTGAATAGCAGTTCTCTGTTGATCAGTAAAGCGGATGGCATCCTGGTGGTCCAACCAGGTAAACATTTTCTGCCAATCTACTGACAAGAAATGCTTTAACCTATCTTGTGAAGCAAGTTGAATCTGATGCAGTTTACTAGCAACGCCTTGTTCAGCATACAGGAATGGGGGTAGATAGATAGCAGTATCCTCGGCAACCACTTCCTTCTGGCTTATAAGCACCTCAAGTTGTTCCTGGATAATGGGTTCGCCAACTTCTAATAGCTTATTCGCTTCGGCGGTCAATTGGGCTTGCGTTGCATAGCAATGGCCCTCCTCGCTGAGTGTTCGTAAAGTATGCAATAAACCTGCCTGCAAGCGGGTCGGTGAATGTGATGAAAGACCCATTTGGTGAGCGATTGTATCGGCGGTCTTGAAACCAATACCGAAAATATCTTTGGCCAGACGGTAAGGATCAGTACTTACAATCTGAATTGCAGAATCTTGATATTGTTTGAATATCTTGACGGCTAGGCCGGTGCTGATTCCGTGACCTTGTAGAAACACCATTATTTCTTTGATTTGTTTTTGCTCTTCCCAGGCTTTCACGATCCAGCTTGTGCGAACTTCACCAACACCCTCTACCTCCTTGAGAAGTTGAGGGGAATCTTCAATCACAGACAGTGTCTTGATACCAAAGTGATTGACGATCCGGTTTGCTGTTACTGGTCCTATACCCTTAATCAGCCCACTTCCCAGATACTTACGAATACCCTCGATCGTTGCCGGAAGTTGAACAGTGTAGGATGAAAACTCAAATTGGCGGCCATATTGGGGATGATTGATCCACCAACCTTGCAGACGAAGCGACTCGCCTGCATTTACTCCTGCCAGATTCCCAACAATAGTTACTTCATATCGCTTTCCACGTGGAATCAAACGAGCAACAGAATATCCTGTTTCATTATTCTGAAATGTAATACGTTCGAGCGTACCTTCCAATGATTGCTTGGGTAATGAGGATTTTGTTTGACTCAAAGGTTTCAATGTCTACAACCTACGCATTACCTTGAGCTTAACTAATGCCTGTAAGAAAGGCCATGGAGGTAGGGATGTCATCACCTGTAGCACTTCGAGAGGAGTAGCTGACTCGTCGAGGAATTTCAGCAGGCGTTGGATTGGGTTATTAAGGAAGAGTTCGGAGAAGATAGTTTTCATCTCTCCACCTCGCCGGTACATGAGTTGCAGCATCACGGAATCGGTAAAACGATATGAGAAAGGATCAGCTGGAATTTTGAAGGGATGTCCATGCTTCAGTAAGGATTGGATGATGTTTATAGAATCGCGCTGTATACGTAAGAAAGCGTAGCCAGTGGTTGGTTTAACCCGACCGCCTTTTGTACCAATATTTAGAATGTGCTGCCCGCTTCGGCGATTGAAGGGCTGGTCAGATAAGGGGATATTGCCATTTTCTTCAGAATGGATATGGTATTTCGATACACCGAGGACCTTCACAATATAATCCCGCAGTCCTTTTTCGTATTCTATGTTAGTCAGAAGGTTACTCGAGAAAAGAGTGAACTCAACCCAAGCCCTATGTTCGGATAAGGGCAAAATATAAATAAATCGCATTTCACCTAGTTGAGGAACACGAAAATCAAACAGTATTGGCGACTGAACATTGAAAACATCGGAGGGGGTTTCAATTTCCCAACCCTTAAAATGTTGTTTGATATAGTGATATCGATGTGGATTCGGGAAAAATTCTGCTTGTCTAAACAAGCTATCAAATACCCATTGACCGTTGTATTTTTTATTACCGACAGTGACGGTAGCCACCTTTCCGGAATCCTCCACGCGCTCCACATAACCCTGGATCCATTCGACGTTTGGATGCTTGGCAAGCTCCTGGCGAGCGTAATTGTAAAAGTCAATACCGCGAATCATCTGATAACGATATGGTGATAGTTGGTATGTTTTCTGGAAGCTATCGCTGATGAATGAGATTTGATTCCAAGACCGACAAAGGATGGAATCAAACAGTGTAGGCTGTTCAGTCCAGAAGCACCAAGTGCGATCATTTTGTTTTTTTTCATCAAGGTCTATCAACAAAATAGGCCGGTCTGCGAGTGGACTATTTAGCAAGTGGATGGCCAGGCTTAATCCAGCCGCTCCTCCCCCTGCGATAATGAAATCATAGGATTCCATAGGTCCTTTTCATCCCTCAATCACTTTCTTTGATTTGCCAAACTCGTTCTGCAATTAAGATCGGTTCACCTCGTTCCTCATCTACTTCAACCACTCCTTCAATAAGAAGGGGATCTGAGCCGCTTATGCTACTGCGTGCCGCACGATAAAGTGAAGGGAAGACCACTACATCCAGTGTCCCGTCTGGATCTTCCAGAGTTAAGAATGCCATTATCTCGTTTCGATTTGTGTGAGTGCGATGCCATGTTTGTCGAATGCCAGCGACCCGCACTTTCTGACCCTTTCGGCCAACTGCTTCTACCGTGTTGATTGCATTCAATGTGCGAATCTGGCCGGCATAGAGTTCAAGCGGATGAGCTTCCACAGGTATTCCCAGCAGATCTGTTTGGGCGCGAATTTTCATTTTTAAAGACCAATCTTCTTCCCCAGCACCTGGTGGAGCTGTAAACAATGATAGCTGACCGGGATACTGCTGTGCGTTGGACAGTTGATGCAACAATTCAGGAATAGTTCCCAGACCAGAAAACGCTCCAACCCGGATCAAGTTTTTAACTTCCTGAGGACGAGGGTCTACCTTGAGCAGAAATTCGTGAAGCGTGTGAAATGGGCGCTGCCTTTGGATACTGTCCTGAGTCCGGCGGGTGAGATCTCGCACCTGATCTAAACCCATGTAAAGTGTAGCTTGACCCTGTGGATAGGCAACACTGAATTGAGGTAAAGAATGGTTAATATGAGGAGGATAGATGGATAAACCCAGACGTCTTGCTTCGCTGAAATAGACACGCTGGCTATAGTAACCTCCCCAGTTGGCTAACACTGCCGCAATGAACTCGGCAGGAAAGTGGGCCTTACACCAGGCTGATCGCCAGGCAACTTCGGCATAAGAAGCAGCATGAGCTTTTGGAAAACCATAGCCGGCAAAGGCTGCCATCATTTCCCAGGCTTGTTCACCGACTTCAATAGGTACACCACTCCTCTGCTGAGCATTCTTTACGAAACGTTCCCGTACGGTTTTCAACTGATCGCCAGGGTCAAAATGACTCATTGCCCGGCGAAGCAAATCGGCGTCTGCCAGACTTAGGCCAGCCAACTCGTGGGCTAACTTTAAAACCTGTTCCTGGTAAAGGATCACTCCATAGGTTTCATCTAATATGGGAGCCAGTGCTGGATGTAGGTGGCTGACTTTTTCCTGACCGTTATGGCGGCGGACAAAAGCATCTCGCAACCCACCCTTGATAGGGCCAGGGCGATAGAGTGCCAGAGCACGGATGATGTCTTCTATGGATCGCGCGTGAAGTTCGCGTAAAGTCGTACGCATTCCAGGACTCTCGATTTGGAAACAACCGATAGTTTGACCGTCATAGACCATCTGGCTGGTTGGCTCATCTGAAAGAGGAATTGCTTCCAGCACCTCTAATGGATTTGAAAATTCAGTGCGGCTCCAAGAGAGGATAGACTGAGCCACGTCACTCATTACCGTTAATCCGCGTATGCCCAAAAGATCAATCTTTACTAATCCCATTTGCTCGATGGAGTCCAGATCAAATTGTGTAATAGTTATCCCTTTGCTGCCAGAACGTTGCACAGGAACCCAATCAGTCATGGGACCTGGTGCAATTACAATACCACCGGCATGTACTGAGAGATGGCGGGGTAAACCAAGCAGAGCGCTGGCTTCGGAGAAAATTAGTTGAAGATGAGGCGCGGGATTATTTTGTTTCAAGCTGGCGAAAGTCAGATGGGTATCGCCATTCGACTCCTCGGTTTCGACACGGTTGAAGAAGTGATAGGGAAGTTCCTTGGTCAGTCTTGATACTTCAGTGGGTGAAAGGCCATGTGCTTTAGCAACATCTCCTAGAGCTGAGCGTGGACGGAATCGATTGATGGTACCTACCATAGCTACCCGCTCAACTCCATAAGTCACAAATACATGCTGGATGATCTCATCTCGCCGGCGTGAGCACAAGTCTGTATCAATATCTGGTGGGGTGCTTCGCGCGGGATTCAAGAAACGTTCAAAGTACAAATTGTGATGTAGTGGATCGGGGCTTGTTATTCCCAGGCAATGTGCAACTAGTGAGGAGGCAGCCGAACCGCGTGATGAAAATGGAATGGAGACCTTTCGGGCATAATCTAAAATTTCCTCTACAATCAGGAAGATTGGCTCGTATCCCCTTTCGGCAATGATATTCAATTCATGATCCAGACGGGATTGAATATCAGCAGTTATATTTCCATATAAATATTTAGCTCCAGTTTCTACTTTTTCGCGTAAATACTCTTGAATCGAAAGATCAGGGGGTAATTCTATGCGAGGGAAGTGCAACTCTCCCAGGGGTAGTTCCAAAGAGCAGCGCTTATTAATTTCCTCGATTGAGCGCAGAGCTTCGGGGAGGTCGGAAAAACGGGTTTCCATTTCCGTTGGGATGGCGAAGTATGTATTAGCAGGAGCTGCAGTGCCTGGAGCAAGCTGATCAACTGTAGTGTTGAGCCGGATCGCTGTCATGGTGCGCTGCAAGGGGGCTTGATCGGAATACAAGTAATAAACTGGTTGAACTGCTACTACAGGTAAATTCAATTGGCCTGCCAAACGAACCAGGTCTGAATCAAGGGAGCTTATTCCAAGATAAAGATTGTCGGAGAAAACGGATTTCAACTCTTTCATGAGTGCCTGTGTTGGGGGAGATTCCAATGCAGGAATCATGCAGATTAATTCTGCGGAGAAATTTTTGAGCAGGTTTATGGAGCAAAGGATATCGTTTATCAGCAGGTGGCTGCTTAACCGGCAAAGATTCCGCCATCCCTTAAGGTTAATCGCATATAGCACCAGTTTTATTTTTTGATTGACTGGATTGCTTACTACCATTTGGGCTTCATTGACAAGGTCTATTTCCAGGCCGATGATTGGTTTAACCCTGGCCTCCTGACAAGCTTTGTAGAACTCAATTGCACCTGTCAGGGATAAGTGATCCGTCAAAGCAATTGCGTTCATTCCATGAAACTGCGCGGCTTCAACCAATTCTTTGGGAGTGGGTATTCCCTCTAGAAATGAATAACAGGAATGAGTATATAAATTAATAAACATATCGTTTCTCTTATTATAATAGAACATATGGCCAACGAACCTGTTAAAAAGAAATCCGAATTTGTAAAGCTAATGTTCCATCGCGTGGCACCCAGATATGATTTGCTCAACCGGGTCATATCTCTTGGACAGGATCACCTTTGGAAAAGAGATGTGATCCGTAGCTTGGGAGGGGCGCTTCCCTGTGAAGATTGGATACTTGATTTAGGAACTGGAACAGGAGACTTAGCCTTCGAAGTACTCAGGCAATTTCCAGGAGTGCACGTCGTCGCTTGCGACCTTACCTTGCAAATGATAAAGTTGGGAAAAAATAAACGTGGAGGCGAGAAAATCTTCTGGGTGTTAGCAGACTCAGCTAATTTGCCATTTTCAGATGGAGTTTTTGCTGGTGTTGTCTCTGGTTATTTACTTCGGAATGTTGAAAGTATCGAAGTGTCGTTAAAGGAGCAAAGAAGGGTGCTTCGATCTGGATTTCGGATAGCAGCATTGGATACCACGCCGCCCAGGAACAATTTGACGCATCCAATAAAAATACTTTACTTACGGAGGATTATTCCTTGGCTGGGGAAATGGATTGCTGGAGATCAATCAGCCTATGCGTATCTGGCGCGATCGACAGAGCAATTTCTGTCTGCAGAAGGATTATCGGAATGTTTTCATGAAGTGGGCTTTTCAGAGGTTCAATTCTCTCGGAGAATGTTGGGAACGATAGTTATCTGTCAAGGGAAAAAATAACCCCTCTTCATTATTTTGGAAGAGGGGTGTTCTTGTTTGAACTTTACTTATTCCTTCTCGAATGTCACTTGCGCATTCATATTCCACAACAAGCGGGGATCTTGCTGGTCAAGTTTGATGATCACTGTATATACAATATCTCCCTGCTTATTTTCACCAAGAGGTTTTATTTGCTTTACAGTGCCAGTAAGCTCGAGCCCAGGGATGGCATCAACCGTAGATTTCGCTTTGTCTCCCACTTTGACATTGACGATATTTAATTCGGTCAGGTCTGTGGTCTCAATTTCCATTTCTGAAAGATCAGCAATGACGACCTCAATTACACCTGGTGATGCATACTCACCCTTCTTCAAGTTGCTAGAAACAATAATCCCATCTATCGGGCTTTTTAATTCGAGGTCATCCAATGCAATCTTGGCAGCCTTCAACGCGTCTTCGGCTTGTTTCACCTGTCCTTCGGCCAGAGCTATGTCATCAGGATTGGGTCCCTTCGCCAGATCATCATATTTCCGCTGAGCGTCATCTACCCTAGCCTTGGCTAAGGAAACTTTCGCATCCGCCTTGGCAACTTCGTCGGCGTCTGGATACCCCAAGGCATAATTAAGATTCTGTAGTGCTCGATCGCGGGCTTTAGTCGCTCTGGAGAGTGCGCTGAGTGCAGCTGCCCGGATTTCATCATCCTCTGCACGGTCTTTGACAGCATCGTAAAAATCTTGCGCATCTTCCAGTGCTTTTACGGCTAATATGTAATCTGCCCTAATCCCATCTAAAGTGGCATCACTACTCCGCCTGTAATTCTTATTGGTACGATCATCCAGAGCGTCCTGGTAATCGATCTTCGCCTGAGCAAGTGCAAGCTCAGCGTTTGATTTTGCTAACGCGTGATTCTTATAAAGATTATCAAGGTTCTGCTTGGCATTCAACAATGCGACCTCAGCACTCGATACATTGGCCATCAACCGATCATTGCCCTTCAATCGAGCAATCACTTGATCTTTTTTTACAGCATCCCCTTCGCCGACCAATACTTGGTCAATTATGCCGACTGTCGAGAAACCAAGGCTGGTGTCACTTATCGGAATGACTTTCGCTTCAGCAAGAATAACGTCTACACCGGTCTGAACCGGCTGGGAAAGGTCCGGTGTGGGAGTCGGTGCGCTGCCTCCGAGACTCGAGCAACCCGATAGAATGGCAAGAAGCATCACAGTTGAAGTCAACGCGAAAAGGAATTTTTGTCCGATCATATTTCCATCCACGACAGATTCACATTTTTTATTAAGTATAATCCCCTTGTCAAGAAAGGAGAACTTATTTTGGAAATTATCAGATAAGTATTCCCTGACCTATACCATACCCGATGAATAGATTGCTCTATTCGTATGCCAGAACTTCGCGAATGGTCAGCCTGGCTGCATTTCGGGCTGGTAATACACTTGCTAGAATGGAAAGACCCAAGACGGCCAGTAACCAAATTGAAAAACCCAGAGGGGTAATGGTGAAGCTTGCAGGGACCTGGAAGATGGCTTGGCTGACGATGTTCGCAAGGATATAGCTAATTGGGAATGCCAGAATTGAACCAACAAACCAGCTGATTGCCCCAATGATCAAACCTTCTACGATCACCAATGTCATGATCGCGCGATCGGAAGCGCCAATGGAGCGCATAATGCCAATCTCGCGAGTACGTTCCATAACATTCATACTCATAGTGCCCATCAAACCGATACTACCAACCAGAGCAGTTAATATGGCAAGCACTAAGAGGACTCCAATTAGGATATTTAATCCACTGGCTGCAGATCGCATCAGCGAAAGGCCAGCACTAATATCGTTGATTCTAAACCCAGCTGCGTTAAACTTGGCCTCGATTAATTGAGCAAGCTGTTTTTGAGCTTCAAGGGTTTCGGGAATGTTATTCGCAATAATTCGGAAAGTATAGGATTGGTTCACATCCCCCAATTCTTTTGACAAGAAATCATGATTTACATAAGCAATTAACTGGCTTCCTCCAGTGAACTGGAAAATGCCTACAATGATCCAATCCAACTCGCGACCATCGATCTTCAGCTTGATTACATCACCCACCCTAGTATCTGGATACTTGTTTAAGAATACCTCATTGATTGTGATTGCATTTTGATCCTGCGGAAGAAGCCAACGACCCTGTAATAAGAGAGGTTTCACCAGACTAGTATTGGATGGGGGAGCGAAAACCTGTACAGTATCATTTGTGGTTTTCCCATCGATGACAAGTTCTGCGCGAGGGGTTGCCCAGTTTTCCACACCGCTTACACCGGGAATCGCCATTGCATGTTGTCGAACGTCGTCCACCAGATAACTGCGATTAAAGGTCAGGTTGACATCTGCCCTGAAATAATTGCGGATGATCTGGATATAGGAATCTAAAGAGGCCTGGACGTTAAAAGTTGCAATGAATATAGCACCGCCTAAAGTCAGGGTAATCAGGGTTAAAACCAATCGCCCTTTTCGGCGGAATGTGTTTCTTAAGGAGATCAGCATTGGCCGTGATAAACCGCGCACATTTTCTACCAGGTTGTCTAGCCAACTCCGTCGGTTATTAGAACTGAGATTCACGCCAGTCATCGCTCGTTGGACTGTAACACGAGCGCCTTCTATTACAGGAAAGGCTGCTGCCAAGAGCGGTACGGCAAGAGCGATAATCGCCTGGATGACAACAATTTCTGGAATCAGGCGAAATCCTTGTACATTGAAATTCAGACGTCTGGAAATGGTATCAACCAGCCAATATGCTGCTTGGCTGCCCAAAGGTACGGCGATAACCAATGCCATCAGGCTGAAAACCAGGATAAATACAAGATACATCCAGATAATCTGCTTGGAGCGGGCGCCTATTGATTTCATAATCCCAATCTGGCGCATTTGTTGATTGAGTAAGGAGGTGAGTGTATTGGATATTAGAAATCCGCTCAGAAAGACTATCAACAAACCTAAAATTCCCATCACACCGATCATGGCTTGCAGATATGAATTTGCTGGGTGTTCGGTGATTCGGTAATTTGTACTGTATATTTGTCGATTACTGCGTTTGACCTGATCTTTTACCTTTTCGGCAATTGCTTTTACATGCGCCACATCTTTTTTATGGTCAGAAACGGTTACATAAAGTTGGTTAAAGTTTTCGGGTTGCTCAAGCCACTTGAGTGTATCAATATTGATATAACCTTGTGCATTTGCGGTGAAGAAATTCCCGTTGGTACTTCCGATAGATAAGTCATGCACAATACCAACCAGTTGGATCTTCTTTAATTTTCCAGATGGCAATTCGATTTCCAGCAAATCCCCAATAGAAGCATTAGTATCTGCATATTTATTCTTATCTATCAGAACTTGTTGATCAGCTGGAGGCCATTTTCCTTGTAAAGATTGGATGCGATTAACCTGCATTTGGTTAAAATCAATAGCTATGAGATTCAATGAGATCCATTTATCGGGCCCGGTTCTTAATCGAACCACCACCGTGCGTGCCCCCGTTGCATCTCCAACACCCGGTAGCTTTCGTACGCTCTTAATCAAATCCCGATCAAAGGAATCGGTGTTAATTAGGATGTTTGCTGGATTAGAAGATTCGTAGCTGGCCTGCATATCATGCGACATATACATGTAAGCAGTACCAATCATCCCTATTGCGAATAGGCCGATCGCTATAGAAGCAATTACCATCAGAGAACGAACTTTATTTTCCCATAGGTCGTGAAAAACTTTCCGCCAACGTGGTCGGATCATGAGAGCTCTCTATTCCATGTAGAAATATTCGATTGAACCCGCTGTTGGGCGACTAATTCCAGGTCGGTACGGGTTAGATGCGAGGTATCCATCAGCCCTATAAAAGTGTTACGGTCTAACATGGCAAGTTCGACTGGCTGCTCAAAAGAAGCCCGTACGCTGGCAATGGAAGGATAACCATTCAAAAGTTCAACCTCTCCGAAGTAGTGTCCAGCGTCCATATTGGCTAAGATCACTTCTTGGCCATACGGTTTTTGAAGGGATACCTGTACATGACCTTGGGTAATGATGTAGAAAATCTCATTTGGCATTCCCTGTTGAATAATCGTCTCCCCGGGAGAAATTTGTTTGAACTGCAAATGATGGGTTGCGTTAAGCATTTGTTGATGATTAAGATTAGGCAGGACTCGAGCGATGAATTCGTTGATGATCTCACCATCAGCGAGCAACACGGTTCGATCCAAGCGCTGAGCCAACGTCGCATCATGTGTCACAACGATTACAGTCTTACCAAGCCCGACCAGTTCTTCGAACAACTCGAAAATTGACTCCGCGTTCTGAGATTCAAGGTTACCGGTCGGCTCATCAGCTAGAATAATCGGCGGATCATTGGCTAAAGCTCTGGCAATGGCAGCGCGCTGTTGTAATCCGCCTGATATTTTAGAGGGTAGGTGATTGGCATATTCTTCTAATTCTAATTGACGAAGCAAATCCATGGCTCGTTTTGGCCGTTCTCTGGGCTCGTATATATTACAAAAATCCATTGGAAGTATGGTATTTTCAAGGACAGAAAGCATGGGGAGCAATTGGAAGAATTGGAATACGATACCCAAGTTTTTCCCGCGCCAGAGGGATAATTCGCTTTCCGTCATATGATGAATAGCAATACCATCAATGAGTACTTCACCTTCCGTGGGATGGTCTATGCCTGTGAGCATATTTACCAATGTGGATTTTCCACTGCCGGATTTACCAATAATTCCGACAAATTCTCCCCGATGAAAGCTGGTATTTATCCCTTTTAAGGCAGTGAATTCTCCGGCTGCATTTTTGTAGGTTTTAACCACTTTTTTTAATTGGATTATCGGCCCATTCGTACTTGAATGAAACAAGGGCAAAGTTTTATCCAGTCCTTGCCGGATTAGGTTTAGATTCATCAATAGTGCCTTTTCTTGTGGAGATAAGAACCCTAATCTTGTGAGATTTCCCCGTCAACAATCCTAATCACACGAGAAACGCGTTGTGAAATGCTGCGATCATGTGTAACTATTACGACTGTTTTTCCCTGACTGACCAGGTTTTCGAAGATACTGAATATGTTGGATGCAGTAACTGAATCTAAATTGCCGGTTGGTTCATCAGCGATGATGATAGGTGGGTCGTTCGCCAGGGCTCGGGCGATTGCAGCACGTTGCTGCTGTCCACCAGAAATGGCAGAAGGCAGTTTGTACGCGTGGTTCTCTAATTCGACCATACGCAGGAGATCCATTGCGCGTTTTTCGCTCTTCCCGGACTTATATAATCCGCAGAAATCCATCGGCAACATGACGTTTTCGAGTAATGAGAGCATTGGCATCAACTGGAAGAATTGATATACCACTCCCATATT